>TARA_R110002126_G_C10490123_1_pt1 | contig 27573 bp, 23 predicted proteins | sample TARA_R110002126 | Tara Oceans TARA_R110002126 (sample SAMEA4397536) | marine metagenome | biome: Polar Biome; feature: [DCM] deep chlorophyll maximum layer (ENVO:01000326); material: water (ENVO:00002006), including particulate matter (ENVO:01000060) such as... | depth 30 m | reverse complement strand
ATTCTTCTCCTTTTATTTAATAATTATACTTTTTCAGTAGCCTCGAGTTGCAACGCTTCCTTTTTATAATGAGCCAACTTTTACACCAAAATGGTTAGATTCTAATAGCGATGATTTGGCGAGTTTTCATAAAATTCCAGATTTTAGCTTAACCAACCAAAATGGAGAAATAGTTTCTCAAAAAACATTCGAAAACAAAATTTATGTAACAGATTTTTTCTTTACTACGTGTCCAGGAATTTGCCCAATGATGACCAAAAACATGCACTTAATTCAAGAAGCTTTTAAAGACGATGATAAAGTTTTAATACTGTCACATTCTGTAACACCAACAAAAGATTCAGTTCCTCAATTAAAAACATACGCTATAGAAAATGAGGTTGGAAAAAATTGGCATTTGGTTACAGGTGATAAAAAAGAAATTTACGATTTGGGTAGACTCTCTTATTTTGTGGAAGAAGATTTAGGAGAACCAAAAGGTTTAGACGACTTTTTACATACAGAGAATTTTGTTTTAATTGATAAAAACAAACACATAAGAGGTATTTATAATGGCTTAAATAAAGCTTCAGTTGCTCAGTTAATTACTGATATTAAGGCCTTACAAAAAGAATAAAAGAACCTTAAAATGATAAACAAATTTTTAAAAATTACAATTATTGCAGTAATTTGTACAAGTTGTAAAAGCAATAGTCATTCTCACAAACATTTTGAGGAAGCGGTAAGTCATTCACATCAAAAAGAAGGATATTTTGGTTCTTACAGTTTAGAGGATAAAAATTTTGGGACAAATACGATTGTTACTGTAAATGATACAGAAAGAAAAATAGTTACAAATGCGTTACCAAATCATAAAACAGGAGCGTTTCCAAGAAAAGGAAATCCAAATACGATTTCTGCACAAAACAAAACCTATTCTTTGCCTGTATATCCTAAATATACAGGAGAACCAAAATGGGTAAGAGAACCAGGAGTTTCTTTAAATGGTGTAAAATTTGAGCCAGGCACAGCCGAAGTTGTAGTTTGCGAAACAGGAGAAAATTATAGAGTTGAAGCTTTTCAGAATATAATCGATTTAGGATTAGATTTCAATAATGCCCATGTGCAGCCAACAGGCGCTTATCATTACCATGGTAGTCCAACATCTGTAATTAAAGATTTAGATAAAGGAGAAGATTTAGTGCATATTGGTTTTGCTAACGATGGTTTTGCCATGTATTATTCAAAAAGTGGAAAGTATAAATCGAGCTATAAATTATTAGATGGAAATAGAGAAGGTGAAGATTGTGTTTATGAAAACCCAAAGCAAACTCTAGATATTTCTGTTGATGGGCACCATGATGGTACTTATGGTTCTGATTTTGAATATGTAGTAAATTCGGGAGATTTAGATGAATGCAATGGTACTTCTATAAATGGTACATATGCTTATATTGTTACAGACGAATTTCCTTATGTAAGTAGATGTTTAATGGGAGTGTATGAAGAGGAAAGTAGAGGAAGAGGTGTTTCAGGAAGTCAAAGACAAAGAGGCAGACCAAGTATTGATGATTTGTTCGAAAAAATGGATTTGAATAAGGATGATAAACTATCTAAAGAAGAGGTAAAAGGTCCTTTAAAGGATAGTTTTTCAAAGAGAGATAAAAATAAAGATAGCTATCTAACTAAAGACGAATTGAAAAAATAAATAAACTAAGTTTGGGGGAATTTAGAATTAAAGCTTCATCAGTTTATCTGATGGGGCTTTTTAAGTAATTATATTTACTTCAATTTCTAGATTAATTCCGAATTTATTAAAAATAGTTTTTTGAATTTTTTGTGCTAATTCATGAATTTCTTTTCCATTTGCACTACCATAATTCACCAAAACCAAAGCCTGTTTTTCGTGCACTCCATATGCGCCAAAACGTTTGCCTTTAAAGCCATCTTTTTCAATTAACCAACCTGCAGGAATTTTATAGGAACAGTCACCTTGAGCGTAGTCGAAAGGTTTTATTTCGTAAAAAGGAATATTAGGATATTCTTTTTGAAGTTTTATAAAATTACTTTTAGAAATTACAGGATTTTTAAAAAAACTACCACTATTACCAATTTCTTTCGGGTCGGGAAGTTTCGATTTTCTGATAGCAATTACAGCATTAGAAATGTCTTTTAAAGTCGGTTTTGTAATTTTTTTAGAGGCTAATTCAGTTTCAATAGCACCATAAGAAGTATTTAAATGATGCTGTTGTTTTGTTAATTTAAAACCTACAGCAGTAATAACATATTCACCTTTAAGTTCATTTTTAAAAACGGAATTTCGATAGCCAAAATTACAAGCTGCATTAGAAAAAGTAACCAATTTTTGAGTATCAATAGCTAAAGCTTCTACTTTAGTGATGGTGTCTTTTACTTCAACTCCATAAGCCCCAATATTTTGAATTGGGCAAGTGCCTACATTTCCAGGTATTAAAGATAGGTTTTCAATTCCTCCATAGTTATGATCTACACACCATAACACAAACTCGTGCCAATTTTCTCCAGCATTTACAGTAAGGTATATATTGTTTTCATCCTCACGATCTATCGATATTCCTTTAATATCAATATGAACTACTAAATGTTCTATATCTTTTGTAAGCAACATATTACTGCCCCCAGAAATCAGAAAAATATCTTTTTCGACTTTTAAGATTTGTTGCAATTGATACACTGAATCCACAGCAATAAAACGCTTAGCAACAACGGCTATACCAAAAGTATTGTACTTTTTAAGCGATATGTTTCGTTGGATATTCATACTGTTCCTGCAATGTTTATCAAACCTAGAAGGTATTAGCTGTTTTTTAGTTCGTATATTGCTCTAAAGCCACCTTCAAAATTTCTACAGAACGTATCAAATCAGCTTTATTTAAAACATACGCCATTCTTATCTGATTTTTACCTTCGCCTTTTGTAGAATAAAATCCACTTGCAGGTGCAACCATTACAGTTTCATTATTATAATGAAATTTTTCTAGCATCCATTGTGCAAAATCATCAGTATCGGTAACGGGTAATTCAGCTACGCAGTAAAAAGCACCTTTAGGGTTTGCTACTTTTACGCCATCAATTTTTTTAAGTTCTGTCACTAAGGTGTTTCGTCTTTCAACATATTCTGCTTTTACATCATCAAAATAACTTTGTGGCGTATCTAAAGCTGCTTCACTGGCAATTAAAGCATAGGTTGGTGGGCTTAGTCTTGCTTGAGCAAACTTAATGGCAGTTGTAATAAAATCTTTATTTTTTGAAACAATACAACCTATTCTTGCACCACACATGCTGTAACGTTTAGAAACAGAGTCAATTACAATTGAATTTTCGTCTAACCCATCTAAAGCCATAACAGAAATATGTGCCAAACCATCGTAGGCAAATTCGCGATACACTTCATCAGCAATTAAAAACAAGTCGTGTTTTAAAACGATTTGTTTTAGCTTTTGAATCTCTTCTTTCGAATATAAATATCCTGTTGGATTTCCTGGATTACAGATTAAAATTGCCTTTGTTTTAGCCGTAATTAATTTCTCAAAATCTTCAATTTTTGGCAATGCAAAATTATCTTCAATATTAGAAATTACAGGAACAACTGTAACTCCAGAAGCAGTAGAAAAACCATTATAATTTGCATAAAAAGGCTCAGGAATAATAATTTCATCTCCAGGATCTGTAATACTTCCAATCGTAAAAAGTAGGGCTTCAGAACCACCTGTAGTTGCTATGATATTATCTGCGGTTACATTAATATTGTGTTTGGCATAGTATTTAGATAGTTTATCTCTGTAAGCTTCAGAACCTTCGGATCTCGCATAAGATAACGTTTCTATAGTATTGTTTTTTACAGCATCTAAAGCAATTTGAGGTGTTTTAATATCGGGTTGCCCAATATTTAAATGATATACTTTTACTCCTCTTTTTTTTGCGTTTTCTGCATAAGGAACTAACTTTCTGATAGGAGATTCTGGCATTTGAATCCCTTTTTGTGAAATTGAAGGCATAATAATAAAGTACTTTAATTTTAATGCAAATTTGCGAAATATATTTTAGATCTCCCCTTTAATTTAAGAATCTTTAAAAGGTTAAAAATTTACTAAAAAGACACAAAAGCAAAAGTTAATTTGTATCTTCAATTTATACTGTAAAATTTATTTTTTGAAAAAACCTTTTTTTCTTTCTTTTACTCTTTTGGTGCTTTTTTCTTTTGAGATTGCATCTCAAAATGGTTTTCGTTTTTTAAACGATAAAAAAAGCAAACAACGTATTTCTTTTAAATTGATTAATAACTTAATCGTAATGCCACTGGAGATAAATGGACAAAAATTATCTTTTATTTTAGATTCTGGTGTAAGCAAAACGATACTTTTTAATATTAGTCAGAATGATAGTATCGGTTTAAATGATGTAGAAAGAGTTGAACTAAGAGGTTTAGGAGATGGCGAGTCTGTTAAAGCGTTATTGTCTAAAAACAATAAAATTTCTATTAATAATATTGTAAGTACTAATGAAACAATTTATGTTGTTTTAAAAGATAATTTTGATCTCTCAGCAAAAATGGGTATCACTATTCATGGTATTATTGGGTACAACTTATTAAGGAATTTTATTGTAAAAATTAATTATAATACCACTAAGATTAACTTTTATAACTCTAATAAATTTAAATACAAATCATGTCGAAAATGTGAGGTTTTCCCTATTCAATTTTATAGAAAAAAACCATTTATAGATGCTCAAGTGCAATTAGATACTGTTGGAAATGCATTAACAGATGTAAAACTTTTAGTTGATTCTGGAGGTAGTGATGCCATTTGGTTGTTTGAAGGAACAAAAAAAAATATAAAAACGCCTAAACGTTATTTTAAAGATATCTTAGGAGAAGGTTTAAGTGGGGCTATCCTAGGAAATAGAAGTAGAATACCAAAAATTAAATTAAAATCATTTGAAATCATAAAACCGACGGCCTCTTTTTTAGATACGGTTTCTACTAGAAATGCAAGAAGTTATCGGAGAAGAAACGGAAGCATTGGAGCCGATGTCTTAAGGCGCTTTATAGTTTGGTTCGATTATGAAAATAGAAAGCTAATATTAAAGAAAAACGGATCTTTCGCAAAAGGGTTTAATTATAACATGAGTGGTTTAGATATTGTGTATAGTGGAAAACAATTGGTGAGAGAAAAAGATAATAAAAACAGCACAGATGCGTACAATCAAGGCTTATCTTCAAAAAATTCAATTAGTTTTATTACAAGCTTTTCTTATAGATTTAAACCATCTTTTAAAATTAAAGGCGTGTTAAAAAACTCGCCTGCAGAAAGAGCTGGTTTGCTAAAAGAGGATATCATACTAAAAATAAATAACACACCTTCTTATGAGTATTCCTTGAATAAAATTATTAATTTACTACAAGAAAAAAAAGGGAAAAGAATACGAATGGTTGTTGAGAGAAATGGACAAAGAATGAAATTTGAATTTTACTTAGAACAAAAAGTTTAGCTGTCAGAAAGCAAACTCTTTTCCTTTTCTAGTGAAATACCATTGTTTACAAAGCCTTTTATTTTAATAATTTTTCTAGGGTTTTTAGCATTAGAAAAGATAGTAATGGCTTTAGCAAAACCACCAGGCCTTTTGGTGTCATAAGAAACTTTAATTTCTCCTTTTTTTCCTGGTAAAATAGGTTGGTCAGGTTTTTTAGGAATTGTACAACCACAAGACGATTGCACGTTTTTAATAACTAAAGGTTTGTCGCCAATGTTGGTAAAAACAAAAGTTCTCTCTCCATTAGCCCCTTTATTAATTTTGCCATAATCAATAATTTCTTCTTCAAATTTAAACTCTTGAGACTGGATTGATAAACTTATCAAGCTCATAAAAAATAATGTAAAAATTGTTTTCATAACTTTATTTATTAATATAACCTTTAATTTTTATTTTTTTTACTGGGTTTTTAGCATTCGAAAAAATAATAATTTCTTTAGAAAAACCACCAGTTTTAGACGTATCATATTCAACTGTGATTGTTGCTTTTTCATTCGGCATAATTGGTTTTTCTGGCTTTTTGGGCACTGCACAATCACAAGAAGTTTTAATCTCTTTTATAATTAAAGGCGCATCACCAATATTTGTAAACTCAAAAATACGTTTGCCATCATCACCTTTTTTAATTTTACCGTAATTAATCACTTCCTTTTTAAACTCAAACTCTTGAGCAGAAATTCCAATAGAAAGAAAGAAAACACAAACAAATAAAAAACCTTTATACATCATACAAATTTACAATTTTAAAATGATAAAATAATCAACCGCTAATTTTCTCTACAAAAAAGAGAATTGTATTTTTGCGAACTATATCTCAAAAATTATTCCAAAGTATGGCAATTCCATCTAAATATGATGCAAGTAAGGTAGAAGACAAGTGGTATGACTACTGGATTCAACACAACTATTTTCACTCAACACCAGATGAAAGAGAACCTTATACAATTGTAATTCCGCCACCAAACGTTACAGGAATCTTGCATATGGGGCATATGTTGAACAATACCATTCAAGATGTGTTAATTCGTCGTGCGCGTTTGTTGGGTAAAAACGCTTGTTGGGTTCCTGGAACCGATCACGCTTCTATTGCTACAGAGGCAAAAGTAGTTGCAAAGCTGAAGGAACAAGGAATTTCTAAAAGCGATTTAACTCGTGAAGAGTTTTTACAACATGCTTTTGATTGGAAAGATGAATATGGAGGAAAAATACTTGAACAATTAAAAAAGTTAGGTGCTTCTTGCGATTGGGAAAGAACTGCATTTACAATGGATCCAGAAATGTCTGAATCTGTAATTAAAGTTTTTGTTGATTTATACAACAAGGGTTTAATTTACAGAGGCTATAGAATGGTAAACTGGGATCCTGAAGCAAAAACAACACTTTCTGATGAAGAGGTAATTCACGAAGAAAGACAAGGAAACTTGTATTATTTAGAATATAAAATAAGCCCCTCAATCCCCAAAGGGGAAGCTGAGCAAAATGCGCAACACAACAGTGAGAGTTCTCCTCCTTTGGAGGAGTTAGAGGAGGCTTTTTTAACTATTGCCACAACACGTCCAGAAACTATTTTTGGTGATACTGCAATTTGTATCAACCCAAATGACGAACGTTTTACACATTTAAAAGGAAAAAAAGCGATTGTACCACTTTGTGGAAGAATTATTCCAATTATTGAGGATGAATATGTTGATTTAGAGTTTGGTACTGGTTGTTTAAAAGTAACACCTGCGCACGACGAAAATGATAAAAATTTAGGTGATAAACACAATTTAGAAGTAATCGATATTTTTAATGATGATGCTACTTTAAATTCTTTTGGATTGCATTATCAAGGTAAAGATCGGTTTGTAGTTCGTAAAGAAATCTCTAAAGAATTAGAAGAAAAAGGAATATTAGTGAAAACGGAAGTGCATACCAATAAAGTAGGCACATCAGAAAGAACAAAAGCAGTTATCGAACCAAGATTATCAGATCAATGGTTTTTAAAAATGAAAGACTTAGCACAACCTGCTATTGATGCTGTTTTAGGTGATGATACTGATATCAACTTATATCCAAAGAAATTCGAAAATACCTATCGTCATTGGATGGAAAACGTGCGTGATTGGAATATTTCGCGTCAGCTTTGGTGGGGACAACAAATTCCTGCATATTTCTATGGAGATGGAAAAGAAGATTTTGTAGTAGCAGAGAATAGAGAAGAAGCTTTTGATCTCGCAAAAAAGAAATTAGCTGTCATTTCGACTGAAATGGAGAAATCTCTTAAGATTGAAGATTTACGTCAAGATGAAGATGCATTAGATACTTGGTTTTCTTCTTGGCTTTGGCCAATGTCGGTTTTTGACGGAATCAGAAATCCAGAAAACGAAGAAATCAACTATTATTATCCAACCAACGATTTAGTTACAGGACCAGATATTTTATTCTTTTGGGTTGCAAGAATGATTGTTGCAGGTTACGAATATAAAGACGAAAAACCATTTCAAAACGTTTATTTAACGGGTTTAGTTAGAGATAAACAAAGACGTAAAATGTCTAAATCTTTAGGAAATTCGCCTGATGCTTTAAAGTTGATAAAAGAATTTGGTGCAGATGGCGTAAGAGTTGGTTTATTATTGAGTGCTCCTGCAGGAAACGATATACTTTTTGATGAAGATTTGTGTCAACAAGGAAAAGGTTTTGCAAACAAAATTTGGAATGCTTTCAGGTTGATAAAAGGTTGGGAAGTTGATGCCAATTTACCACAGCCAGAAACTGCAAAAATTGGTTTAGCTTGGTATGAAGCTAAGTTTCAAAAAGCTTTAGTAGAAACCGAAGATCATTTTTCTAAATATCGCTTAAGCGATGCTTTAATGGCGATTTATAAATTAATTATGGACGATTTTTCGTCTTGGTTATTAGAAATTGCAAAGCCAGCATATAAACAACCTATAGATAAGGTAACTTTTGATGCCATCATCAAAGTTTTAGAAGATAATCTAAAAGTATTGCATCCATTTATGCCATTTTTAACAGAAGAAATTTGGCAGTATATTGCAGAAAGAACGCCAGAGGAAGCGTTAATTATTGCAAAATACCCAGTATTAAATACATTCGATGAAACAATTATTGCTGATTTTGAATTTGCAACAGCGGTAGTATCAGGAATTAGAACCATCAGAAAAGATAAAAACATTGCTTTTAAAGATGCTGTTGAGTTGTTTGTTGTTGATAATGAACATCACACTAAAGATTTTGATGCTGTTATACAGAAATTAACAAATGTGTCAGCGATAACAACTGTTTCAGAAAAAGTAGAAGGCGCTTCATTTAGAGTAAAATCTAATGAATATTTTGTGCCAATTGCTATTGAAAATATTGATGTAGAAGCAGAAATAAAAAAGTTGGAAGGAGAACTTAAAAGAGCGGAAGGCTTTCTTTTTGGAATTACAAAAAAGTTGTCAAACGAACGTTTTGTGGCAAACGCACCAGAGCAAGTAATTACCTTAGAACGTAAAAAAGAGTCAGATACTATTGCTAAGATTGAGACGATTAAAAGTAGTTTGGCAAGTTTGCAGTAATACTTAAATTTACGTTTAAAGATCCTTCAGGTTTCAGAAACTTGAAGGATCTTTTTTGTTTAACTTCACTATGAATTCGAGTCAAAATTACATATTGGTGAATTTTAAAAATGTAAAGTAAGTTTAGTTGTATGTTTATTTTAAAACAGCATTAATTTGTTCTAATTCTTCTTCAGAAAATACAGTATTTTCAATAGCTTTTACACTATCTAAAATCTGGCTTATTTTACTAGCACCAATTAAAACAGAAGTAATTCTATTATCTTTTAACATCCAAGAAATTGCCATTTGTGCCAAATTTTGGTTTCTGCTTTCGGCAATTTCGTTTAAGGCTTTAATTTTTGGAAGCATTTCTAAAACTTTAGTAGAATTTAAAAACGGACTCTCTTTTACAGCTCTCGAATCTTTTGGCAATCCTTTAATGTATTTGTTCGTCAACATTCCTTGTGCCAAAGGAGAAAAACAAATGGCACCGACTTGTTCTTTGCCTAATAAGTCTAATAATCCATCTTCAATCCATCTATCAAATAAACTATATCTTGGTTGATGAATTAAGCAAGGTGTTCCTAAATCTTTTAAAATTTGAAACGCTTTTTCTGCTCTTTCTGGTTGATAATTTGATAAACCAACATACAACGCTTTTCCTTGTCTTACCATTAAATCTAAAGTGCCCATTGTTTCTTCTAAAGGCGTATCATAATCGGGTCTATGATGATAAAAAACATCAACATAATCTAAGCCCATTCTTTGCAAGCTTTGATCTAAACTTGCCACCAAAAACTTTTTAGAACCCCAATCTCCATAAGGACCAGGCCACATTCCATAACCAGCTTTCGATGAAATAATCAATTCATCACGATAGTTTTTAAAATCCTTTTTTAAAATCTTGCCAAAGTTTTTTTCTGCAGAACCAGGAGGTGGTCCATAATTATTAGCTAAATCAAAATGAGTTATTCCATTGTCGAAAGCGCATTTTAAAAGATTTCTTGAATTTTTAAAATTGTCTACATCTCCGAAATTATGCCATAAGCCTAAGGATAGTTCTGGTAGTAATAACCCACTATTTCCTGTTCTTCTATAGTTCATTTTTTCGTAGCGATTTGAATCAGCTACATAATTATTTTTTTTGCTCATAACTTAAATTAATGCTTCTTTTAAAATAGTAATTGGATGTTTTGCTATTCGTTTTGTACCGTCAAAAATTTGGTGTCTGCAACTTGTTCCTGCAGCCGAAATTTCGGTTTCTAGACTGTAATTTCTTACTTTTGGGAACAACGTGTCTTCGCCAACTTGCATCGAAACTTTATAATGCTCTTTTTCATACCCAAAACTTCCAGCCATTCCACAACAACCTGAACTAATAATGGTTACCGAATAATTTTTAGGAATATTTAAAACCTGAAAACTTGAATGTGTTCCAGACAATGCTTTTTGATGACAATGCCCATGAATTTTAATGTCTTTTTTTGCAGATGTAAAAAGTGATACATCAATATGTTCTTTTTCTATTTCTTTTGCTAGAAATTCTTCAAAAGTAAAGACATTTTTTGCTATGTTTTCTGCGGATGTTTTATCATCTGCCAAACGAATATATTCATCTCTAAACGTTAAAATTGCTGAAGGTTCTATGCCAATTAATGGCGTTTTATCAGTAATTAGATCTTTAAAAACAGCAATATTGTTGTTGCAAATTTCTTTGGCTTCTTTTAAAAATCCTTTAGAAATGTGGCTTCTTCCACTTTCATAGTGTGCGCTATTCTTTACTTCATATCCCAATTTTTCCAATAGAATAACAGCATCTTTTCCAATTTCTGCATCATAATAATTTGTAAATTCATCTTTAAATAAATACACAGCTTTTTTGGGTTTCTCCATTTCAGTAGAGATGACATTTTGCTTTGAAATGACAGCACGTTTCTTCATCCAACTTTCTAAAGTTTGGTTAGCTAATTTAGGAACTGAACGTTCTACTGCAACACCTAAAATCTTTTTAGCGAGAAGCGAATTGGTGAAAAAGTTGGTAATTTTAGGTAATTTACTTCCTAATTTATTGTATTTGGCATTATTTGCAAACATTTTATTTCTAAAAGAATAGCCATTGGTTTCTTGATATTGATATAAAAACTCGGCTTTCATGGTAGCAATATCCACATTACTTGGGCATTCAGATGCACAAGCTTTACAACTTAAACACAAATCAAAAACTTCTTTTAATTCTTTGTGATTAAACTTATTGGCTTCTTCAGAATTTGTCAAAAACTCACGTAGCGTATTTGCTCTTGCTCTGGTTGTATCTTTTTCGTTTTTTGTGGCTCTGTAACTTGGGCACATAGTACCACCAGCTTCTACAGGTTTTCTACAATCACCAGAGCCATTGCATTTTTCTGCTAATTTTAAAATTCCTTCACTATCTGAAAAATCTTGTATGGTTTCTATTTCTGGTTCGTTTCTATCAATTTCGTAACGTAGATTTTTATCCATAGAAAAAGCATCTGTTACTTTTCCTTTATTAAAAACGTTGTTTGGGTCGAATGCTTTTTTGATTCTTCTTAAGAGTTGATAATTTTGTTCGCCAATCATCAACGGAATAAATTCTGCACGTACAATTCCATCTCCATGTTCTCCAGAAAAAGAGCCTTTGTATTTTTTTACTAACTCAGCAGTTTCAGTGGTGATTTTTCTGAATAAAACCACATCTTCCTGTTTCTTTAAGTTCAAAATCGGACGTAAATGCAATTCTCCAGCACCAGCATGCGCATAATAGACAGCATTTTGCTGGTATTTATCCATTATTTTGGTAAACTCCTCAATATAATTTGGCAAATCTTCTAAAGCAACAGCTGTATCTTCTATACACGCCACAGCTTTCATATCGCCAACCATATTTCCCAAAGCGCCTAAACCTGCTTTTCGTAAATAATGCACTTTAGCAATATCTTTTCCGTATACTTTAGGGTGATGATAACCAAAGTTGTTTTTTTCTAAATCAGCAATTAGTTTATTGGCCAAAATCTCTGCTTCTACAATAGTATTTGCAGCAACTTCTAACATTAAAACCGCTTCAGGATCGCCTTGAAGGAAAAACCTGTTTTTTGCCAATTCTCGATTGTTTTTGGTGCAATCTAAAATGGTTTTATCCATCAATTCACAATTGTATAAATTGTGATGCATTGCAATAACGGTTGCTTTTAAACTTTCGTTGATGCTTGTAAAATGCATACAAACCATAATACTTTCAATAGGAGGTAAGTCGTCTAATTGTAAGGTAATTGCTGTAGAAAAAGCCAAAGTACCTTCGCTACCAGATAGAAATTTCGCAACATTTATGGTTGGTTCAGTTCCGCCAAAAAGAGCTGATGTTAAAAATTCATCAACTGCATAACCTGTATTTCTTCTATGAATTTCTGGTTTTGGAAACTCTTTGTGTATTTCTTGTTGAACAGATTCTTGAACCAATTCAGCGTAAATCGATTTGTATATTTGACCTTCTAAGGTGTTTTCTCTGGTTTTGTTGATGAATTCTTCGGATGTAATTTCGCAAAACGTAGCTGTACTTCCATCACTTAAAATGGCGTCAATAGCGAGTACTTTATCGCGAGTAACTCCAAATTTTATAGAAGTACTTCCAGAAGAATTGTTACCTACCATTCCGCCTATCATACATCTGTTCGATGTTGAGGTATTCGGCCCAAAAAATAAACCATAGGGTTTTAAGAAAGCATTTAAAGAGTCTCTTACAATTCCTGGTTGTAAGGTGATGGTTTTTGCTTGTTCATCAAACGCTAAAATAGAAGTAAAATGTTTGGAAACATCAACTACAATGCCATCTCCAACACATTGTCCTGCCAATGATGTTCCTGCTGTTCTTGGTATTAATGTGATGTTTTTTTTAGTAGCAAAATCAATTAAAATTTTAATGTCATTTTCATCCTTTGGAAAAGCAACAGCCAGCGGAATTTTACGATACACTGAAGCATCGGTTGCGTATAATGTTTTGTGTAAATTATCGAATAAAACAGCACCAGAAAGTGTGTTATGTAGGTTTTCTAAAGTAGAATTGTCAATCATCATTTACTATTGAAAAGTAAGTATTATTGCAAATATCCGAAAACTATTTTCAAAATAATAGAATGATGATAATGATTGTGAATTTTTATGGAATTAGTAAAAGTAAGTTTTAATAACTGAATTTTATGTAACTATATTTTGATATTCGGCGTTTTATTCTTCATAATAATTCATTGCAAAAAAATCAATTTAATCAATTGTAAGTAAAGAAGATTTAAGATAAAATATCAATTAAATCTTGTGGGTTTTCTAATGTATGTTTTGCTCCGTTAGCAATGAGTTCTTCTTTTGGTCTGTAGCCCTATAGTACGCCAACTGCAAGCATATTTGCGTTCTTGGCAGTTTGCATATCGATACCAGTATCTCCCACATAAATTATTTCTTCAGCTTTTACTTCTAAGCTTTTACTTATTTGAATAGCTCCATGCGGATTTGGTTTTTTATGTGCCTCAATTTTTAAGCCATGCACAGCATTAAAATAGTTGGGTAAAATGGTTTGTACAATTTTTTTAGTAAACTCATCTGCTTTATTGGAAAGTACACATAATTGTATATCACGTGATATGAGTTCATCTAGTACTTCAATAATGCCATCATAGGGTTTAGTTTTGACAGTGCAGTTATTTCGATAAACATCCATCATAGCTGTAAAACAAATCTCAATTTGTTTTTCATCGCGATGCGCTAGTGGTAAAGATTTTTCCACTAGGCTTCTAATACCACTTCCTATAAAGCTTTGATGTTTTTGATAACTATGTGTAGGAAAATTGAGGCTTTTAAGAACAATATTCATTGAATCTGCAATGTCGAAAAGAGAATCAATCAATGTGCCGTCTAAATCAAAAATAACCGCTTTGTATATCATCTTAAATAATTTCAATTTTTATCTATGTTAGCAAATTTTTAAATAATGATTTTAATATTGCTATCTAAAAATCAATCTAAAAAAAATTACAAACGTTCTTCAATCCAAGATTTAAAACTGTAAAAGTTTTGGGGCGCAACACCATGTCCTACAGGATACTCAGAATACACGTTCTGTAAACCCAAATTATCTAAAAAAGGCTTGCTTTTTCTTGCCCAAGCTACAGGTAGCACTTGGTCTACAGTGCCATGTGAACAGTAATAGGCTGTTTTTATGTTGTTAGAAATTTGTTTCGGAATCATTTTATCATTGATATAACCACTTAAAGCAATCACATAATTCACTTTGTTAGGATAAATAAAACTTAGAGAATAGCTTAAAATTGCACCTTGGCTAAAGCCTAATAAAAAGGTCTTATTAGGGTTTGTGTTGTATTTTGCCTTAATTTCATCAATAAAATTGGCAATGGCATCAATAGAAGTTTTGGCTTGTTTTAAGTCAGAAAATTTACCATTTACATCATCAAAATTAATGGCATACCAAGCAAAGCCTCCATAACCCATTTCGTAAGGTGCTTGTGCACTTACAATTAAGAGGTCTTTGGGCAACTCTTCTGCAAAAGAAAACAAATCTTGTTCGTTACTGCCATAACCATGTAGCAAGATTAATAAGGGAGGGTTTGTAGTTTTTACTTCAGGTTCTCTTACAATATACTGTAAACTCATAATTTTTTAATGTGATGAATTAAATGCCTCGAAACCAATTTTGAAAATGCTCACCAACTACAGGTACTTCTTTTTCTTCACCTTGAATTGCGCCTATGAAACCTATTACCCATAGTATAAATATAAAAACACCTAAAATCCAGCCAGCTATAGATCCAAGTATATCATAAACAACATATTTATTGATAAGCCCTAAAAGTACAATACCAATCATTTGTCTAATATGAAAACTAGTAAAATAATTCTTCTTGCTTCTATTCATAATATAGGCTACAATTGTGCCGAAAATAGTAAGATATGCTATAATTGCAGCAGTTTTTCCTTCGCTAACAGAAGTGTTTTCCATAATATTTAGTTTAAAATCAATTGATTGTTGGCAAAAACGCCATATACTTTTCCTTTTAATTTTTTATTGATAAAAGGAGTGTTTTTTGAGGTTGATAAAATAGCTTCTTTTGTAAAAACGTGATGTTCTGACGGATTAAATAATGTGATATCCGCCAAATTATCTTCTTTAATGATGTGGTTTTCAATTCCGAAAATGGCTTTTGGTTTTGTTGTAAGGCAATCTATATATTCTAAGATTTCTAAAACAGAATTTATTGCTCCAAATGCACTTTCTAAACCAATAACACCATCTTTTGCTTGGCTAAATTCTACTTTTTTATGTTCAATATCAATAGGGTTATGATCTGAAGTAATCATATCTATTGCACCTAATTTTACCCCTTTTTGCAATGCCTTGGTATCTTCTTTGGTTCTTAAAGGTGGGTTTGTTTTAAAATTACTATCAAATTCACTTAGTTCGTCATCTGTTAATACCAAATGATGGGCAGCTACACTGCATGTAACTTGCAATCCTTTTTTCTTGGCTTCTCGAATTAAATCTACCGATTTTGCAGTCGAAATTGTTGGAATGTGTAATTTTCCTCCTGTATATTCTAGCAAAAATAAATCTCTTGCTATTTGAATGTGTTCTGCCAAAGCAGGAATTCCTTTTAACCCTAATTTAGTGCTATTTACACCTTCATTGGCAATACCTTCTCCAGCAATAGCATTATTTTTCGGAAAACTAAACACCAAACCATCAAAATTTTGTGCATACAAAAGGGCAACTTTCATTAGATTGTCATTCTCAATGGGTTTGTTGTAATCTGCGAAAGCAATCGCTCCAGATTGTTGCATATCATACAATTCAGCCATTTCAATACCTTCGCTTTTTTGTGTTAAAGCAGCAATAGGATATAATTTAGTAGCAGCATTTTGTGCTCTGTTAATCAAATATTCTACATCAGATTTAGAATCGATAACAGGATTCGTATTTGCATTTACAGCAATAGCAGTAAAGCCACTTTTGGCAGCAACTTGCAAACCATTTTTAATGGTTTCTCTTTCTTCAAAACCAGGTTCTCCTAAAGAAACACTCGTGTCGAACCAACCACAAGAAACGTGTAAGTTTTCTAAAGTTACAACCGTATAATCGTCTTTGTGTTCAATTGAATCTTCAATCTTTTCGAGTTTTCCATTAGTGATTAAAATGTCCTTTTTTTGAAGATGATAAGGACTTGCTGCATCTATAATTACAGCATTTTTTAGAAGCGTACTCATGGTGTATAGAATTTTAAAATCAAAATTTCTAACAACAAAGATACAATTGCCAAGGCTAAAAACCATTTCCAAAGCCAATGAACTTCATTTTTTTTGTTTAAATCTGTAAAAACATCGGCAATCGAAGACGAAAAATGAATGGTACTATTTTCTTTGGATACGGCATTCAAATCTAAAAACTGAAGCAAACTCTCTTCTTTAGGAGTGTTAAACGCAATAGTTTGTAACGTGTCTTTTTTGCTGATAATGGCATAAAAACCAGCTTCTAAAGGGTTATTTTCTGTGGTAATGGTCACTTTATTTTGATAGGTTTGTTGCGGTGGAATAGCTGTAGTTTTACCATTGTTTATGGTTAAAATTTCATCTTTTTTGAGATTGATTTCTACATCAATTTTATTTTCATCATCCAAATAGTAATACAGTTTTGAATGTTGAAAACTCAACTTTCCAAAATTATAAAACACAGGTACAATTAAAGGCGAATTCAAGAAGTTGCTATTTTCTTTGGATAAAGAACTCGAAACCCAATACACTTTGTTATTCGTGCTATTTAGCTCGCTTATAAAAGGGGTGTTGTTTTCAAAAGAAATAATATTACTTTTTTGTTTTGATACAATAGGGTAGTGGCTTTTTACAATTGGATATTGAAAATTTCGTACTTTTTTAGAAAATACTTCTTTAAATAAAGGATGATTAAAATTGATACTCGTAATTTTTAAAGTGTCTGTAATTTTAGATTGAATGCTGGTATTCCCAATTTTAGTTAAGAATAAATTATAGGATTGAAGATCTGATTTTAGATTAGGAACCACCACAACAGTGCCGCCTTTATTCGAAAAATCAATGATACTTTTCGAGAGTATTTCTGGTATTTTTTCTAGCTCGTTTAAGATGATAATTTGTTGCTTGGGTATGGCATTATAATTTACATTTTGTATACGAGATTGAGTGAAATTAAATTCGTCTTTAGTGTAAATTTTTGATAGAAATTCAGCATCGTTTCCAATACTTAAAACGTTAATTTTTTTAGTAGAATTTAAGCTGAAATAAAACACGTTGTCAAAAGCAAAAGTATCGCTAAAAGTGAGTTCGATTTTACCTAAAAAATCAGGAGTATTTTGGATAGTAAAAGCAATTTTTTTATTTGTGTTTTCTTCAATAGAAAAAGATTGCTTGCTAATTAATTTATTGTCATTAAAAATAGCGATAGGGATGTTGTTTTTACGATCTCCTTGATTTTTTACAATTACGCTTACAGTTAAGTTGGTTGTATTTGTATTGTTGATGAAAACGCTATCTATAGAAATATTATTTTTTGTGCTACTTTGTAGCTGAATTCCAGAAAAAGGATTGATTACATTTGTAAACTCATTTTTGTAAGTGTTCTGAAAATCAGATATTAAAATATTTTTATGTAAAGTGTTACTTTTGTTTTTTTGAATGCTGTTTATTTTTAATAAAACACGTTGAATAGTTGCTTTTTTAACTGTGTTTTTTATAGTAAGTAACTTTTTTTTTAATTCTGGATAGGTAATATCACTATAAAAATCGGTATTGGTTTGTAGGGAATAGTTGTCTTTTTGAGCAGCATTTTCTATAATTTCTTGTGCAGCAACTTGCAATAAATTTCCTTTTTCTCCTGCTGTATTTGTGCTTAACGAATTGTCTAAATAAATAAATTTATGCTGGTTGGTTTCTGTTTTTTTATCACTAAAATAGGGCTGAGAAAATGCAAAAATTATCGCTGAAAATAATAGTAATCTTGTGGCTAAAATTAGCCACTTTTTTAGGCGAGAACTTTTACGGGTTTGTTGTACCAATTTTTGTAAAAATGCCACATTGGTAAAAGGTACTTTTACAAATTTTTGCAACTGAAAAAGATGTACGATAATAGGAATAATGAGTAGTGCTAAAAAGTATAAAATAGCAGGATTTTGGAATTGCATTCAATTAGTATTTTGCAGGTTTTCCTTGAGATAAACTATTGTCTATAAATGTTCTCAAATCGTCATTTGCTTTTTGTAAATCTTCATTTCTTAAATACATCATATGGCCACTTCTATAGCCTTTAAAAAAGAAACGATCTTTCATTTTTCCACTTGGGTCTGTTTTCCACATGGTGTATTTCGCACTAAAATATGTGGTTGCTCCATCATAATAACCAGACTGCACCAAAACCTTTAAATACGGATTTTGTGCCATTGCTTGGCGCAAACCTTCTCGTACATTATTGTTTCTATTATCCCAAGGTCTAACAGGGCCAAAAAGGTTATATTTTACATCAGTTTTAAAATTTAATTCCTCTCTAATATAATAATTTATGGCAGGTGTAAACGAATGCAACCAAGACGTTAATTCTGAATTAAAATCCGGGCTTGTACCAATTTCACGTTTGTCTAAACCTAAATATCTAGAATCTAATCTGCCAATTGTTTGTCCTGTTTTATCTCTTAACAATTCTTTCCAAAAGAAAGAAGGAGATACTTCTAAATTATTTTGAAGAATTACTTTTTCACTTAAACCAGAATAATAAGCTACTTTTTTAGCCACTTCATTTTTTTCGTCAGCAGCAATAAAACCACCTTTTGCAATGGCAGGCAGTAGGTTATTAATGGCATAATTTTCGGCTTCTGGTAAAATTTCTAGTAAGTCTTTACTTTGTAATGCATCAGGAAGCATTTTATGATACCAAGCAGCAGCTGTAAAATAAGGTAGGTTAATGGCGTAGTCTACAGAACTTTCAGTACGTAATACTTTATAATCTGCCGGTGATACCATAATTACACCATTTAAATACATCCATTGGTTGTTTTGTAATTCAGCGGCCAAGCCCATAACACGTGTGCCACCATAACTTTCACCAATAATAAATTTAGGCGATTTCCAACGATTATTTCTGGTGATAAATGTATTTAACCAACTTGCTAAATATTTGATATCAGCATTAATTCCGAAGAATTGAGATTTGTCTAATTTTTTTCCTTTCGCAACTACGGGTCTCGAAAAGCCTGTATTTACTGGGTTTATATATACAATATCCGCCACATCCAAAATAGAATTTGGATTGTCTTTAACGCCATACGGTTGAATTGGAAAACCTTCGTCATCAATTTTTAAAACTTTTGGACCCGTATAGGCAATATGCATCCAAACAGATGCAGAACCAGGGCCTCCATTAAAAGACATAATGATTGGTCTGTTTTCGTCATTTTTAATATCGCTTCTTTTGTAATACGTGTAGTACAAAGAAGCGGTTATGTTTCCATGATCATCCCAAACAGGTTGCATTCCAGTAATGGCTTTGTAAGGCACTGTTTTTCCTTTAATCACCACAGAATTTGTGGTTACAACCATAGTATCTAAAGGAATTCTATGATCTTGTGCAAACTGAGAAATAGAAAATAAAAGTGAAAAAAGAAAGGCTATTTTTTTCATAATCTTTGAAATTGTAGGTTGTTGTTTAGGATAAAATCAAAAATAATCAAAATAAAAACAATTAGCTCTCATAATCTTATTTGTTATCAGATAAATTATTACAAATTAGGATGAATGTGGAGATCTATTTTCCATAAATATTTTTCCCCTTTGGGGAACTTAAGGGGCTTTAAAACTTTTCAAAAACACCCAATCCAAATAGTGCAAAATCATATTTTACAGGATCTTTTGGGTCTAGTCTTCTTAAAGTTTTATCTAATTCAGCCAATGCTTTCCAATCGTTTTGTTTTCTTTTTAACAATTTTAATTTTCGGGCAACATTACCTGAATGCACATCTAAAGGACAGGATAAATGTGCAGGATTATGCGATTGCCAAATGCCAAAATCTACACCGGCATTGTCGTTTCTCACCATCCAACGTAAAAACATGTTAATCCGTTTTGCGGCCGAATTTTTAAGCGGATCAGAAACGTGTTTTTGTGTTCTTTGTTGGTGAGGGATTTCAAAGAAAACCTTTTTAAATTGATGAATTGCAGTTTGGTATGTTTTTGAATGATCAGTAATCAATAAAGCATTTTCTAAACCTTGGTGATGTTGATAAATATGTTGTAATGATATTATAAATTGCTGAAAATCAATAAAATTAAAGGTTCTATGTACAAATTTTTCAAACCTGTCTAAATCTTTTTTCTGATGATTGATGATGAAATCGTAAGGAGCATTGTCTAACAATTCCATCATTTTAAAAGCGTTTTTAATAATCATTGTTCGATTTCCCCAAGAAATCGTAGCTGTTAAAAAAGCGGCAATTTCGATATCTTCTTTTTTAGAAAATAAATGTGGAATTTGAATCGGATCTGACTCAATAAATTTAGGATTATTATAGCGTATTACTTTCTCGTCTAAAAATTCTTTGAGTTCTTTTTTCGTCATTTTAAAATGATTCTGCAGAAAAAGCGATCAGCATTAAAATTCCATTATAAAAACCGTGTAAAGCCATACTCCAAATTAGCCCAAATTTAACTCTAATAAAGCCTAAAATACCACCTAAAATGGTTTGAGGAGCCACCAAAATAGGCGTTAACAACAATACATTGGTGGTGATTTTAAAGTTTGTAATATGAATTAAACCGAATAATACAGCAAAAATGTAAAACGCAATTTTAAAGTGTTTTACATTTTTAAACAAGGTTAATGGGGATCTAAAAAATAATTCTTCAAAAAACGGAGCTAAAATTACCGCAAAAAAGAAAACCATGGGTTTTGAGAATTGTTGCATCATGTCTTCCATTGCATGATCATCCATATTAACCCAACCGAATTCTTCAATAAGCGTAAAAATTGGAGCAATTAATAACCCAACAGCTAAACAAAAGATTAACATGTGGAAAAACCTTGAAATTCTATATTTAAAATCTGTATTTGAATCTTGTTCTAAAACAGGGTTTTTTAAATAAGCTAACAGCTCAAAAAATGTTTCTTTCATTGATTATTTTTGATAGATTAGTAGTAAAATAGCCATAATTGTTACTGTAATTAAAGAATTTTACCATCTTTCATCGTTAATTTTCTGTCTGCCATAGTTGCCAATTCCTCATTATGAGTAACTAAAACAAAAGTTTGCCCAAATTGATCACGCAGTTTAAAAAATAATTCGTGTAAATTTTTTGCAGAAGCGCTATCTAAATTCCCACTAGGTTCATCAGCTAAAATAACAGATGGATTGTTAATTAAGGCTCTTGCCACTGCAACCCGTTGTTGCTCTCCACCTGAAAGTTCACTAGGCTTATGATGAATTCTGTGTGATAATCCTAAAAATTCTAACAATTCTTTAGCTTTATGTTCTGCTTCTTTTTTAGATTTTTTTGCAATAAAAGCAGGAATACACACATTTTCTAGTGCTGTAAATTCGGGTAATAGTTGATGAAACTGAAATATAAAACCAATATGCTGGTTTCTAAACTCTGATAATTGTTTGTCAGATAAATTTTTAAGTGATGTGTTATTGATAGCTAATTCGAAATCTTGCTCTTTTAAGGGTTTGTCTAATGTGCCTAAAATTTGCAATAAGGTTGTTTTTCCTGCTCCAGAAGGACCAACAATGGCTACGATTTCGCCCTTTTTTATGTGTAAATCTACTCCTTTTAAAACTTCAACATCACCATAATATTTATGGATATTTTTTGTAACAATCATAGTTCTTGTTTCGAATTACGAATGTATAAAAAAAGTAAAGAATTATGGGGGATATAAACGCAGAGACAGAAAGAAAAAAGCAAAGCTCGCAAATTTGTCTTGTAGATACCTATTAAAGCTTTCCGAAAAAAACGTTGCGCCTTTGCGTTTAAAACTTAAAAAATATTCTTCAACTTGTTATAATCAATAAAATATACAAAGCGAACAGAAACCGTATGTCTTTGAGATTGGTCAAAAAGATTCTCTAAATTGCCAAAGAAATCGATGTTAGCATTGGTGTCTGAATTAAAAATTGAATTTCTATAAAAAGCAATTAATTGACTTCCGGGTGCAAATTGCCAAATGTAATTGAGGTCTAAATTCCAACTATTAAAGTTTACATTATCGCCCATATATGTTGTGTTGGGTGCTAAACTACCATCTGCATTCAAAGTATTGAAACTATTATAATTTACAGCTTCCCAGAAATGTCTGAAACTTAATGAAAGTGACGAATTTGTGCTAAAGCTATATTTACCAGATATGGTGTTTGTGTAATTTTTACGATCTCTAAATCCAAAAATAATAGCATCTGCGGTTTCATCTACATACCCTTGGTCGTCATTCGTTTTATTAAATCGGATGCTATAGCGCAAAGAAAACTGGTCGTCAAAACGATGTCGTAAGCCTAGTCTGTAGCCATAACCTTCCTTTATGTTGTTGGTGTAACCTGTGTAATATAAATTACCACTCAGTTCAAATTTCTTTTGTGAATTGGTTTCAAACCAACCATTAATATTTGTTCTTTGCGGTTGTAAAAAATACTGACCACTTGTTGTACCTTGTCTGGGTTCAAAGAAATCTTTCTCTTCTGATCCATAATTTAAATTACCTCCAAAAGAAAAACGTTCTCTTGTTTGGGCACTACCACCAATCCCCGCTTCATAGCCTGTATACACACCAGAAAAATGCTGAAAGTTTGCGTTATGGTAAGAATTAACCCAAATTCTATTAAAATTTTTTGTAGGCTGTACCGTTCGCCAACCTACATTTCCATAGATGGTTTGTTGGTTGTTGGTAAATAAAATACCCAAATCGTTATTGTCAAAATCTTTATTTTCGAAATTATAACCTAACTCCCAGAACCAATTCCCTGAATTATATCCAAAACTATTATCGAAAGTATATCCGGTATTTGTGCTATTTACATCGTCTGAAATGTTACTCATTCTTACAGAGCCATCAGCGTTATATTTGCTGTCTTTGGTTTCTATATGCCAATCTAAAGCAGTTACATTTGCGTCTCTAAAACGCCCATCTCTAGTAACATTAGTGTTAATTAAAGAAATACTTGAATTTTGATTAAACTGTTGGTCTACTACTAAAATATTATAATTAGTAAAAGGATCAATAACTTCTTTTCGAGTTTCGCCTGTACTATTATTTTTTATAATTGCTTCTGTTTTTTCTGTGATTGCATTAAAAAAACCAATACCTAAACCTTTTTTAGTTCTTCCAGATATTTTAACTGCATTTAACATGGTTACTTTACTTGGGTAATCTATTATTTCTTCATCAGCAGTAATTGTATTCGATACATTAAATTGGTCTATAGGAGATCCGCCAATTCTTCTCGAATAAAATAGGTTTGCAGTATTAAATAGTTCTGTGCCTTCTGTAAAAAACTGTCTTTGTTCTGTGAATTGTTGTTCAAAAGGACCTAGGTTTAAAACGACATCATCAAAACCAACCTGACTAAAATCTGGAATTAAAGTCGCGTCTAACGTAAAGTTTTCGGTTAAGCCATATTTAATATCCATTCCTACATTCCAATCAAAATCGGTAACACCTTCAAAAGAGTTGCTTACAGCAGATGCGTACGGATATAAATTGAGTCTAGTAGCCGGTTTTATGTCTCTAAAATCCGTGATTAAACCATCATACTGCGTCCATCTACCTACAGTATTATCGACATGTGTCCAGGTATGTTGTTGGTTTAATTTTTCTAATCTTCTATGAAAATTGAATCCCCAAGATTGTACAGGTCTGTTTGCAAAACGGAGTGCTCTGTACGGAATTTCTATTTCTACGTTCCATCCTTTATCTGTAATTGTTGTGGCACTGTCCCAAACAGCACTCCAATCCATATCTTCATTTCCGTTAGAAACCTTTGCATCTGCTTGATTGTTGGTTACTTGCACAATAAATTCAAAAGGATTTTGTCCATCGTCATTTGGGTTAATCGTTACTAAGAAAAAATCAGAGATTCCAAAATTGTCTCTAACCGCAAATTCACTAGGGATATTTTTTGGATCAGGATCGTTCATTTGGGCAGAAATGTATACCGCGTTATCATCATAAACCACCTTTACTGTTGTTTGATAATCTGCTGTTACTAATTGACCGTTTTCGGGTCTAAAAATGACAAAGTCAGTTAATAATGCTGCGTTTTTCCAAGCGTCATCATTTAAATTCCCATCAATTTTTGGGGCTTTTGATACTCTTGTGGTTTGAACTGTTTTTCTGTCTTTTTTATTTTGACACGATAGCTGTTGCATACTAAATACTGCAATCAGTACAAGTGTGATTTTTTTGAACATGTAGTTTTCTGGTTGATTTGTATTAAAAAACATTTTGAGTATTTACCTGTAAAGGCTTGCATAAAAACAAAAAGATGCACTTTAATAGTTTAAAGACCACTTAAAATTTTAAGTGTTACAGTTAAGGGGTGTTAATTATATCTTAAAATCAATTTTAGTACTCAAATATATGTGCCATCATATCATCACAAACCTTTCAGTATCTATTATCAGAGTAGTAAAAACGGTCATAATTATAGCTTCATAATTTTATTAAAATATTTACAAACATTCATCTTTGAATTTGTATTTTTGCTTCCGTTATAAAAACATTACAGATGAACTTACACGAATATCAAGGTAAAGAAATACTAAGTAGTTTTGGAGTTAGAATTCAGAGAGGAATTGTAGCAAGTACTCCTGCAGAAGCAGTAGCTGCTGCAAAAAAGTTAACTGAAGAGACAGGCACGGGTTGGCACGTTGTAAAAGCACAAGTTCACGCAGGTGGTCGTGGAAAAGGTGGCGGCGTTAAATTGGCAAAAAACTTAGAACAAGTAGAAAGTATTGCTGATGATATTTTAGGAATGATGTTAATTACACCTCAAACTTCTGCTGAAGGTAAATTGGTAAATCAAGTTTTAATTTGTGAGGATGTATATTATCCAGGTGAATCTGAAACAGATGAGTTTTATATGTCTGTTTTATTAAACAGAGCAACTGGTAGAAATATGATCATGTATTCTACAGAAGGTGGAATGGATATTGAAACTGTTGCAGAAGAAACACCACATTTAATTTTTACAGAAGAAATAGATCCTTTACTAGGTTTAATGCCTTTTCAAGCGCGTAAAGTGGCGTTTAACTTAGGTTTATCTGGAGTTGCTTTTAAAGAGATGACAAAATTTGTATCTGCTTTATATACAGCTTATATAAAATCAGATTCTTCGATGTTTGAAATTAACCCTGTGTTAAAAACATCTGATTCTAAAATAATGGCTGTTGATGCTAAAGTTTCTTTAGATGAAAATGCATTATATAGACATAAAGATTATGCAGCAATGCGCGATTTACGTGAAGAAAACCCAATTGAAGTAGAAGCAAAAGCTGCTGGTTTAAACTATGTAGATTTAGACGGAAACGTGGGTTGTATGGTAAACGGAGCTGGTTTAGCAATGGGTACTATGGATTTAATTAAAGAGTCTGGAGGCGAGCCTGCTAACTTTTTAGATGTTGGTGGTACAGCAGATGCACAAAGAGTAGAAACTGCCTTTGGTATTATCTTAAAAGATCCAAATGTAAAAGCAATTTTAGTTAATATTTTTGGAGGTATTGTGCGTTGTGACAGAGTTGCACAAGGTGTTGTAGATGCTTACAAAAGTATGGGAGATAAAATTAATGTACCAATTATTTGTAGATTACAAGGTACAAACGCTATAGAAGCTAAAGAATTAATTGACAATTCTGGAATGGAAATTATTTCTGCTACAGAATTTCAAGAAGCTGCAGATAAAGTGGCAGAAGTGTTAAGTGCATAGTTTATTTTTTAGTGTATACATATTTAAAACGCATCACCAATTGATGCGTTTTTTTTGTGCACAAAAGTTTGGCTTAGTTTTTGAATATTGATTAATAACACCTAAATTACTAACCACTTTTTTAAATTGTTATACATGGTTTACTCTAAATGTTCTTTTCTTTTAAAATACTTTAAAATGGTATTAATTTTTACCATTTTCTTTTCAATGAGCTCTTGCGAAGATGAAGATGATTTCTTTCAAGCGGATTTAAAGGTTTATGTGTCGGGAACCTTATCAAGCAATCCAAGGAGTGGATTAAGAGTTACAGTTTATACTACAGAAAATGATGCTGAAAATGAGGTAAATGAATATACTTCAACTCAAATTACAGATGATGATGGGTTTGTTTTTTTTCAGAATTTAGAGCATAACGTTCGTTATTGGGTTAGAGTTAATTCTGTATTAATAAAAAATATTAAGCGTAGTGGAACACTCAGAGTTGGTTTAAACGAAATGAGTATGAGTATTCTTTAAGCAATAATTTCTTTAGAAAAAGGTTAAGCTTTTGCAATTATCTATTACCTAAAGTTAAAAGGAGATTCCATTTGTACCTAAACGAACATGTTTTGAGTCGTATTAATGTTATAATGTGTGATGCTTTTTCTTTGAATAAACGCTCTTATAAGAAAATAAATTCGCAAAATTATAACGGTATAAAAGGTATAATTTTTACATACAAATAGCCTTTAGAAAAAGACTTAATTACATTCGCAACTGTTTGGTTGTTTTGGTTGCATATAAATAGTTTAATGGTGTTTTTATTGAGACTAATTCCCTGTGTTTAAAGTATTAGTATGTAGTTGATAAATGTAGTGTAAGTATCTGATAAATAAATTTTTAAGTGTCTGTAGAGTGATGCTTTTTTTACCCTTTTTTAACGTTTTTTTGTATTCCTTTTAAGATAATAATAACAGTTTTAACTTTTATGAGGTTGTAGTTTTGCAGCGGTTTAAAAACAAACAAACCTGTATATAAATTAAATAAATAAAAATTATGAATACCTTAAAATTTAAAACCTTAATTGTTGCTTTTTTAATTGGATTTAGCAGCTTCGTATCAGCGTCAAATGATAAACCAGCTGACAAAAAAGAAGCAATGACAACAATTACAAAAGATGTACAAAAGTTGTTAAAAAATTCTGAATTAGCTTTAGAGGCTACAGAATTGGCAACTGTAAAAATTATGATTAACAGTAAAAATGAAATTGTAGTTTTATCTGTTGATACTATTAACGCTCAGGTAGATATTTTTGTAAAAGAAAGATTGAACTACAAGAAAATTTCAACGGAAATATTATCAGATGTGTTTACATTGCCTATTAAAATTATGGCTTCTAAGTAAAATATTCAAAAACATACAAGTATAAAAAAAGCACCTTTTCATGTAGTCATGGTCGGAAGATTTTTCTTCCGACTTTTTTTGCTTTA
>TARA_R110002126_G_scaffold291535_1_pt1 | contig 27976 bp, 19 predicted proteins | sample TARA_R110002126 | Tara Oceans TARA_R110002126 (sample SAMEA4397536) | marine metagenome | biome: Polar Biome; feature: [DCM] deep chlorophyll maximum layer (ENVO:01000326); material: water (ENVO:00002006), including particulate matter (ENVO:01000060) such as... | depth 30 m | reverse complement strand
AATCTCTTCCTCCTTAACCTCGTGTTTGGTCAAATCAAAATAACTGACCAATACTTCTAGGTAATAAAAATTTTGCAATCGATAATAAAGTGTTTGAAGACATAAAAACTTTTTTTGCAAAGTTCTTTATTTTTTATTTACTCCACAACTTTTGGTATTGATCCATAAATAGAAAGGATTCTACATTTCTCACTCCTCTAAATTGTGCTCTAAAGGCTTTTATTTTGGCATTGAAAGAGTCTGCAGAAGTATTTGTTCTTCTGTTATCAAAGTAGTTTAGAATATTTTGATAATGAATGGTTATTGTTCTAGGGATTGTTCTAAAACTTTTAAAATCAGGTTGCCTTACTTTTTCATCCCATTTGGCGAGTCTTATTAAAGCAATAGTTTTATTTTTCGTTTGATTATAAATCTAAGATAAGTTTTGACATAATTTGTACGCTTTTTCTGTATCAGGGTATTTTTGAAAAAGTATTTTAGCTCTTTGATGTGGATTTTCAGTCCATTTAATATTCGATTTCATTAGTGTCCGATAAAAAAAGCCTCAATAATTGAGGCTTTTTTTATCGGACACTAATGATTTAATTTACTGAAAATCTATCTTTTTGGTAATAAAATCTGTATAAATATTAATCGAACTCAAGTTTATAAATAAACAACAACAAATCTATTTTTAAACTTTATTAATAGGGTAATTTTTAAATAATTAAGTAAAACTATTTAAATTTTTAATAAGCTTAAATTCAGTTGTTTGTGGGTTAAAATGAAATAAATGCACCTTGCTATTGAAATAAATACATCCATTCTATCGAATATAACGCCCCCCTAGAACGGGTGAAATTTGCCCCTATATTTATTCAGTTATTATCTAGATTTGTCTCCGGCCAAAATAAAAGAAACATTATAATACAAAAGGATTTTGAAAAAAATATTTCATCAGATAAAAAGTATGTTCTAATTGATACCATTTGTTTTGTTTTAATAATTATTCTCTTACATATTGACATTTTATATATTAATCAAAATCTAACTTAAAAAAAAACAATTCTAATATAATCCATTTTAAGTAAATCTTAGACTTAATGAAATTTATAAACCATTTCTAATAAAATTAATTTATATGATTATAAAACAAAAACTGAAGCAATTTAAAATGTGTTGATATGCCGAATTATTACTATTGCTTTTCAGTAGTATGATAAGTGCACAAAAGATCGTGCAACAGGGGAGAAGAGTGTTCCCTGTTAATTAAATATAATAAGAACTTTTAAATTTTACAATTACAATTACAATTATGAAAACAAAATTACAATTTACAGCAATGATTATGCTTATTTCTTTAAGTCTAAGCGCCCAAAATTTGGTAACTAATGGAGATTTTGAAACCGCAGGTCTGGCTGGTTGGGCATTTTATGGTGCTGATGCAAATGCAGATGCTCACACAGGTTTGGGGTCGGCAAGATTAAAGCAGAACCAATCGGGTTTAACCAGCGTAGCTATTACGGTGGTGCCCGGTACAACATATGATATGTCATTTGCAGGTAAGTGGGTAACAGTACTTACAGTTCCAACGAGTTGGTTTTCTGGTATGGCTATGGCTATACTCGATGCATCTGATAATTCTTTGATTCATGCCTCAGCCTTATTGACTGAATCGACTTATACAGTGATTTCGGAACAATTTACAGTTCCTGCTGGAGTGACTGAAATAAAAGTAAGTTTTTATAGACCTAAACTTTTGCTTCCAATAATGTTAATTGATGATGTATCAGTTTCCGCTGTACCAACTTTATCCTCGATGATATCTATTAAAGATGGCGATTGGGATGATGCAAGTGCGTGGTATGTATCTGGACCAGTTGCAAGTGTTCCTAGTACAACACCTACTGCAGAGTACGACGTAATAATTAAGGATAATCATAAGATAAGTATAAATAGTAACGTTAATGCTGAATGTAATAACCTAATCACTGGAGGAGGTTATTCTGAAACTCGCGTTAATGCAGGAGGTACATTAATAGTTAATGAAAATATCACGATTTCTAAAGATACTACTTTTCATGTATTATCTTCTTTGACACAAGAAGCTGTATTTCTTTTAAAAGGTAATTATGATGCAGGTACAGATAAGAGGATCAAATATACAAGAATACTTGATGAAAACAGTACTGATAATAGTGCTCGAAAATGGTTTTTAGTATCTAACCCATTTAAATCATTAAGTAAAACTAATTCTTTAGATTTGTCTGATGTATTTACAAATACAACTAATGGTGATGGCTCTTTACAATCTATTGGAACTTACGATAATAGTCAAGTAGCAAATTCAAAATATGTATATCGTGCTTCTTTTGATGCTTCAGATCTTGTTGATGGTAAGGGTTATGTAGTTGCCGTAAATAATGCAGGAGCTGCAGCTGATATTACGTTTAGCGGCTTTTATAATCATGATATAGGTGATGTCTCTCAAACACTTTTAACTTATGATGCTACTCAGGTAGACGGGTTTAATTTGGTAGGTAATCCATATTTATCTTACATACATACAAATGCGCTATCAGATGCCACTCACAATTTTTTTGATGATAATAATGCAGTTTTAGCACAAAAAACACTCTGGCTTTGGGATGGAAATAACAGTTCTTTTTCAATAGTAAATGAAGCTACAGCTCATAGTATAGCTCCTGGGCAAGCATTCTTTGTAGAAACTACTGCAGTAAAAGCAGGTAATTTAAGTTTTGATAAAGATTTACAAACGATTACTTCTAATGGAAATGTTTTATCAAAAACTTCTAATAACAGGTTTGAAATAGATTTATCAGTTTCTGTTGGAAAATTAAGTAGAAAAACTTCAATTTTATATATAGACAATAAAACTACTTCTTTTGATAACGGATATGATAGTACAATTTTTGGAGGATTTGCATCAGCATTAGAAGTGTATACAGGTTTGGTTGAAGGTGGTTCTGCTAAAAAGTTAGGAATCCAGTCTTTACCCAATGCCAATTTTGAAGATATGGTTGTACCTGTAGGTGTAATTGCAACAGCAAATTCAGAAATTACATTTTCAGCGGAAGCTTTAAATATTCCAGAAGGGTATAAATTATTCATAGAAGATAGATTAATGAATGTCTTTACGCGTTTAGATGAATTGAATTCTAAATATAAGGTAACAATTACAGATCAAAATACCGATGGTCGTTTCTTTTTACATACTTCAGCTACTTCAGCCTTAAGTGTTGATGATTCATTATTAAACAGTGTTAGTATTTATAAAACAGATAATTCTACTTTAAGAGTTGTTGGTTTGCAACAAGGTAAAGCAAGTGTTAAATTATTTAATGTTCTTGGTAAACAAGTAATGAATTCTAGTTTTAGTTCAAATGGTGTAGTAGAGCTTTCTTTGCCAAGTTTAGCTAAAGGGGTTTATATAATTCAATTAGAAACAGGAACTGGCACATTGAACAAAAAAATAATTTTAGAATAATTAACAAGAACTTATAAATACACATACATCATGAAAAAAAGTATAGAAAACACTCAAAATATAGCTAAAGAAATTACTCGTAAAGATGCTTTAAAAAAAATAGGTAATTACAGTAAATATGCTGCATTAACTGCTCTTGGTACCTATCTAATTTTATCACCTCAGAAAGCACAAGCATCCTCAGCAATAGCAACTCCAGGAACTGGATTTTAAATAGAATTTAATTACATACATAAAACGCCTCGTAAATTACGAGGCGTTTTTATTTTTAAGAAAGGCTATTAAAAAATAAGACTTATAGCAGTAAAGAGTAGGATACATTTAATTACTTGAATATTTATTTTTGACTTATAAGCAACCAAAATTTTATAACTATGAATTTATACCATTACTCAATAAGCAAAGAAAAAGCATTTAATGGCTTCTTTTGATGGCGTAAATAGTTCGTCTTTTAGTAAATATTACTTTACAAACTACCCCAAAAAAGCCCTCCAATTAATTTTTTGATTTGCTAAAATCCGATAGTAAGGATCTTTTCCACCTTACCCTAATTCTTTGTATTTGTTGGTTGCAAGTCCATAAATAGTTTTCATTGTTGTAAGCGGCAAAACTAAAAGTTTTAGAATTTCAGGGGTAATCTTAAAAGTGTTGTTTTGCTAAAGGTTAGGGTTAGTATAAACAAAAAGAATATATTTGTTTATCATTCTCTAAATTGAGTTCTAAGGCCTTTTATTTAAGGGTTTTAGGATCTATCAGAAGCATCATTATTTCGATGATGTTGATATTAAAAATGAATTCTTTATTATTTATGTAAGTTTTGTCTATCGAATTCAGTATAACCAGCTTCAGAATGGTCTAACGAATTTGAACGAAAAGCCTCATCAATTTTGATTGATGAGGCTTTTTATTTAATTATTTTGAAAAATTAGGGGTATATTACATCGCTACTAAATCTCCAGAAACGTCTTTAGAAGGCAATTCTGACTTGCCCATTAAGTATAAATCTACTTGTCTTGCAGCTTCTCTACCCTCTGAGATTGCCCATACAATTAAAGATTGCCCACGGCGCATATCTCCAGCAGCAAAAATATTTGGAATGTTGGTTTGGTATTTTCCATAGTCTGCTTTGTAGTTAGAACGCATGTCTTTTTTAATACCTAATTTATCTGCTAATGTACTTTCTGGACCTGTAAATCCTAGGGCTAATAATGCTAAATCACAAGGCCACGTTTTTTCTGTACCTGCAATTTCAATTAATTGAGGTCTTTCTCCAGGAACCATTTTCCACTCTACATTTACGGTTTTAAGTGCTATTAATTTTCCTGATTTATCTTTTACAAATTCTTTGGTGTTTATTAGCCAATTACGATCTGCACCTTCTTTATGAGAAGAAGATGTTTTTAACTGTAATGGCCAAAATGGCCAAGGAGTGCTTGGAGACCTATGTCCTGGAGGTTTTGGCATAATTTCGAAGTTTACCACAGATTTTGCACCATGTCTGTTAGAGGTACCTATGCAATCTGAACCCGTATCTCCACCACCAATAACAATAACATCTTTATCGGTTGCCATAATTTGGTCTTTAACTTCCTTACCAAATAACACTTTAGTTTGTTGTGTTAAAAAATCCATTGCTTGTACAACACCGTCTGCATCTATACCTGGAGTCGGTAGGCTACGTCTTTCTGTTGCACCACCACATAAAACTATGCTATCAAAGGCTTTTAAATCTTCAACATCATAATTAACACCTACGTTAACGTTAGTTTTAAAGAGGATACCTTCGGCTTTTAAAATAGCAATTCTACGATCTATTATTCCTTTTTCCATTTTGAAATTCGGAATTCCGTAACGTAATAATCCACCTACTTCATCATCTCTCTCAAAAACAGTAACGGTATGACCCGCTCTATTTAATTGTTGAGCAGCCGCCAATCCAGCAGGGCCTGAACCTATAACTGCAATTGCTTTACCCGTTCTTGTTTTTGGAGGTTGTGGTTTTATCCATCCTTCTTTAAACGCACGCTCTACAATATTTTTTTCTATATTTTCTATAGATACTGGGTCTTCGATAATTCCTAAGACGCATGATTGTTCACATGGAGCAGGGCATAGCCTTCCGGTAAATTCTGGAAAGTTGTTTGTGGAATGTAAAATCCACGATGCTTTTTGCCATTCTCCTTGATGTACCATGTGGTTAAAATCTGGAATTAGATTCCCTAATGGACAACCACTATGACAAAAAGGAATACCACAATCCATACAACGTGAACCTTGTTTGGTAAGTTCTTTTTCAGATAATGGAACTGTAAATTCTTTATAATTTTTTACACGATCTTTTACAGAAGTGTATGTTTCATCTTGTCTTTCAAACTCTTTAAATCCTGTTACTTTTCCCATGACATTATGCTATTGTTAATTCTTCGAACATTGGTTCTTCTGTTGCTAAACGCTCTAATGCACGTTTGTATTCTGTAGGCATTACTTTTATAAAGTTGTTTAAACTAGTATCCCAATCAGCTAATAAGCTAGCGCCTTTTTTACTGTCTGTATATAAAACGTGTTTTTCAATTGTTGCTTTTAAATCATCAGCATCTTCACCTTCTACATTTTCAAATTCTATAGTTTCTGTATTACATAAGCCATTTACAAATTTGTTTTCTGGATCGTATACAAAAGCAGTACCACCACTCATACCTGCAGCAAAGTTTCTACCTGTTTTACCTAAAACAATTACTTTACCACCGGTCATGTATTCACAACAATGATCACCTACACCTTCTACAACTGTTGTTGCACCAGAGTTACGCACGGCAAAACGCTCGCCTGCAATTCCGTTTATGTATGCTTGACCATTTACTGCACCAAACAAACAAACGTTACCAATGATAATGTTTTCATCAGCAATAAAATCTGCTGCTGCTGGTTTTTTTACAATTAACTTAGCACCAGAGAGTCCTTTACCTAAATAATCGTTTGTATTTCCTTCTAAGGTAAATGTTAACCCGAAAGTACCAAATGCGCCAAAACTTTGTCCTGCTGAACCTGTAAAGTTGATATTTAAAGTATCTTCAGGTAAGCCTAAATGTCCGTAAATTTTAGAAATTTCGTTACTTACAATGGCCCCAACAGTTCTGTTTGTATTCTTTATTGGGTAAGTTAGATTCATTTTTTCTTTACGATATAAAGCTCTATGCGAATCTTTTAAAATCGTAAAATCTAATACGTCATCTAAATTATGCTCTTGTTTCTCGGTGTTTTTAACCGTTAAACTTCTATACACAGTTGGTCTATGCAAAATACTAGATAAATCTAATCCTTTTGCTTTATAATGTTTAATGGCTTTGTTTGAGTTTATTTTATGCGTTTGCCCCACCATTTCGGCTAAGGTTCTAAAACCGAGTTGTGCCATTATTTGTCTTAATTCTTCAGCAACATAAAAGAAGAAGTTAATTACGTGTTCTGGTGTGCCTTTAAAGTTTTTACGTAATTCTTTATCTTGTGTTGCAATACCTACAGGACAGGTGTTCAAATGGCACTTACGCATCATTATACATCCTGAGGCTACTAAAGGAGCTGTTGCAAAACCAAATTCTTCTGCGCCTAATAATGCTGCAATGGCAACATCCCTACCTGTTTTTAATTGTCCATCACATTCTACGACAATTCTACTTCTTAAGTTATTTAATACTAAAGTTTGTTGTGCTTCTGCCAAACCAAGTTCCCAAGGTAAACCGGCGTGTTTTAATGATGTTAAAGGAGATGCACCTGTACCACCATCATAACCAGAAATTAACACAACATCTGCTTTTGCTTTGGCAACTCCAGCAGCAATGGTTCCTACACCAACTTCAGAAACTAATTTTACATTAATTCTTGCTTCACGATTTGCATTTTTTAAATCGAAAATTAATTGTGCTAAATCTTCAATAGAATAAATATCGTGATGTGGAGGAGGAGAAATTAATCCTACAAATGGTGTCGAGTTTCTTGCATCTGCAATCCAAGGTAACACTTTATAGCCAGGTAATTGACCACCTTCACCAGGTTTTGCGCCTTGAGCCATTTTAATTTGAATTTCTCTAGCATTTGTTAAATAATGAGAAGTTACTCCAAATCTACCTGAAGCCACTTGCTTAATAGCAGAGTTTCTACTATCACCATTTATATCTTTTTGAAAACGTTTTCTGTCTTCACCACCTTCACCAGAATTAGATTTACCTCCAATTCTATTCATAGCAATGGCTAAATTTTCGTGTGCTTCTCTAGAAATTGAACCATAAGACATTGCGCCTGTTTTAAAACGTTTTACAATCTCTGTCCAATCTTCTACTTCTTCTAATGGAATAGGATCTAAATTATCAAATTCAAACAACCCACGAATGGTCATTAAACTTTCTGCTTGCTCATTAATGGCTTTAGCATACACATCATAACTATCTTGATCGCTTAAACGAACTGCTTGTTGTAATTTTGAAATGGTAGTTGGATTGAATAAATGACGTTCTCCATTTCTTCTCCATCTATAATCACCACCAATATTTAAGCCTAAATTTTTATCAATTTGATTATCAGGATATGCCTGTTTGTAGCGTTGATCGATTTCTTTTTCAATTTCATACAAACCAATACCTTCTATTCTAGAAGCTGTATACGGGAAATATTTTTCTACAAATTGCGAACTGAATCCTACAATTTCGAAAATTTGAGAACCTCTGTACGAATGTAATGTAGAGATTCCTATTTTGTTCATCACCTTTAAGATTCCTTTTCCAATAGCTTTGTTAAAGTTATCGACTGCTTTTTGCTCATCCATATCAGTAATAAAGCCGTCTTTTACCTGCATTCTGATAATTTCATTCACCATATATGGGTTAATAGCACTTGCACCATAGCCAAATAAAGTAGCAAAATGATGGGGTTCACGAGGTTCTGCAGATTCTATAATAATATCAAAATAAGAACGCTTACGCAACCTGTTTAATTGGTGATTTACATAAGAACAAGCCAATAAAGCTGGAATAGGAGCAAATTCTTGATTTACACCTCTATCTGAAAGAATGATAATATTATTCTTTTTTTCTAACGCTTTTTCTATTTGAATGATAATATCATCTAAAGCATTTTCAAGACCATTTAAACCTTGTGCTTTTGGATATAAAATTTCGATAGTTTCTGCTTTGAAACTTTCAATATCGATGTTTCTAATTTTTTCTAAATCGGCATTTGATATGACAGGATTTTGAATTCTTAATTTTCTACACTGTCTATCTGTAATGCTAAAAATATTTCTATCTTTTCCTAAATTTAAGCTGATATCTGTTACAATATTTTCACGAATTCCGTCTAAAGGCGGATTGGTAACTTGTGCAAATAATTGCTTAAAATAATTAGAAATTAACTGCGGTCTGTCTGATAACACTGCCAAAGGCGTATCGATACCCATCGAGCCCAAAGCTTCTTTACCAACTTGCGCCATTGGCGTTATTACTTCTTGAATATCTTCGAAGGTATAATTAAATAAACGTTGCCTTGTTTTTATATCAATCGTTTCAATTGGACATGTTTCATTCGTATACGGTACATCTTTTAAATGCAAACGTGATTTATCTAGCCATTCTTGATAAGGTCTTTCTGTAACAATTTTATTTTTAATTTCTAAATCGTCGATAATTCTACCTTTGTTCATATCAACAAGAAACATTCTTCCTGGTTCTAATCGGCCATGTTTTTTAACGTCAGAAGGATCTATATCAACCACACCAACTTCTGATGACATAATTAATTTACCACTCTTGGTTAAGGTATATCTTGATGGTCTTAAACCATTTCTGTCTAGTAACGCACCAATATAATCGCCATCTGTAAAAGGTACAGAAGCAGGACCATCCCAAGGCTCCATAATACAACCGTTGTATTCGTAAAACGCTTTACGTTCTGGAGACATTGTTTGGTGTTTTTCCCAAGCTTCAGGAATCATCATCATCATAATTTCTGGTAATGAACGTCCTGTGTGTGTTAATAATTCAACAACCATATCCATAGAAGCTGAATCTGATTTGCCTGGTAAAATAATTGGGAAAAGTTTTTCTATTTGCGGGCCAAATACTTCACTCTTCATAATTTCTTCACGAACTCGCATTCTACTTACATTTCCACGCAACGTATTTATTTCTCCATTCTGACACATGTGTCTGAATGGTTGTGCCAGCTCCCAAGTTGGCATTGTATTCGTAGAAAAACGTTGGTGTACTAACGCCAAACGTGTAACTAAATCAATTTCTTGTAGGTCTTTATAGTAAGGGCCAATATCTTCTGGCATTATAATACCCTTATAGATAATGGTTGTTATTGATAAACTTGGAACGTAAAAATAACTGGCCTCAGAAATTTTAGAATTTCTAATTTCATGTTCTGTTATTTTACGAGCGGCATATAATTTTGCTTTGAACGTGGCTTCATCTGTATCATCTGCTTTGCCGATAAAAAGTTGTTCTATATTTGGTTCTGAAGCTAAAGCGATTTCACCCAATTGAGTAGCATCTACAGGGACAACTCTCCATCCTAAGATGGTAAGACCTTGTGCTTTTACTTCTCTTTCAAAAATAGATTTACAGAAATTGTATTGATTGGAGACTTTAGGAAGGAACACCATTCCTACTGCATATTCTCTTTGATTCGGAATTGGAAAGTCGCAAACACGCATAAAATAATCGTGTGGAATATCTATTAGAAGTCCTGCGCCATCTCCAGTTTTTCCATCTGCACTTACACCACCTCTATGTTCTAGTTTTACTAGAATTTCTAGGGCATCGTGTATGATTTGATTTGTCTTTTCTCCATTTAAATTACATATAAAACCAGCGCCACAATTTTCATGTTCAAATTCTGGTAAATACAGTCCTTGTTTCTCCATATTATATTCAATTATACTTACAAAGCTATGTATTTTGTTGAATATAATTTAATTTTTAAGACTGTTTGATGTAATTTTTATGATGAAATTAAAAAAATAGTATAAAATGTTTATTTATGATAATTTAAGTTCTTTTAATTGTGATATTCATAAAAACAAGAAATTCACCTTTAAAATATAAACTTTAAAGGTGAATTATGTTATAAAGTGTAAATACTAGTGTTCGTTTAATCTAAAATCTGCATAAGCATCCATACCGTGTTCGTGAGCATCTAAACCTTCGAGTTCTTCTCTTTCACTAACTCTAATTCCCATTGTTTTCTTTAAAGTATAAATGATGATAAAAGACGCAGTTAAACAAAAAACAGCGTATGATCCAATACCTATTAGCTGACTGATAAACTGATCAACTCCAGCAAGATTTCCAAAGATACCAACGGCTAAAGTTCCCCAAATTCCACAAACTAAATGTACAGCAATTGCACCAACCGGGTCGTCTAATTTTAATTTATCAATTAAGCTAACTGCAAGAACAATAATTACACCTGCAACTGCCCCAATTAGAATTGCATCAGTTGGCGACATTTGGTCTGCACCTGCAGTAATACCAACTAATCCTCCTAAAATACCATTTAAAAACATCGTTAAATCTAAATTTTTAAACATAATTGTTGATACCATTGCAGCAACAACCCCACCAGCTGCAGCAGCCAAACAGGTGGTTACCAGAGTTAATGACGTTAATGTTGGGTCTGCCGATAAAACAGATCCACCATTAAAACCAAACCATCCTAACCAAAGAATTAAAACACCAGCAGTAGCCAAAGGAATATTGTGTCCTGGAATTGCCTGTATTTTTCCGTTTTTAAATTTCCCTATTCTAGAGCCTAATAAGCACACAGCAACTAAGGCGGCCCATCCACCAACTGAATGTACCAAAGTTGAACCTGCAAAATCGTAAAAAGGAGTTTCTAATTGGTCTAAAAATCCACCTCCCCATTTCCAAGAACCTGCAATTGGGTATACTAATCCTACATAAAATAGGGTAAAAATCATAAAAGGTAAAATCTTCATTCTTTCTGCTACAGCTCCAGAAACTATGGTTGCTGCAGTTGCTGCGAACATTCCTTGAAATAAGAAATCTGTCCAATAGGTGTAACCTTCGTTATATGTTAAGTCTAATGCTCCTGCTTCTGTTAAAGGTGATGATAAACCAAACCCAGCAAAGCCAAAGAAACCATTAAAATCTCCGGGATACATTAAGTTGAAACCAATAAAACAGTAAAGCAGCAAGCCAACTGTTATTATGAATATATTTTTGAAGAGTATGTTGATTGTGTTTTTTTGCCTAGTTAATCCTATTTCTAAAAATGCAAAACCTAAATGCATAAAAAAAACTAAAGCTGTACAGATCATCATCCATACATTATTAATTGGTAATTGTTCCATAATAAAATTCTGTAATAATTTAATTTAAAGTTTGTCCTCCTTTTTCTCCTGTTCTTATTCTGTAAGCATCTTTTATTTCGCTAACAAATATTTTACCATCACCAACTTCTCCTGTTGCCGCGGCTTTTAATATTGTTTTTATTGTAATTTCTTCAAAATCATCATTAACCACTATAGCTATGTGTCTTCTTTGAATATCACTTGTACTGTAACTTACACCTCTGTATACGTGTCCTTCCTTTTCGTTTCCTAGTCCTGTAACATCCCAATAAGAGAAAAAGTTTACACCCACTTCGTGTAGCGCTTCTTTTACAGTTCTAAATTTAGATTTTCTAATAATTGCTTCGATTTTTTTCATATAAAAAATTGGTTAGTATGTTTTACTGTGGTACAAAATAGAAAAAAATATATATGGGGCTTTAGCAGTGAATTTCATTATTAATTTTTTTAAACGCTTATTCTCTTATTTCTTTAAAAAATGAATATCAATTTTATGGAAAGCAAAAAACACACAGCATAAACTGTGTGTTTTTTAAATTTTTAATAAAAATTAAATAATGTCTTATTTATCTTCATCAAATTCTCTAACTCTTTTTCCTGGATAAGCAATTGACCCATGTTCTGAGATATCTAAACCTTCTATTTCTACTTCTTTAGATACACGTAATCCCATAGTAGCTTTTAAAATACCTAAAACTATAAAAGATAAACCAACAGACCATGCAGCATATGCTAAAACTCCGATTGCTTGAGAACCTAATTGAGAAGCACCACCACCATTGAATAAACCAATTGCAGTATCGCCATCTACACCCCAAAGACCAATAACTAACGTACCCCAAGCACCAGCAACACCATGTACTGAAGCTGCACCAATAGCATCATCAATTTTTAATTTCTTTTCGATAAACTCGATAGAGAATACTACTAAGATACCACCAATTAAACCAGCTAATACAGCACCACCAGCAGTCATATTACCACAACCAGCAGTAATACTAACTAAACCAGCTAAAGCACCATTTAAAGTTTGTCCTAAGTTTGGTTTACCATACCAGATCCAAGTTGTAATTAATGCACCTAAACCACCAGCTGCGGCAGCCAAGTTTGTGATTAAAACTACATTAGATGCAGCAGTAGCATCATCACCACCCCAAGCTAATTGAGATCCACCGTTAAAACCGAACCAACCTAACCAAAGGATAAATACCCCTAAAGTTGCTAAAATTTGGTTGTGACCAGGTATTGGTAATACTTTACCGTCCACAAATTTTCCAATTCTAGGACCTACCATAAATGCAGCTACTAAAGCAGCCCAGCCACCTACAGAGTGTACAATTGAAGAACCAGCAAAGTCAATGAAACCTAATTCAGTTAACCAACCAGAACCTTGCCATTGCCATCCACCAGAAATTGGGTAGATAATTGCAGTCATCACAATTGAGAAAATGATGTATGTTGAATACTTTGTTCTACCTGCTATTGCTCCTGATACAATTGTTGCAGCAGTTGCAGCAAACATTGTTTGGAAGAATAAATCAGCTCCTTCACCTTGGAATAAACCACCCCAGAAGAACCATCCGTTAGAAGTATCTCCATACATTAAAGAGTACCCAACTAACCAGAACGTTAGTGAACCTACACAAATGTCTAGCAAGTTTTTCATTGCAATGTTCACCGCGTTTTTAGATCTTGTCATACCAGATTCTACTAATGTAAATCCAGCTTGCATAAAGAATACTAAGATACCTGATATTAGCATCCACAGCATTCCCATATCTCCAGTTACTTGCTCTAAAACTTGAGCAGCTTCAGTAGCAGGAGCGTCTTGAAATAATGTTAAAAATAAACTCATATTATATAATTTTAGTTAGTAATAGTTTTTGCTTTTTCTTTGAGATAGTATTCTTAGAAAGAATAAACAGCTGCTAAAAGAAATGTACTTAAAGACTTGTCTCCAACAAATGCAGCTTCAGAAGCAGAATCTAATCTTAATTCTGGAATAATAGTTAAAGAACCAATTGTATAGTTACCTGTTAACGTAGTAGCAAATACACTAGACTCAGCTACACCAGTTCCGATTGCACCAAAGTCACCGTCAGTTTCTTGGAAAAGTTCAGCTCTTAAACCAATTTTAAAAGAATCTGAAGTCGCAATCTGTGGATATAAAGCAGCACCATAGAATCCTGGAGCGTCGTCTCCTGAAAAATACGCAGCGTTAACACCTAAAAAGAATGTTTCTGATAAATCAAATCCACCTGTAAAGTCGATTTCGTAAGCACCTTGATCATATAAGAAGTTGAAGTACTGACCAGAAAAACCTAATTGAGCACCAAATGCATAACTACCATTTGGGTTAAATTCTGTAGCATCAGTAGGATTCATAACTGCTAACATTAATGAAGTATTTTCTCCTAAAGCGATATCTGCTTTTATACCTGTATGGCTAAAAGGACCGTAAGAAAATAAATAAGAAGTACTGTAGTTAAAGTTTGCAGTTGGAGAAATTACCTCATACCCTAAAAAGGTATTGAAGTTACCCATTGTTAACGTAACACTTTCACTTACATTCCAATATGCATACAATTGGTTAACAATAGACGAGTTACCAACAGAATTAAAAACTGCATCAACTCCTCTTGGTCCATATACCATATCTGCAACAAATCCTACTTTTTCGCCTTCGTAAGCCGCGACTAAGTTAATCATACCCAACGCAAAACCTGCCTGATTAGCAAAAGAGCTTCCAGGAGCAGAATCAAAAGTACCACCGCTAATGTTACCTCTAAAATACGTGTCTACACTACCACTTAAAGAAAATGTTTTTTCTTCTTTTTCTTGAGCGTTTACTAACAAGCTACTTGCTAATAAAAAAGTAAAAATAATTTTTTTCATAATTAATGTTCGTTTTAGTTTATATTGATTTTTATTATTTGAACGGGTCAAATGTATAGAATTAATTCAGAGTAGCAAGGGGGTGTTTTTTCGAAAACGTTGTAATTTTAACATATACCCTCAAAAAAAAGGGGGTTAATTTGAGATAAATATATTTTGACGTTCATATAGGGTAGAAAATGTTAGGTTCGTAAAAAAGTACCTCGTAATTTTGAGATATTCATAAAAATGCACTTTTTGTAAAAAAAAATGCAATTATTGTATCTTTGCACTTATGAAATATTCAATTTCTTACTTAATTTGCTTACAATTCTTTGGTTTTCGATTTTCGGGTTGGCAAAAGCAGAAAAATGCGAAAACCTTACATGATGTTGTAGATAAAAGCTTGTCTTTTGTGCTTAAAAAAGAGGTTTATAAGACGTTAGGTGTAGGTAGAACCGATGCTAAAGTTTCTGCAAACTTTTATTATGTGCAACTTTTTACCAATGTTGTTTTAGAAGAGCAATCTTTCTTAGCAGAGTTAAACTCTAACTTTCCGCCGGATTTTAGAACAATCTCTATTCAAAAAACTAAGCTCGACTATACTATTATAAATGCTAAAAAAATAAAAGAGTATCATTATTACTTTACGTTTGGTGAAAAGAATCACCCTTTTGCGACTCCTTTTTTAGTAAATGTTGATGAAAAATTAGATGTACCTTTAATGATGCAGGGAGCAAAATTATTTGAAGGTGAGCATTATTTTCATAAATATTGTACAAAACCATCCGAACACACAATTTTTAAAAGAATTATTGACTCTTGCGAGATTGTTGAGAATACTATTTTAAAGGCAAACTTCTTTCCTGAGCATTCCTATATATTAAAGGTGAAAGGAAAAGGTTTTTTGCGTTATCAAATTCGATTAATGATGGCCACCTTATTTGAATTGGGAAAAGGAAATTTAGCGTTAGATTTTATTATTACTTCATTGAAAGAAGATAACGATCGTGCATCTTTACGAAATATTGCCCCTTCGTCTGGTTTACAGCTCTACAACATCGAACTCATCATGTAGTTGGCAAGTAATGCTGCGTGAGCGATAGGAATGGCATCCTTTTTTATGCTAAACTCGCTTCAGTAGCTGTTATAAAGAATCTAATTGCGTATTATGATAGCGAGATATCTAACGATATACTGCATAAAAAAGATATAATGGATAGCGCGGTTTTTGTTTTTTCGCAAAAACACGCCCATAAAAAGAAAATCCTACAAGGTTTTGGAAACCTTGCAGGATGATTAGTATCTTATATAATGAGTTGCTTAACCTTTGATAACGCCTCTCGAAATTACAATTTTCTGAATTTCTGAAGTGCCTTCGTAAATTTGTGTGATTTTAGCATCGCGCATTAAACGCTCTACGTGATATTCTTTTACAAAACCATTACCACCGTGAATTTGCACAGCTTCTACCGTTTGTTCCATAGCTACTTTAGAAGCGTATAATTTTGCCATTGCAGAAGACATGTCGTAATTATTACCTTGGTCTTTGTCCCAAGCAGCTTTCATGACTAACATTCGTGCCGCTTCAATTTCGGTGTACATGTCTGCTAATTTAAAGGCGATTGCTTGATGATTGCAAATTTCTGTACCAAAAGCTTTGCGCTCTTTAGAGTATTTTAAAGCCAATTCGTAACCTCCAGCAGCGATTCCTAAAGCTTGTGCAGCAATACCAATTCTACCTCCAGAAAGTGTTTTCATGGCAAATTTAAATCCAAAACCATCTTCGCCAATTCTATTTTCTTTAGGTACTTTTACATCGTTAAATTGCAAAGTATGCGTGTCTGAACCCCGAATTCCTAATTTGTCTTCTTTTGGACCAACGTGAAAACCTTCTGTTCCTTTTTCAACAATAAACGCGTTGATGCCTCTGTGACCTTTTGCTCTATCTGTTTGGGCAATGACCAAATACACATCTGCACGTCCACCGCTTGTAATCCAGTTTTTTGTTCCGTTAATAATATAATGGTCTCCTTTATCTATTGCAGTTGTTGCTTGCGAAGTTGCATCAGAACCAGCTTCTGGTTCGCTTAAACAAAATGCACCTACAAATTCTCCTGTGGCTAATTTTGTTAAGTATTTTTGTTTTTGTTCTTCGTTTCCGTAAGCTTCTAGTCCGTAACAAACCAAAGAATTGTTTACAGAAACAATAACAGAGGCAGACGCATCGATTTTCGATAATTCTTCCATAATTAATACGTAAGAAATGGCGTCCATTCCACTTCCTCCATATTTGGGGTCTACCATTATACCCATAAAACCTAAATCGCCCATTTTTCTGACCAATTCTTGTGGGAATTCTTGTTTGTTGTCTCTTTCAATAACGCCAGGTAACAACTCAGTTTGCGCAAAATCTCTAGCAGCGTCTCTGATCATTAAATGCTCTTCTGTTAAACTAAAATCCATTTATATTTTTATTAAATTCATAATTTCAGACTGCAAATATATCGATTTCGTAACATATTATAAATAGACTTTTATTATTTTTACTGATATGATTATAAACGAAACTTTTGCACTAGGGGTAATGTCTGGTACTTCTTTAGATGGCGTTGATGTAGTTTATGTACAGTTTGATGAATCTGATTATCAGAATTTTAAAATTTTGCACGCTCAAACCTTTCCATATACTAAAGCATGGAAAGCGCTTTTGCAAAAGGCGATTCATCAATCAGCAGAAGAATTAAAAGTGTTAGATGTTGTTTATGGGCGGTTTCTAGCCGGAATTATCAATGATTTTATTGGTAATCATAAAATTATAAATATTGATTTTATTGCTTCTCATGGGCACACTGTTTTGCATCAACCTAAAAAAGGAATTACGTTGCAAATAGGAAATGGAAAAGAAATTGCTACGATTACGAATCAAAAAGTAGTTTGCGATTTTAGAACACAAGATGTAAAATTAGGTGGGCAAGGAGCTCCTTTAGTGCCAATTGGAGATGAGTTGTTGTTTTCTGATTACGATTTCTGCTTAAATTTAGGGGGATTTTCTAATATCTCTTACCACAAAGACAATGAACGTATTGCCTTTGATATTTGTCCTGTAAATATTGTGCTGAATTTTTACGCCAATAAATTGGATTTGGAATATGATGCCTCTGGAGAAATAGCCTCGCAAGGAACTGTTAATCGGCAACTTTTAGGAAAATTAAATGAATTAGATTTTTATAAGAAAGCCCATCCAAAATCGTTGGGTTTAGAGTGGGTACAGCAATATGTTTTTCCTTTAATTGATAATTTAGAAACGGATGTTCCAACTATATTACGCACTTTCGTAGTGCATATTGCCATACAAATAGGCAAAGTTATTTATAAAAATAATCGAGTTTTAGTTACGGGTGGTGGTGCGTTTAATACCTTTTTAATGCAACAGATTCAGTTTTATGCTTCAAATAAAATAAAGTTACCAACTTCAGAATTAATTAATTTTAAGGAAGCGCTACTCTTCGCTTTTTTAGGGTTGTTAAGGATACACCATAAAATAAATTGCTTAAAATCGGTAACAGGAGCCAGTAAAAATCATTCTTCAGGAGTTGTGTTTATGCCATAATCATGGTGTAATTCTTTACGTAAAAATTTTAGCAATCATTTTTTTTGCATTAAGTTTGTCAATAACATTTTGTGATAAATTAATAATTCTAAAACTACCTTTTTAAAAATGAATCAACTTTAACTTCGCTAATCTTTATTTCTTAGAAAATTGCATTAGAAAATGATGACTATAAGTTGAAAAATATAAAATTTAAAAATGAAAGAATTATTAAAAATATACGAGAATAAGCAACCAGAGATTGTGTTTCATTGGAAAGACCAAGAAACCTATGCAGAAGGTTGGACCGTAATAAACTCGTTGAGAGGTGGAGCAGCAGGAGGTGGAACGAGAATGCGAAAGGGTTTAAATATGAATGAAGTGTTATCTCTAGCAAAAACAATGGAAGTGAAGTTTACGGTTTCTGGGCCGGCTATTGGTGGCGCAAAATCGGGGATTAATTTCGACCCTAATGACCCAAGAAAAAGAGGGGTTTTAGAACGTTGGTATAAAGCAGTTACGCCATTATTAAAACATTACTATGGTACTGGAGGAGATTTAAATGTAGATGCAGATAAAGATGTAATTCCGATAACCGAGAGTTGTGGTGTTTGGCATCCGCAAGAAGGTATTTTTAACGGACATTTTAAGCCAACAGAGGCAGATAAAATTAATAGAATTGGTCAATTAAGACTGGGCGTAATTAAGGTAATTGAAGACAAACAGTTTTCGCCAGATGTATCCAAAAAATATACCATAGCAGATATGTTAACCGGTTATGGTGTTGCAGAAGCTGTTAAACACTATTACACTATTTACGGAGGCGATATTAAAGGCAAAAGAGCCATTGTACAAGGTTTTGGAAATGTGGGTTCGGCAGCAGCTTATTATTTAACACAATTAGGTGCAAAAGTTGTTGGTATTATTGATAGAGATGGCGGCGTGATTAATGAAGATGGGTATTCTCTACAAGAAATGACCAACTTGTTTTTAATGAAAGATGGTAATAAATTGGTGTCTGAAAATATGATGTCTTTTGAGGAGATAAATGATAAAATTTGGAACTTGCCCGCAGAAATTTTTGTTCCGGCTGCAGCTTCGAGATTGGTTTCTCAAGATCAAGTGCAGCAAATGATCGATACAGGTTTAGAAGTAATTTCTCCAGGAGCTAATGTTCCCTTTGCAGATAAAGAAATTTTCTTTGGTCCGATTATGGAATATACAGATAATCACTTAAGTTTGTTGCCAGATTTTATTTCTAATTGCGGAATTGCAAGAGTTTTCGCATATTTGATGGAAGCAAAAGTAACATTACCAATGCAAGACAAAGCTATTTTTGAAGATACGTCTAATATTATAAAAAAAGCATTACAAAAAACATTTAAGAAGAGTGCTTCTAAAACAAAAATTTGTTCAACCGCATTCGAAATCGCATTAAAACAATTAATCTAAAGTAAATTAATATATGGAATCAGTTATTATTATTGTATTTGTAATGGGTTATTTAGCCATAACCTTAGAGCATAATTTAAAATTAGATAAATTAATCCCAGCCTTAATTATGATGGCCGTTTGTTGGGCTGTTGTTGCTTTGGGTGTAGATTCTTTTTCGAATTGGTTTGATTCCGCCAATCACGGTTTAGTTGATGGTTTCGCCACTATGGTGCATGAAGATAAAATGCATTTGGTAGAAGAAACATTACTACATCATTTAGGTAAAACTGCAGAGATATTAGTATTTCTTTTAGGGGCAATGACGATTGTAGAAATTATCGATTATTTTGATGGCTTTTCAACGATAAAGAGCTTTGTAAAAACAAAAAAGAAAAAAAGTATTCTTTGGATATTTTCAATTCTCGCTTTTATTTTATCAGCAATTATAGACAACTTAACCGCTACTATCGTTTTAATTTCAATTTTACAGAAAATTGTTAAAAATAGAGATGAAAGAATCTGGTTTGCAGGTTTAATTATCATAGCAGCAAATGCAGGTGGGGCTTGGTCGCCTATTGGAGATGTAACCACAACAATGCTTTGGATAGGAAATAAAGTAACTACTTTAAAATTAGTAGAATACTTACTATTACCATCATTATTGTGTATGATAGTGCCAACGTTTATAGCAAGTTTTTTATCTGCCTTTAAAGGAGAAATCGATGTTGATGATAATGATTTAAATGAAAAACCTAAAAGTCCTCACAGTGCAAGAATGTTATACTTAGGATTAGGAGCTATTGTGTTTGTGCCAATTTTTAAGACAGTAACGCACTTGCCACCTTACGTGGGTATGATGTTGTCTTTAGCAGTTGTAGCAACATTTGCAGAAATTTACAGTAACTCTAAATTTTCGATTTCAAGTGTAGAAGGCGAGCAGGCAGAAGAGCACGCTTCTAGTGCGCATCATAGTCCAGTACACGCATCATTATCTAAAATAGAAATGCCAAGTATTTTATTTTTCTTAGGTATTTTAATGGCGGTTGCGGCTTTAGAATCTTTAGGAATCTTATTTAATTTTGCGTCAACATTGCAAGAAACAATTCCTATGATGGGTACAGAAATGCACACCGAGGGTACTACAGGAGTTTCAGATTTAGTGGTAATGTTATTGGGTGTGGGTTCTGCAGTTATTGATAATGTACCGCTAGTAGCCGCTAGTTTAGGTATGTTTTCTGAGCCATTAGATAACGAATTATGGCATTTTATAGCCTTTTCTGCGGGTACAGGAGGTAGTATGTTAATTATAGGTTCTGCAGCAGGTGTTGTGGCGATGGGAATGGAAAAAATTGATTTCTTTTGGTATATCAAAAAAATATCTTGGTTGGCGTTAATTGGTTTTGTAGTGGGTTCAGCTGCATTTATGATTACAAGAACCTTATTTTAAATAAAAAAAATAGAACGTTTAAAAAATGTCATTTTGTAAAACAACAGAATGGCATTTTTTTTGATAATAGTTTTCTGATTCTTTTATTTTGATAACAATTTAAAAAAACAAAAAGCGTTAGTATATAAAACATAAAATAGAATTTAATGATATCATTTTTTCAAGAAAATAAAGCGTTGTTAGAAGAAGCGGTGCAAGAAGAAAAAACACTTTCCATTTACAAGTTGATTATGGATGGTGGTGTAGGAGGACAAATAATTATTGCCTTGCTTTTTGTATTGTTAGCCGTGGCATTATATATCTATTTTGAACGTTTTTTTGCCATAAAAGCAGCATCTAAAGAAGATAAAAACTTTATGAATCAAATTAAAGATTATGTTTCTAACGGAAAGTTAGCATCTGCAGATGCATTGTGTAAAAGTAAAAACACACCAACAGCACGTTTAATAAGTAAAGGAATTTCTAGAATAGGCAAGCCTCTAGATGATATCAATACAGCAATTGAAACCGCAGGGAAATTAGAGGTGTATCAATTAGAAAAAAATGTGTCTGTTTTGGCCACTATTGCAGGTGCTGCACCTATGATAGGTTTTTTAGGTACGGTAATCGGTATGATTATTGCCATTCATGAAATTGCCAATGCAGGCGGACAAATAGATATTAAAATGCTTTCTGATGGTTTATATACGGCCATGACAACTACAGTTGCTGGTTTAATTGTGGGTATTATTGCCTATGTAACGTACAATCATTTGGTGGTAAGAACAGATAAGGTGGTGTATCAAATGGAAGCAAAGTCGGTTGAGTTTTTAGATTTATTAAACGAACCAGTCTAACAAGCGGTTTAAAACCCTTGTCAAATATAACGTATGAATTTAAGAGGAAGAAATAAAGTAGACCCAACATTCAACATGTCATCCATGACAGATATTGTCTTTTTATTGTTGATATTTTTTATGCTAACATCCACATTAGTAACCGTAAGTGCTATCGATGTATTATTGCCAAAAGCAGGAGGGAAAACTGAAAACAGCAAATCTGTTGCAGTAACCATTACCAGTGCATCGCTTTTTTATATTGATAAAACTGAGGTAAGTGCAACCAGTTTGGAAAGTGAAATTTTAAGAAGCATAGGCACCGATAAAAAGAAAACCATCATTATTAGAGGTGATAAAGATGTACCGTATAAAAACGTAATGAAAGTAATAGACATCGCAAATAAGAATAAATTAAAAATGATTTTAGCCGTAAAAGGCAAATGACCTCGAAGTCAAGCTGAACTTGTTTTAGCTTCTCATCCTTTTATCATTATTCCATTGAAATAATAAATATGTTAGAAACAAAACATAAACGAAAATCGGCAGCAATAACAACGGTCATTTTGTTGTTATTGTTGTTTGTTATTTTTAATTACGGAATGCAATATTTAGATCCGCCAGAAGAATATGGGCTAGCCATTAATTTTGGAGATGCTGATGTGGGCAGTGGAGAACCTGTAACATTTACAAAAAAAGTAGCTACGCCAGAGGTAGTAGAAAAAGAAGAGCTGGTAGAAGAGGTAAAAGAAGTTCCGAAAGAAATCATCAAAGAAGAAATGATTACAGAAGATACTGTGGAAGATGTTCCTGTCGTGGAAAAGGTAGAAGAAGTAAAAAAAGAACCGGTTAAAGAGGTGGTTAAAAAAGAAATTCCGAAAGAAAAACCAAAGCCAAAACCTTCAAAAGAAACGACAGACGCCTTAAATAGTTTGCTAAATGGTAACGCATCAGATGGAGCTCCAAAAGGCGAGGGCGATGACACTAAAGAAGGCATTAAAGGAAAACAAGATGGTGATCCAGCTTCCGATAAATACTATGGAAATACAGGAAGCGGTGCTGGTGGGAATTACAATTTAGCAGGCAGAAAGGCACTTTCTAAACCTATTGAGCAACCCGATTGTCAAGAAGAAGGTACTGTTGTAGTTCAAATTACGGTTGATAAAAACGGAAAAGTAATCCGGGCAATTCCTGGTGTAAAAGGCTCTACAAATACAGCACCTTGTTTATTAAAACCTGCTAAAGCCGCTGCTTTAAAAACCACTTGGAATGCCGATGAAAAAGCACCACAAAATCAAGTCGGAACTATCATTTACAAGTTTTCTCTTACCAAATAATGACTTACATTTGTTGTTGAAATGTCACCTTGAGCGCAGCCGAAAGGTCTCACTACAAAATTATGACCTACAAAGAAACATTAAACTGGATGTTTGCCCAATTGCCCATGTATCAAAAAGAAGGTAAAACGGCATTCAAAAAAGACTTAACCAATATTTTAGCATTTTCACAGGAATTGAATTTTCCTGAAAAACAGTTTAAATCTATTCATGTTGGGGGTACCAATGGCAAAGGGTCAACATCACACATGTTAGCCTCTATTTTGCAAGAAGCAGGTTATAAAGTAGGTTTGTACACCTCACCACATTTAAAAAATTTTACAGAACGCATACGTATCAATGGTGATGAAATTTCGAAAAGAAAAATCACGTCGTTTATCAAGCAGCATAAAACTTTTCTAGAACAACAAAAACTCTCTTTTTTTGAGATGACGGTTGGTTTGGCTTTTGATTATTTTGCGGATGAAAACGTAGATATTGCCATTATTGAAGTCGGTTTGGGCGGACGATTAGATTCTACGAATATTATCACCCCAGAAATTTCAACAATAACGAATATCGGTTTAGATCATACGCAGTTTTTAGGAGAAACCTTACCTGAAATCGCTTTTGAAAAAGCAGGCATTATTAAAGCGAATATACCTGTTGTGATAGGTGAAAAACAAAAAGAAGTAACATCTGTTTTTTTGGATAAAGCCCAAAAAATGAATGCAAGCCTCTCTTTTGCGTCCGATAGCAAAGAAGTTTACGAAACAGATTTGCTAGGTGATTATCAGCAGAAAAACACAAAAACTGCAGTAGCTACTATTCAACAATTAAACGATTTTCAAGTATCCAGAGAAAATATTAAAAATGGATTGTTACACGTCGTAAAAAACACCAATCTAAAAGGCAGGTGGCAGGTGTTGCAAGAAGGCCCAAAAGTAATTTGCGATACCGCGCACAATAAAGAAGGATTACAAATTGTTGTACAGCAACTAAAAAAAGAGCCATTTGAAAAGCTTCATATTGTACTAGGAGTCGTTTCTGATAAAAAATTAGAAGATGTTTTACCACTGTTTCCAAAAACGGCTACCTACTATTTTTGCAAACCGAACATACCCAGAGGACTTCCTGAAGACGAATTACAGTGGAAAGCGAAAAATTTTCAACTTAACGGAGAGAAATTTTCATCCGTAGAAAAAGCGTATCAATCTGCCTTACTAAATGCAAATCAAGAAGATACCATTTACGTTGGTGGTAGTACTTTTGTTGTTGCAGAAATTATTTAAAATAAAATCATTTTTTTGTTTGGTAAATTTAAAATCTATTATATATTTGCATCCGCTTAGGGCAATTAGCTCAGTTGGTTCAGAGCATCTCGTTTACACCGAGAGGGTCGGGGGTTCGAATCCCTCATTGCCCACAAAAAAATCCTTTACAATGTTGTAAAGGATTTTTCTTTTTTAACTATTTCCAAAATACCCTTTTTTCGTACATTCGTATCTTAAATTATAAGTCACTTTATGAGTACTGTAAAAATAGCCATCATTGGTCTAGGTTATGTAGGTTTGCCATTGGCCCGATTATTTGCCACCAAGTATACTGTTGTCGGTTTTGATATTAATCCACAAAGGATTGCTGAACTGAAACAAGGTGTTGATACTACCCAAGAGGTTGATAATAATTTATTGAAAAAAGTGCTTACTACAGCTCATTCGGTGGATAAAGGTCTTTTTGTAACGGAAGATTCAACTTATTTGAAAGATTGTAATTATTATATTGTAACCGTACCTACATCCGTAGATAAAAACAATCAACCTGTGTTAAAACCGCTTTTATCGGCAAGTAAAACAATAGCTAATTATCTAAAAAAAGAAGATATTGTTATTTACGAATCTACGGTATATCCAGGCGCAACAGAAGAAGATTGTATTCCTGTATTAGAGAAAGGGTCAAAATTAATTTTTAACAAAGATTTTTTTGTTGGCTATTCTCCAGAAAGAATAAGTCCGGGTGATAAGGTTAGAACAGTTGAAAATATTTTAAAAGTAACTTCAGGGTCTACACCAGAAGCGGCAATTAAAGTTGATGAATTGTACAAGTCTGTACTAAAAAACGGAACGCATTTGGCGCCATCCATTAAAGTGGCAGAAGCTGCAAAAATTATTGAAAACTGCCAAAGAGACATCAATATTGCATTTGTAAACGAATTGGCTAAAATTTTTAGTTTGATGGATATCAATACCACTGATGTTTTAGAAGCTGCAGCCACCAAATGGAACTTTTTACCTTTTAAACCCGGTTTGGTGGGTGGGCATTGTATCGGGGTTGATCCTTTTTATTTAGCTCAAAAGGCACAGCAATATGGGTATTATCCAGAGATCATTTTATCAGGTAGACGATTAAATGACAGTATGGGTGCGCACGTAGCCTCTGAAGTCATTAAATTGATGATCGACAAAGAGGTCAAAGTAAAAGGAACGAGAGTTCTTATTTTAGGGGTCACTTTTAAAGAAAATTGTCCAGATATTCGGAATACCAAAGTGATTGATTTGTATCACGCTTTAAAAAGTTATGGTGTTAAGGTAGATATTTACGATTCGTGGGCAAAAAATGAAGAAGTAAAACAAGAATATAACATCGATTTAATACACAACATCAATACAAGAAAATATGGCGCTATTGTTTTGGCAGTTGCGCACAACGAATTTAAAACGATTGATATAACTTCATTACAGAAAAAGAAATCTGTAATTTACGATATCAAAAACTTTTTAAAGATTAAGGATAAGAGTTTGTAGTGTTGTTGGTTGTTGGTTTCTGGCTAATGGTTTTTGGCTGTTGGTTGGAGATAATGAGGAATTATCAATTACGAACCACGAACAACGAACATCTAACCACGAACAACGAATAACCAACATCGAGCATCGAACATCGAAGACCAACTATGAAAAATTTTGCCTTATTAGGAGCTGCAGGTTATATTGCTCCAAGACATTTAAAAGCAATAAAAGACACCAATAACATCTTAATTGCTGCACTTGATAAGTTTGATAGTGTAGGAGTAATGGATAGCTATTTTCCGAATGCAGATTTTTTTGTTGAGTTCGAACGTTTTGATAGACATATCGAAAAACTGAAAAGAAACGGAACACATTTAGATTATGTGTCGATTTGTACACCCAATTATTTGCACGATTCACATATTCGAATGGCGTTAAGACGGGGTGCAGATGCTATTTGTGAAAAACCTTTGGTACTCAATCCCTGGAATGTAGAAGCGCTAAAGGATATCGAAAAAGAATCTGGACAAAAAATTAATACCATACTACAATTAAGGTTGCACCCGAGTATTATCGCGCTAAAGCAAAAGATTGATACTGGGAATTCCAAACAAAAATACGACGTAGATTTAACCTATATTACGTCTAGAGGCAAATGGTACGATATTTCTTGGAAAGGAGATGAGAGTAAGTCTGGGGGAATTGCAACTAATATAGGAGTGCATTTCTATGACATGCTTTCCTGGGTTTTTGGTGATGTTCAAGAGAATCATGTGCATTTAAGAACCAAAGATAAGGCGTCTGGTTATTTAGAGTTCAAAAAAGCTAGGGTGCGTTGGTTTTTATCGATTGATGAAAATTCGTTACCTATAGATGTGATAAAAAAAGGACAAAGAACCTATCGTTCTATAACCGTAAATAGTCAAGAAATAGAATTTAGTGCTGGTTTTACAGATTTACACACCATTAGTTATGAGGAGATCATAAAAGGAAACGGTTTTGGTTTAGTTGATTCAGAGAACTCCATACAAATTGTACACGATATTCGAAATGCTTCTTTGGTAACTTTTGGCGAAAAACATCCTTTTCTAAAAAAGTAAGCGTTTTATTATTTTCAAAACGCGTCATTGCAAGGTACGAAGCAATCTCTCTATTAAATTCACAGATTGATTTGTGCTGACTTCTTTATAATAATTGGTGCTTTCGTCATTGCGAACGGAGTGAAGCAATCTGTTTATTAGAACTCGCAGATTACTTCGTCCTAACGTCCTCGTAATGACGTGTGGCTTCGTCATCGTAAAGTAACGAGGAATCTCTTCATTACAACCAATAGATTGTTTTAGTCATACTTCCTTTGCAATGACGTGGCGTTTCGTCATTGCGAACGGAGTGAAGCAATCTATCTATTTAAACTCACAGATTACTTCGTCCTAACGTCCTCGCTATGACGTGGATTTTCATAGTATTTGTAAATTTAAAAATAGTATTTTGTTTAAAATGATGGGAAACACCGCTATCATCCTTTGGGGAAAACACCCCTATCATCCCCTCAAGGGGATAGGAGATTCGTTAATGAAACATCATTTTAACGTGTTTTAAAATCTAAGTAAAATTTATTAGGTTAGTTTACGCTACTTTTTTGAGTTGCAAGAGTAGTGTCCCCTTGAGGGGACCACAGGGGTGTTTGTAATGTTCGTAAAAAAAAACGAATTAGAACGGATACCTCTATCCTCTTATTGAGGAGGTCATCATCCTATGATTCACTTGACTTGGGTAGGGTGTATTTGTTTCTAACCATAGTTATAATTTATAACGAATGTCATCCTATGTTTGTAATGCATAGTTATCTGTTTGATAAAA
>TARA_R110002126_G_scaffold35251_1_pt1 | contig 28001 bp, 38 predicted proteins | sample TARA_R110002126 | Tara Oceans TARA_R110002126 (sample SAMEA4397536) | marine metagenome | biome: Polar Biome; feature: [DCM] deep chlorophyll maximum layer (ENVO:01000326); material: water (ENVO:00002006), including particulate matter (ENVO:01000060) such as... | depth 30 m | reverse complement strand
CATCATTAATACCATCAAAATTATAAGAGTATTGATTTAGGAATGGTGGTGTTGATTGCTTTAATGCACTATAGTAATAGTTACTGCTCATACTATCCTTCTTGTGTTATCCAATATTCTACTCTATCAGTTTCTGTCCACTCAAGGTAAATAATGTTTAAAGCCCCTAGAACATAGGTTCCTGTGCCTATAATTTGAACATCTGAAACTCCAGTAATTGTAGGAGAAACAGCGTCGTTATGGTACATCTTTTGCACGATACCTAATACAGCCCCTGTTTGGTCTATGGTTATATTACCTGTAATAGGAGCTGTTGCTTTATTGTAAACTTTTTCACCAAGAAAATCTACAGCAACACCGAAAACTTGAGCTCTTGGAAGATCTACTCTTATAAACTCTAAACCATCTTCTGTTGCTTTTACTGCGGCTACTCTTCCTGATTGCCCTGTATAATCAGCAGGAGTATCTGCTAAAGTAATAAATGTTGTAAGATCTATTAATGCTTGGCATTCTATAGTAGTTATATACTGAGCCTCTATTTGCCCTGTTATTTCATTAAGTATCCCAGAGTAGATAGGCATGTAATCATCATTTGACCTACTTATCCTTTGAGGATGAAAGTTTTTCTTATTTATTTTTGATAATGCCATATCTATTATTTTTGTATATTATTAGTCACTTTCTAATTTATTTTTTTTAGAAGCAAATTTAGTGATACCATCTATACCGAAAGAACCTAATACCATCCATACAAACGAGTTATATATAAACTCTTGAATTACAAGGTCTTTTCCAAAGTATCCAGTAACTAAGTCAACAACGGCAAATAGAACCATTACTGCGAAGGCCATGAAACCTACTATAGATTTCTCATTCCAACTATTGTCGTTTTTAAATATGCTATAAAAGCATTGTAATTTCTTTCCCATTATGCTATTACTTTTGATGCTATAGACCTAATGTCTTTTTCAATTCTATTAAATGCTTTTTCATCCACGTTTCTATGAAGGTCAACTTGTTCTTTAGTATGTTTAATATGTGCTTCATTTTCTATTTGTTTATTGATGACTTTATCTAATTTTACATGAATTTCTGTTACTTCTTGGCTAAGGGTGTTCTGCCCTTCCTTACGATTATTAACCGCATTGTCTAATACGTTTAACTTTTTATACACTCTGAAGTATATAAGAGTAAGTACTCCTAACGTAATAGGATCAAATTTAGTTATTAATAATTTAATTATTTCCATAATTAATCTGCTATGTATTTATAAGTCACAAATCCTCTATTAAAAGAAGTAGCACTAAAAGCAGGATCATCAAAAGGACCAGTAGCTGTTCTTGTTAAGGCAAAATTAGTAGCATCTATACCTGTAATGCCTCCATCCATTATTCCTGCTGAACCTCCTCCAAATACACTAAAAGACGTTAATGGTAGATATTTAGCATCAGCATCACTTCTTAGAATAACTTCAACAGATTTTATTGTTTTCCATTCCGTTGCAGTTAATCCATGAGCAACACTAATAGAATCTGTTGTATCCATGTTCCAATCACCTGTATTTACTGTCTTGGATGTATATCCAAATTCATCTCTTCTTGCCATAATATTATATTATTGTTGCGTTAAACACTGAAATAATTGCCCATCCACCTGTACCATACTCTAGTTCTACAGAATCTCCAATATCGTTAAATGTTACTTTTGAATATCCTAATAATGAAATAGGTATTAGATTTCCTAAACCAGTACCTGCTACATGCACTATTTTAATGCGGTTTCCTGGGGTAGCGTTACCTAATGTAAGAGAATCTGTTCCTACTGAAGTATAATCTACTCTACTAGTACCTGTACTATCTGCAGTAAGAGGAATTGCTCCTGCTCCTGCTAATGTAAAAATAGAAGTAGAAGTCGCTACAGCTGTTGCTCTTGCTGTATTTGCTACTGTAAAATAATCAGTACCGTCTGTATATATTTTACATCCTGCTCTAGTATCTGAAATTATAAAATTAGAAGCCCCATCAATAGACCCTCCTGCAGGAGTTATTATAATACTATTAGTAGAAGCATTTCCTGCATCCCATAATTCTAATACAAATCTTTGACTATTAGATAGAGTACCTGGATCAGGAAGAGTTATAGCTACTCCTCCTGTAGTAGTATAGCTAATATACCATACTCCTGTTTCTGATTCTAAAAAAGACTTAGTAGATGCATTAAGCTGGTTAAATGTATATATCTCTTGATCTAAGACGCTACCTAATGTACTAGGGGTAGTAAATGCGGTAGCTTGTACTAGAGAAAGTGCTTCTGCAGTTGTAGCTTGTCTAGTTATTCCTGCCCTAGTTTGACTAGCATTTGCTATACCATCTTTTACTATCCAATTTCCTAAAGAATCTATTGCTAAAAAAACACTTTCATTATCTGTATCTAATACTAATGTCTGAGATGTATCTAAATAAGTATCTGAAGGATTAGTATTAACAGTAATACTATAAGTTTCTGCATTATTTCCAGCATCTATAATGTAATATTCTGTTCTTTCAGAATCAGATAGCCCACTTATTAAAGGAAGAGTTATTATACAAGTTCCTGTAGTAGACCTTGTAACCATTACATTTCCATTTTCGTTTTCTAATAAAGTATGAGCAGCAGTATTTATTACAGTATTTTTTAGTATTTCTTGTTTTATTTTTGCTGCAACATATTCAGTAGTAGCTATTGCTGTAGATTCATTTGTAGCTACTGCAGTAATTCCTGAAGCTGTAGCATCTAAACTAGCTCCTGTAGCATCTGCTTTATTAGCAATAAGTGCGTCTACATATTGTTTTGTGGCAGAATGAAGTGCAGAAGAAGGGTCTGCATTTAAGGTTAAGAACCCTGTCATAGTATCTCCTGCTCTTAATACTCTGTCTCCTTGTAAAGTAGTAACAGCAGTATTATTAGTAGTTATATAATTATTAAGAGCAGTTGATACCCCAGCAACTATAGAAGCTTGTGTAATCTTCATATCCGTATCAGGAGAACCTGGGAGGTTAATCCAAAACTCTTCCGTCCCGTCTACAACGCCTACTACTCTTTCTGGGTAATCTGTTATTAATGTCATTTTTTTTTATTTATAATCCGTTATTTAATTGATCTATTTGTAAAAGTTTCAAATCTTCTATTAAAGTATTTGACGCTTTATGTACATAATATACACCTTTACCTGGTTGTTTTCCAGAAGGCAAAATTCCTGTAAGAGTTGTATCTACTGTATCTCCTACTGTAATAGACCCTTGTCCTATTCCTTTTCCATTTAAAATATCTACGTTACTTAAAGTATTTTTAGCCAGTATAATCGAAGGTAATTGACCTGCAGATGCCCACATTTTTATTTCGATTCCTAATTTAATAGCTATTACAGTAAATTCTACATACCAATAAACTCCAGTTCTTTTTGCATTTATATTTGCAGGATAATAAGAATTTTCTCCTTCTTGAGATACAATTTTAAATCCTTCTCCTACAGCAGCAGTAGTAGTAGCAGTAGAAGTATTATAAACCTTGTTTTTAACGTTTTCTAAAACAGGTCCTATAATATATTCTAAAGAAGAAGAAGTAGAAAGTACTGTATTTTTTGGCTCATAGTAAGTTATATTTTTATTTTCATTTTGTAATGCTTTAAGACTTGTCCAATCATATGTTTTTAAACCATTATCTAATCCCCAATTATTAGTGAAATCGGCAGTATTAGTTTCTACTTTTACTTTAATCATTAGATCTTCGTAAAAACTATCTTTAGAAATATAATCACTTTTTGTTATAATTAAATTTTCAAATTCAAAAGTTAAGTTATTATATTTAGTATACTGATCTTGATTTTTATCTGTTACTCTAGAAAGTATTATTTCTTTAAATGAAAATACAGGAACTATTGTTAGATCTGCTTCCATATTTCCCCAAGGAATAGTTTCTTCTACAGGATTAGCAGTAGATATTCCAGTATTTGATTGGGCACCGCTTCCACTATTATTCACTACAACAGGAATATAATCAGCAGTTACGCCTTCATAATTATTAGGATTATAAGTAGTACCTGCACACTGAAATCTAAGTCCAGTTATTTCTTCTATATTATTTACAAGAGAAGTAATTTTAGCTTCTGTAAGACAATTACTTTCCCCATCTTCTGCTACTGAAGTAATTGGAGTGTAACATTCCATAGCTTCTAAAGAAGCTACTACATACTGAAAATTCATTAAATACTCTTCTTTTATTAATTCTCCATATTTAAAATTAGCTTCAATAATATGTATTTGACTACATATCCAACGTGCGATATTTACTCTTCGCATTATTAAATCGTTTGCTGTGTAAAAAATAGTCATTAGGATAATTGTAAAAACATTATATTTAACACTTCTTGTACAGCACTAGACCCACAATATTGCTGTTGCCATTGTTCACAAAGTATAGGAGCAGAGTTTCCATCAGTACTTAGTCCTCCTTTTATAGTTTTTCCAGATTTTTTCGATTGAGATAATACAGATTCTCCGTCTTCTGTTAATGCTTTTTTAATATTTTCTTCTTCGTTTTTTTCTAGTATAGCTATTTCTTCATTTGATTTTATAGTAATTCTTCTCTCCATAAATAACATTTCATGCTCTTGACTAATTTTAACATCTTTAGGTATATAGTCTACAGAAGAATTTACATTGTTTTCTTTTTCTACTTTATCTAATTCTTTTTTATATTGAGAATCAAATTTTCTATCATCTAATTCTTGTTCTTTTCTTAAAATAGCTATTTCTCTATCAGTCCGTCTTAAAGAAATACCATAAGATTGTTCTAAAGTTTTTTGAGTATTAGAAATACTATCGTCATACCCTCTTAAAAATCTTTGTTTTTCTATTGCAGCTCTATCAGGACCGTAATCAGCAGAAATAGCCGCTAATCCTGAAAGAGTACTGGAACTGTTTTTACTTCTTGCTAAAAAAGAAGAAGGTTCTATAGCTGCCCACAAAGAAAGTATAGTATCTCCTGGAGGCCATGTAGTTATATTATCTGCTATATTTAAATTTATAATTTTAGTTTCTTGTATTGTACCCCTTCCTGTATATTCAAAAGTTTTATCAGCAATTATTATTTGATTATTATTAGAACCTATATTATCAGTTACTTTTATTTTACATTGTGCAGGAATTTGATTAGTGTTACCTCCTATAATAACTTTTACTGATGTTAAATTTTTAAGATCTGCTGCTATAATATGACCTACTAATGTATATCCTCTATAAGGATATACTGTATAAAAAGGATTTCTAAAATCATTAAAAGCAACATCTCCTCTTAATATATTATCAGGACCTTTAGGTCCTTGAATACCAGTAGTTCCTTGAGTACCTTGTAATCCTGTATTTCCTACAGAACCTGTAGGTCCTACGGGGCCTTGAATAAATTTTCCTATACTAATAGAATTATTATTGTCAGTATAAATGTAATTAGACATATTACCTTAGTTCAAATGCATAAACATATAATTGAGTAGAATACCTTCTGTTACTTTCGATGTATTGTTTAGCTCCTTCTAAGTAAAGAATACTTTCATCAGAAGGCAAAGAATTTAAAGTTTCTGTAGCTAATGTATAGTAATGAGTAGCTCCTCTAGTACCTGTTAATTGAAATTCTGCTACATTAATAATAGTACCGTCATTTTTTATAGCTTTAAGTCTAATAGAACCTTGTGGTTCTAAAAATCTATTAGCTAAACTATATGCTATTTTAGCTTCTTGAGGAACCCATACAGAAGTACCTGGAAAAATTACATAAGCTAATTGTGTCCATCTATTACTATTATCATAAGATGTTACATTACCATAAGGTCTTCCTCCTGATTGTATGTTAATATCTATTTTATTTTCACCAGCAGGGCCTGTTATTCCTTGTGGTCCTACAGTACCTATAGGTCCAATGGTTCCTGAAGGTCCTCTAGGTCCTTTAGGGCCTAATGGTCCTCTAGGCAAAGAAAAATTATCGGTGCAATTATTTTCTGATGTAGCCATTTTTTATATTTTTAGCAAGTACTGTTACAATACTTACTTACTAGTTGTAATAATTCTGTAAATTTAGAAGCCTCTCCGCTTGCAGCACACGCTATTGCTGCCCGATAATAAGTAAAAGCTTCTAAAGCTCTTCTTCTATCACTACCGTCACAGTCATTAATATTAATATTAGCTAGCATACTGTATACACAACATCTTGCTTTTCCTGAAATTAAAATACATTGATCGTTTACTACGTCTCCTTGTGTAGGTAAGGTTACTGTATATTTAAAATTATAAATACCATCAGAAAGTTCAACATCGTTTCCCAATCCTATATTTTGACTACGAATAATATATTCATTATTAGTATCATTTTTAGGATAATTAAAAGCCCCTCCAAAAAGATTTAAAGTATAAGTAGTACCTTCTGGGGTAACTATTTCTAACGATGCAGCAGTAGCATCTGTAGTTAATTCATTAGGTGCGCCATAACCTCCTGTATTAGAAACTCCATTATAAATTCCGGTAGTTTCTGTAAAGAGCAATTCTTTAGCGTTATCACTTTGTTTAACATTAAAATCTGCAAATATAGCCATAACACATTTGTATTAAAGTTTATAAAAATATAAAAAAACCCCAACCCCCATATAGGGATCGGGGTTAATTATTCTAATACAATGTATTATTAATGTAAATCTATTCTATTTGGAGTGTCTGACGTAGCTCCTGTGTCTCTATGAGACAGTTTAGAAGTAATACCATCAAAAGCAGTATTAATAGATAGAGTTACCCCCGCGTTACCTGTAGCTTTTGCTACCGCCATATAACCAGCAGTGTTTGGAGTATACAGTGTAATTTGTTTAGGAGATACATTAGGTTGGAAACCAACTACTGAATCTTCTACCCATCTTATAGTACATACATCATAAGTTAATGCAGGATCTGCATTAAAAACTGAAGTATAAATAGAAGGCTCTCCCATACGGAAATACTCGCCTTCAGCTCCTCTTGCAAACCATTCTGCTTCTGCAGCTTGTTCGTAAGTTCCAATTCCTTCAAAAGCATTAGCAGAATTAGCTATTTCAGTGCCTTCAAAATCTACATTAGTTAATGTAGTCCATCTTACTTTTCTATAGTTTTCTTTTCCTACTACGAAAGATAAAGGCTTGCCTATGATTTTAATTCCAGCAGCAGCAGCGTCAGCAGCAGCTTTTGTAATTGAATCAGCAGCAGCAATAGCAAATTGTTGAGTAGCTTCTATAATCGGTCTATCTACAGTTACTGCAGTAGTTCCTGCTCCTGCTATTACTTTATACATCGGACTAGAAGTAGTATTACCTAATCTAATGTAATCTCCGTTAGCAGCCACATCTCCTGCAACTGATAAAGCTACAGCAGTAGAACCATTAACTACGTTTACAGTACCTGCAGTTGCTACAGTAGCAGCGGCAGATAATACACTAAAGTCTACATAGTTTTCAGCTTCTCTTTTAAAGTTTAAGTATAACGATAAAGCTACACCATCAGCTACTTCAATTTGAGTAGGAGCTACTGCTCCTGCATTCCATTGACCGTGCTTAATATATCGTCCATCAGTACTAGACGTTAAGTACTCTTGGATATATAAATCTACTCTATAGTATCCTTTTATAGCTAAACCTTGAATACTACCACCAGTTCCATTGTAACCAATGTTAGTGATTTGTTCAGTTGCTACTTCTAATCCTCTACTTTTACCAGCTTCGGCTTTTACAGGGTCTATAGGCTCGGATACAAATTTAGGTTTAGAATTAGGGCCCCCTAACGCTATTATAAATTTATCTCCCTCAGCAACTCCCGTTGATCCGTCGATTTTAAAAGTTCCGATTTCCCCATCGGCTAGGTCATTAATAGTACTAATAGAAGCGGTATTTACCGCTTTCCCTACTAATACATAGTCTACATTTCTAGTTTGTGTTACAGACATTTTGATTGGTATTTAATTAAACAATATTTATTTTTCTACTTTTTCTAATTTTCTTTCTACTGCTTTCTTCTCTTCTTCTGGTAGTATCTCTATCAAAGATAACCAATAATCACAATCCTGTAATGCTCCATCGCATGCCTGCATATTAGCTTCAATCTGTATTGTTGCTAATTTTAATTTATTTTTATTTTCTAAATAGTCGGCTTTATTTTTTTCTATTTCACCTTTTCTATTTAGTATTTTTTCTTTATTAATAATCATAGTTATATATTACTATTCTGTTACTTGCTCTTCTGTTTTCCTAATCTGATAAGATTGAGGATCAGTAATTCCTGTGGCTATAGTAACAGCTCTATCTACTATTTCTTCGTGTACCGAATCATGTAGTTCACTACTGATATTATTAATAATATCTATATCTCTAGGGCTTTTAACATATCTTATAATGTAAGATCTTACAGATATATTTTCTCCTACAATAATTTCATGCCTTATTTCTTGTGCTCCTAATGGGTCTTGACTAAAGTCTAATCTCCAAGCCATTGTTTCGTCAGGCTTTTTCCAAGGATTATTAATATAAGCATTATATTCATCATGAGTAATAGGTTTTACTTTAATCCTATTACCATTAAAACAGTCATCTGTATCATTAATAATCACTTCTTCCATTAGAGTATAAAGAAATTCGTCTGGTAAATCAAAGAACTCTCCGTTAGGTAAAGTACCTATTTGGCCAGAGGTATTGGAAGTTCCCCCAGCAAGTTCCGCATTTCTGTGGAGCTCACTAAGGTCTTTCCTTCTCTTTTCGGTAGATTCCACACCTTCTCGGTATTTATTACCTTTACTATTGTACCTATGTTTAACAAATTGTAATTGTGCTTTATTTAAAAAAGTTACTATCTCAGTGTCTTCATATCCTGGAGCAGCGAGATTAGTAATCTTGTCATACAAGATTAAAAATAACTCTTTCATTTCAGCAGGTGACATTACTTAGTGTTTTCTATTCTACCTTTTATTTTTATAACTTCTTCACTATTTAAAGGATCAGCTAAAAAATTAAGAACTAAACCTATATTATCTCCTATGATTGTACCTTCTGGAGTTTTAAAAGTCATTCCATCTCTTTCTAAAGCCCCTGCTTTCATAGCACTATAAATAAGTACTTTCTCATCATAACTAGCATCTTTAGATATTTCTAAAAAACCTGTTAAATCAGATTCTATAAGTTTTTCTATTTCTGCAATTAAGAATTTTATTTTTGCATTAGGAGGAACTTGTTTTCCTCCTGGCTTCTGTGTATAATATACATTTAAGAAGTCTATCATTTTCTGAGCATCTTCATCTATTTTTCCAAAGAATTTATATGCGTCTTTTTTACTAGAAGCTGCTTTTACTTTTTCTTCGTTTTCATAGCCTTCTTCAGTTAAACAAAATTTATAAGAACCTTTATTAAATTTTTCTTTTGCTGTTGGAGCTACAAATTCTTTATTTTGTAAAAGAACTTTATAAGTAATGTAATCTAAAGCAATACCTAAATCTAATACTTTTAAATTTTTGTCTAGTTTTATTTTATAAGTATCCCAAAAATTATCTTGTTTTTTATAAATGGATAAATCATCTGTTTTTAAAGCTAAGCCTGATTCTCCACTTTCAAAGAATGCTCTTTCTTCTGTAGATAAAGCTTCTCTATAATGTCCGGTTAATTTATCTTTAGGTAAAATAAAAGTCCAAGCACTGTGCTTAAACAAAAATTCTGCCTCATGTCCTGGGGGTAACCATCCTCCTTTTCTTCTAACAGGAACCACCATCACCTTTTTACCAGGCTGTAGGGGGTTTTTAATACTCTTCTCCATTTTCCTTTTTTTAATTAATTTATTCAAAGATAATCGATAGGGGCTTACGGGCCCCCATCTTTTATCATTTTTTTATAATTACGCTAATATACTAGGTATTAAAGTAACTGTTCTTGAAGGATCTTTTACCATCGCTCCAACTATACATCCTCTGTGATAAGTATACCCATCTGTAGAATCAGACATAATGTTACGTTCTCCATTTCTAGAGAAAGGGTGTCTAAGACCAACAGTATAACCCATCATATCTTCTTGACCTTTAACATATACCTTACGGATATTTGGCTCACCATCTGATGTACCTACGTCTAAGATATCATATCTATAAGACTCAGCAACACCGCCATCAGGAGATTCTACTTTGTTACGCTCTCTATCGTCATATAAACTATCAATAGATAAGTTTACTTTGATACCTTGAGGTCCCATGTACTCAACGAATTGACCACCATATCCTAAAGGCATTTTAATAGAAGACATTCCATTAACTCCGCCTGAAGCTTTGTACATTCTATCTTCGTTAAATAACGGAGTGAATAATTCAGAATTAGCTTCTACAGCTTTATGAAATTGTACAGCTCCTCTTTCACCTGTTCTTAATACGAACTCTCTTTTATCTCCTGGTAATTTACCTTCAGATAAATCTAAAAGAATATCCATTAAATAATCAATAGTGAATTTAGAATATACAGAAGTATTACTAGCTTCCATTTGTTGACGGATACCAGCACCTTGCTTCTTAATATGTCCAGACTTACCAAAGTTTTTATATGTACCATCAGCAGCCTTATTAGACTTTCCGTACATTAATAAACGATTTTTTTCTTGACGAAATTGGTAATCAAATTGGTAATCTTCGTATTGAGTCCAAGTCTTATGAGTTGTTCCTTTTTCATCTTTCCATGCAGTTGCAAAAGGACGATCCATCATGTTACCAGCAACTGAATGCTGCATTCTGATCATTGTAAATGCATTACGCATTTTAAATGGAGATACGAAATTTACAAGACCACCTTTTTTAGATAGTGTTTGCTCTACTAAAGACCAGTCTTTAGAGAATCGTTTTCCTTGACTTAATTCTTCAATAGGTACAAATAAATCAGGATCACCTGTAATTAATTTACATCTATATACCCAGTTACTTCCTTCAGGAGTAGGGTCTGCAATTACTTGCATAGAATATAATTCATTTTTCTCACCAACAAGTACATTCTCATCTGAGAACCATTGTTCTGGAAAAACTAATTCAAACTCAGTAAAGTTTTTACCTGGGGTAGAAGCTGCAGCAACTAAAGTCCCTGCAACTCTAGCTTCTACTAAAGGTACATTTTTTTTAGCTGATCCAATTAAGTCCCATGTAAAATCATCATCTGTGTCTAATTTTAAAGGAGAGAATTGATTAAGATAAGTATCTAAATCAAGACCAAAATTTGTTTGGTGGATTCTAGTCATTAGCTTAGAAGCCAACTGAGGTTGAGTTTGGTAGATCGCTCCTAAGTGATTCTTAGTAGTTAAACCTGCCCAAGCTTGTGCCTCTGTCATTTGAAATGGTGAAATTTTCGGCATTTTTATTTAATTTAATTGATTTACGTTTTATTTTTTTGAAAACATGCTACTTAAACTAGAAATTAAAGCTTCCTCTGATTTCTCACTTCTTGGTTCTTTTTTAGGAGTACCGTAAACATGATTACTTGTTTTTTGCAAAGTTTTTTCTAATTCCTTAGTAGCAGAAGTTTTTGCGGTATTTGTAAGTTTCCCCCAATCACTAAAACCTTTAGTTATATCTGCTAAGTATGTAACAGCAAGATCAAAAGCAACAGGATTATTTTGTCGCATTGACATAGTATAATTTAAAGGTTGTCCATTATTATCTTGTCCAACTATCTGAGTCATATTATGAAATAGCCTGTCTTTAACATTTTTAGTCATTTTTAAGCCAGGAATTATTTCATCTACTCCATCTATAGATTTACCTATATATTCTATTTGAGCAGTTTGTTGCTCATTCATTTGAACTTGCTGATCTTGAAATTGTTTCTTAATTTGCTCTTGTCTTTTTTTAGTAAGAGCTTCTAATTCAAATTTAGCTTCAATAGCTTCTTCTTCTAGATTACCCGCATCTCCTAATGTATCTACTAATCTATTTATTTTTTTATCTGAAAATCCTTTACTAGCATAGTAATCTCCTACTAATTTTCTCTGCAATCCTTCAGCTCCTTCTCCTGTAAGTTGTTCTTCGGATATTTTACTATAATTTATTTCCTGAAGTTTTGGACCTTTAAGTGCGTCAAAAGGTACTCCTGCAGCTACAGCTTTTGCCATATCTATTAGATTTGGCGGAAAGGAATTAATGAACGAAGCGTTAGCGTAATCTAATTCATTTTTCATAGCTTGTGCTAATACCCCAAAAGGGTCTTCACTTTCTACTACAGCTTCATTAAAAGCTTCTGAATCAAAGTTAGGAAGAAAGCCCCGTTCGTGAAGAAGAGTGGCAAATGGAGTAACAGGAGAAGAACTCTCTGCTTCACTCCCAGGGTTTTCATCTTTATTATCTTCTTCGTCTATATCAATACTATCTTCTGCTATAGCAGTAGTTTTCTTTTTTTTCTCTTTTCCCTCACTTTCGTCAGGCGAATTAATTTCATGCTCTACGCCATCTTCGTCTTCAAGGGTAACTTCTACTACTTCCGATTTTTCTTCCGTTAGTAAATCAGACATTTCAATAGTATCATCACTGATACTATTAAAATCAATGTTAAATAAGTTATCGTTTTCTGTATTCTCTTCCATCTGCTTACAATTTTAATTATTAATATTTATTTCTCCTAAAAATTATTACTCTTTCTAATAAAAAAAATTAGTCTCTTATAGCTAAAACCTATTTAGTTACTAGAGGAGTCTTCTTAGCTTTAGCATTTATTTGTGCTATTTTAAGCTTATTCTCTCTTTCTTTTTGTTCAGTAATTTTCTTTTGACTTAATTCTTTGTCTAATTGTTTGATCTTAGCTTTGTCTATTTCTTTTTGAGAACTTAGCTTAGCTTCTTCTACTTTAAGTTTAGCTTCTCCTAATCTTTCTTTAGCTTGTATTTCTTTATCTCTATTTGCTGCGTCAGCTTCTGCTTTAGCCGCTTCTAGTATATCAGGAATACCATCATGGTCGTTATCTACTAACTTTTCATTCATTCTAACCTCAGCTTTCATTTCTTCTATCTGAAGTTTGTATCCATATTCTTTATCAATCTTAGCCATTTCAAACTCTTGAGCAGCTTGTTGTTGTTCTTTTTGTGCTTGTAGTTGTTGTTCTTGCATTTTTTGAGACTGTTCCTGTGCCTGCTGTTCTGCTTGTTTTTTCTCAACTTCTTTCTGCTCTATCTTACGTCTCATATCGGAAATAGATTCTGTAGTATAAATATCCATAATACCTGTAAAGTCTATTAAGCCGTTTTGCATACCTGATTGAGCTAGTCCTTTTATTGTTTGTAACAACTCTGCATCTGCAGAAGAATTAGATATAAATATGTCATATTCTGCAGAAGAAAATTCTACAGGGTCCATATCTACCATAGTAGTAGACATGTCGTCTAATACATATTGTATTTTTTTTCTATTCCCTTCTCTCCAAGCTAGTCGTGCGGTGTCTAATAAAAGTGCTAATGATTTTTGTTTAACATTGCCATGTATAGCAAACCATTTTTCTGTGATATGAGAACTTTGTGTAACGGATCTTTCTACATTACCTACTAATTCACGGTTCTCTATTTGCCCTTGTCTTTGCTTAGATACTCCTGCAATATCTCCTACTTGTGCTTCTAAGAAACTTAGCATCATAATATGCTGCTGTATATAATTACCTAACTCTAAATTAATAGTATCAGATTGCACATTCATTTGCCCTGCAAGTTTTCCTTGAGCAGCTCCTTTTTTAGCTTCTTTAAAAGAATCCCTTACTGCCCAACCATTAACTTCCGCATAGTACATCCATTTATCCATGTCCCAATGATCTGGAACTTGGGCTAAGTCAAGAGTAGCAATTCTACCTTTAGCTTTTGCAAATGCCATTTCTGTACGATACATAAATACATTGTACAAATACTGATAAGGTTTCATCCTATCCATTAGAGACTTAGCTCTACTGGTATTTATATTATAAGCAATTCCAGTATATCCAGGGCTACATTTAGAAGGATTATCTATATTTCTAAATTGAAGAGGACGAGGTTGCATCTTTACATATATACTTTTTCCAATACGAGTACCTTCCCACCACTCATTAATCCAGAACCATTTTATTTCTTCTCCAGATTCTTTATTTAGTTTATAAGCTTCTGAAACTATTGTTTCTTGTGGGGTACCGTCTTGTTCGTCAAAGTATTTAAGTTTACCTATTTTTTTATAAGATCTCCATAATACTCTAGTAACACGTATGTTTCCTTCTGTATCCCAAAACTCTCCATAAAATCTATTACCAGTAGCTTCTCCTTCTACATCAAGTATTCCGTCTAATACCCAACTATGTTCTCTTTCTCCTATAGATATCATACCATCACTTTCTGATGAAGTAATTCCTTGGTCTATAGTTTTAACATCCTCTGGGGTAAGCACATCGTGATACATATCTATTACTTGCCCAGGAGAATGATATCCATCTTCTACAATAATATCAGAATCTTCTATCCAAGGAGATTCTCCATTTCTTACTGTATGTAAATTTAAAGGATTAACTTTTCTTAATATAGGCTCCCCTCCCATAATATCTGCACAGTATATTTCTTCTCCTACTATAAGAGCATCTTCGAAACCTTTAGCAAATTCTTCTTTTAAGTTTAAATAAGCGTATAAATATTTAAGAATGTGTGTAGCTGTTCTTTCTCGTAAGTCTTGGAAACTATACAGATGGTATTTCTGCATTTCCATTAATTCTTTTTCGGCTTGCTGCTCATCCATAGCTTCCGAACTAATTAATTGCTGTACGTATTGCAATAACTCTTGTTGCATTTGCTTCTCTTTTTTTGAGATAGCATCTTGATTTTTAACTCTTACTTTCCAATCAAATCTTCTTTTTCTTTCTTCTCCTACTAATAAATCAATTTTAGGATTAACTATAGGGTAGTTCTGCATTTTAGCAGGAAAAGAGGCTCCTTTAATTCCCATAGGATTACAGACAGTCTCTAAATCTTTAGTGTCTAATATATCATTAGCTAAATTATAATTTGTTACTTTGTTTTGATAGGACTGCCTTATACCATCATGTCTAAATATAGCAATATCTTCTCCTGCTTCTACGCACTGCTCTGCCCATTTTTTATCTTTCTTTTTAAAAGGTAGTTTTTGAGGGGGAAAAAATAAAGTACCGTCTTGTGACATAAGTTATTGTTTTATGGGCAAGTTACAAGTATAATTAAAAAATACAATACAACGTGTTATAGTAAGTAATAGTTTTTCTCATTATAGCTATTATCCTTTCTTATACAGTTTGTTGTTCTGTATAATTACCTAAAATATTAGTTTCTGTTTTATACCCTCTAGTCCAAAAAGAATCAGTTTCTAGTCCTTTATCTGTTACTTCAAAATCTACTATTCTCTGTTCTCTGTCTGCTCTTAGTATCATAAGCATCCCCATAGCAGATACTCTATCTGTATTTATATCAGGATTCCATGCTATACATTCTTTTATATATCCTATACTACGAATCTTATGTAGGTTTAATAATGTAAGTTCTTCTTCTTCCTCATTTTGTGTATACGATTTTTGAATTTGCCATGTTGCTTGAAGTCTTCTCCCCCATGCGTTTAATTTTTTGCTTGAGTTACATCCTTTACTTTTATTACCTATTCTAGAAATAGTACCCATATCCATATCTCTAATTATTTCTGGAGTATCTGCTAATAGATGTAAGCAGTTTTTATTTCGCAAATAACCATAAAGTCCTTTTTTATCATTTTCATAATTAGCTTGAGCATTATAAAATATAAGTAACCGTCTTGCTTTTTCATAACAATCTTCTGCTGAAAATGTTCTTCCTGTATATTCTGCTACTATCCTATCAGTGAGAGTATTTAATACAAACATAGAAAACATAGAATTAGTACTAGAATCATCATCATCAATAGGGTCAATACCTGATATGTATAATCCTGCAGGAGTTTCTCCTCTACTATCTTTATAAGGCATTTCAAATAATTCAATAGCCCCTTCTTTATTATTATGGGCTTGTATAGGAAATTCTCTATTAGGAGTAACTCCATCATCTACTTTCCATTCTACTTCCCCATCTGTTTGTAATGCTAATCTTCCTACCCAGTGAGGAGAAGTAAATTTATTTACTTTAGGCATTATATCACTTAAATAATCTTTAAGGTCTGCTGTAGGAAATACTGACCCTTCTTTCCGCATAATAGCTTCTTGTGGAGTAATAGGCCTTTCAGCTTTTTCTTGTACTAACGTATTTGGATCAGAAGCTTCTTTTCTAATTAATTCTCTATTTGTTAATAATTCAATTAAAGCCCCAATAACATCACTGTTTCCGTCTTTATCATAAAACCCTGTTCTATTAAGATATTCTGAAAAGAAAAATCCACATTTATTTTTTCCATCTTGATTCTTATCAAAGATGTTAGGTATAGCGTGTATGTTATATCCTCCTGGATAATAAAATAATTCTTCAGCTCCTGCAAAATTAGCACCAGAAGTACCTCCCGTACCATAAGCAATCATAGTTCCAAAAGCAAAATTACCATCTTCTACTGATGGTCTTGCAACTCCCCAAGCTTTTAAGATACAAGGAAATTTACCCATCTCTTCCCAAATGATATAAGCTCCCCTTTTCCCCCTAGCTTTGTCTGCATCATTTTTAAGAGTAACTCCCATTACCTCATTCTTTGTTCCAAGTTCTGCATTAGAATCAGGATCTTTATACCCCATTTTCCAATGCATTTCATTCCACGAATCTTTTAAATCTCTAACACGGGGCCAGGGAGTATGTTTAGAACAGTGGTCTACCATGTCTATGTACTTATTAAGTACACCATCTTTAGTAAGATATTCTCTTTCATCTGCTATAGCAAATGCTTTAACTCCTGTATTAGCTTCTGCTGTAGCTCCTAGTACAAAATGTTTAGCTAATCCTGCTCCTCCTTTAAAAGAAAATCCTCTTCCCCTAGCTTTAAGTACAGAACCATGTTTTCCATCTTCTCTACAATTTTCTAAGTAGTGAAAGTATAAGTAATCTCCATCATACACATAAGGAAAAGCTTCTATTCTTTCTGCTCTTTTACTTCCTACTTTAGTTTTGGTAAGATATATTCTTCCATAATTAAGGTAGTAATAATAATCTCCAGTGATCCATTCTCCGTCTGATTCTCGTACTAAACCATTTCTACATCTATCGGCTTCCCTTTTCCAATGTTTATAGTAAGCAGATTGGCGGTGTTTGTTTGGGTATAATTTAGTGTAGCATTTGTACTTGTCGAAGTGTAAAGCAGCTTCTCTGAAGTAGTCCATGTTCTCCAATATATGGGGGTTGATAATATCAACAATGATTTTTTTTCCTTCGGAATTTCTAGGTCTGTCTTTGGCATAAGGTCTATCTTTTGCAGTTAATAATTGTATAAATTTAACAGACTCAAATAATTCAACAAGTTCATTACGAATTTCTTTTTCCATATCTTCCCATTCTTTAGGGGATATAGAAGTTTGTTTAATATTAAAATCTAACATTTTCTATTTTAAATTCCGTCTTCAAAATCTGCTTTTGCTCTCCCTCCTCGAATTGTATCTTGTTTTTTCTGTATTTGTTTTTTAACTTGCTCTTCTAATTCCATTAAAGACTCTGTTACTTTATTAATAGACCCTAATGAATCTATTACTTTTTTTAGATCGTGAACAGGTTTATCTCTATCGTCTCTTTCTTCCATATCTAAACTTCTAAGAAATTTTCTTACAGAAGAAACTGCATATTGAGCGTCTTGTAATAAAAGAGAAGAATGTGTTTCTTGCATTTCTTGGTAAAAAGAACATGCTTTTTTAAACAATTCATCTGGTTGCCAATTTATAGGCATCCCTATAATAACTGCTTTTATATTCTTTAATTTTTCTTCATCGTTTAGCATAGTAGAAAAATCAGATTTATAATCCATGTAATAGTAAAGAGCTGCCATCTCCGCATAAGCTATAGGTTTTCCTTTTTTTTTATCTCTTTTCCATAAAGCATTAAAAGGCTTAAGAGCTAAAGCTTGTGGTGCAAATTCTATTTGATCATTATTTATCTGAAATATCTCCATCTATTTTTTTAATAGTAAAAGCTACATATTCTCCTCCTACTTGCCAAGTATTATATTTATAATCATCTATAGTCCTTACTCCTTCTGCACTTCCATAAGACATTAAATCTCCTTGTACAGTATCATAATTTTTTTGACTTAGTTCTATCTTTAGTGGCTTATCTTTACGGGTGATATCTACTGGATGCTTTTTTAGGGCATCCAGTATATCATCTGCTAAGGCTTCTAAAGAAGTATAATTTTCTACTTCTAAAATCATTACGTTGTATATTCTGTTTTTTTACTAAATCTTTTAATTTGTTCTTGAGTAGCAGAAGTAAGAATTTCTCCTTGAGCTTCTCCTTCATCAAAATCTATTTCTGGTTTTTTATTAAAAATCATATCTATCATATGTTCTTTAACAATTCCATAAGTATTTTTATCTAAATTAACTAATCTACCTGCTCCTCCTAGTAAAGCAAATTGTCCTGGTTTAATAATCTTTACTTCTTCTCCTACAGACAATACTTTAACTATCACATTAAGTTTAGCTTCTTCCATCATTTTAGTTTGAGGGTCTAGCTCTATACCTGTTTTAGATTTAAATTCTTCCCACTCTACTGCAATATTAGTTCTAGTAAGAATAGCTTCTAATTTTTTAAAATTTTTCTCCGTTTCCATACTTATTTCTTTTTACTATTTTTTTTAATTACTGCCTTTTTAATAACTACAGGTGCTTCTTTCTTTTTAGTAACTACTGCTGTAATTTCTTCTATTTTTACAGTATTAGGATTGACTTTTACTACAGAGCCATCTTCATATAAAAAATCGTAATTATCAAATTGTCCTTGCACAATAACAATTTTATTATCAAATTTTAATTTAGTTCCTTCTTTTTGAGTTTTTGCTTGTTTGTAATCCATTGTTTTTGTTTTTAATAATTTATTATTTACTTACTATATTAGATCTTTATTTTCATTAAGAGCTGCTTGTATTTTTAATGCATTGGTTTGGTTAAAAGTCCCCCATTTAGCATTCCATACTAACTGCCCTTTCTTTAATTCTTTATCTGCTTTCTTAGCATAATTTCTTCTAATCCTATATTCATCAAATGTTTCTTCATCGTTTTCCCATTTTAATCTACCAGGATTGAAGCTTTCAAATAATCGTATTTCAAGTTGTCCATTTGATTCTACTGCATTTAATTTAATAGAATAATATTGAAGTCCGCTAGAATGTTTCTTTAGCCTCTCTTCTTCTTCCTTCTTCTTTTCTTGCATATTCTTCTAGTTTATATTTACGTACTGCAAATTTTCCTAAATGAGTTATTTGGATATTTTTAAAACTTTTCGGATTGTTTTTAATACCTTCTGCCATTGTTTTTTTAACAAATTTAAACTGGCTTTCCACAATGTCTTTAACTTGCTTAAAGCTAATTCCATACTCTTTTTCAATTTCATAATATATAGATTTAATTTTTAGATTCATCTGCCATCATAAAATTAAAAGTAATTTTTACTTTATCTTTAGGATACACTAAAAAATTTTTCATTACTTGATTATTTTTAATTAACCCTTTTTTTCTTAATGCAGATAAATTATTATTCATACTAGCATCTGATAACCCTAATTCAGTTCTTATTTTTGTTTTTGTATCATAATCAAAAATAATTTTCCACCTATGCTCTTCAGGTATCTTTTTTAAATCATTGTTATACAACAGTAACTGTGCTAATACATCTAACTCTTTTCCTCTTAGTTTTATTAGCGGATTTATAAGTTCAAGGTACTGTCTATAAAATTTTACAGACGATGTTTTAATAGGTATATTTTTCTCCATGTAATAAACTTTGTTAGCAAATGTAACAATAATCTGTTATATTAGAGAAGTTAATTTTGTATTTTGTATATTATCTCTTTTTCTGTAAAAAATCTTTCTAAGTTCTTTCCTTGAACCGGGAAAGCAAAGGTAAAGAAAATCTCTCCAGTATGATTATTATAGTGGGTAGCAGTAGCAGGATTCTTATCTGCATCTATCCCTATATCTTCATCTAACTCTAAACTAGTAGAAGACAAGTAATCGTCTATTGTTTCTTCTTGGCATAAGCCACAATCTATATTTAACTTAAGCCCTATTGCTAACATCTGGAGTCAAAGATAAAATAAATACTGGAATACCCTTGCTTATGTGCTACTCATCTAGTAACTTTGCGTGTAATACTTCACACTTACAAACTTACTCCTTACTCTAGTTAAGTAGTAGCCCCCCATTTTGAAAGGGATAGGTGTTTTAAAAAGAGGACAGGGGAAACTTTAGCAAGATACTTTTTAAAAACTATTCTCCATTCCACTCTTCCCATATATAACAACTGCATTTATCCATAATGCAAAATTTAAAAATTTTTAAATTAGGAGTCAAAAGTGTATACCTTCTGGAATAAATAACTCCCATTAAGTTATAGCGGGAAAGCCCCCGTCGAACATTTAGCGAACGAAACGCGATGTTGTGCAATTTTGCAATTTAATCTTCTAAATCACAACGAAATGTTTGTTAGAAAATTATCGACCTACGAAAACGCCAAAGGCGAAACTCGTGTACTTTGTACCTTTCAATCTGTTCAACTTAACAACAATGCTTCATTGTTTGCTGTTAAACTACCTGACGGTGCCAAGGTTGGTTCTGTTGTTATGCAGAACGGACTTACACTTGAAGACGCTAAAGCTCAAGTTTCTATCGGTCAAGACTTCAGCGACACCTTTGTATTTGGTGCTCAGGTTGACGGTGCTATCCACGAGATAACACTTAAAGCCTAACTGTCACCTCCCGCATAAGCGGGGGGTTATTGTTTGCCTACGAAGTATATTAGCATAATCTATTTATTAACCTTCTAAACATACAGCTACATGAACAAGAACACAGCTTATGTAATCTACAACGGTGTCTTAACGACAGTTGCTATGATTACCAACGAAAATGCATAGTCATTAGTAGGATTCTCTCGTCTGTCCTTAGAAACAGGCGAGGGTTTTATTACCTTCCAAGTATATTACATTACCTCATATATTAGTATATTATAGCTAATAACAAATAAAGAAACTGGTACCTATATCCCTAGGTTAAATAAGATTTACTTCTTAAATGAAGAGTCTGATGCCTATCAAATAGTTGTGTAGCTCGTCAAGGACTCTAATTGAGCTTAATTTACCATATCATAGTCTGAGAGCGTATGGATTACACAGTAGTCTAACAGAGTCTCATGAACTCTGTTAGCATTTTTTTAAAGCATCCAGTAGTTTACTGATTCTATGTCAAAAATCATGTATTTTATTCATTAATTTAATTAAAGCCTTGCCTCTTATAGTGGTGGATGAGAAAGCTTGTAATCCGAACTATTACTTATTATTATTAACCTTCTAAACTAATCAATTATGGAAAATTTACATCCTATGCGAATTATTGCATTTAATCGAACAGAACTGGGCGATTTCGCTCTTATTATTTTATCACAAAGTACATATCACAAAGTTGAATGTGCAGATATAGCAGGTTTTAGAGATGCTATTTATGCTTCTACACCTAAGTTAGATGTAAACATTGACATTGATACCTATTTATTATTACTTAACAGTGGTCAAATAATAAACCATTCTAACTTATCTAAATTATCTATCAACGCAATGTAATATTGAAATAAGAAATGTGTCAAGCAATACCAATAAGCACTTATTTCCTAGAAAAAGAGATGTAGGTTTTAATCCTACCAATAAGTTCCGCTGCCTGTTGGTTGGTCGAGCTTTAGTGGTGTAAAGAACACGCTTTTTTGTTTTTAAATTAATACTAATCCTTCTAAATCAATTAAAATGAAAAGATCATTCAAAAATTTCCTAATACTAACATCAGCAATTAGTATAGGAGCAACGAGTATTATCATATGGATAGAATCGTTGTACGGACTTGCAGACTTATTCTTAGGTGCTGCTTGTTGTGTAGTAGCTACAGGAATGCTATTATCTACAAAACAAATTATTAACCTTCTAAAATAAAACCATAATGAGAAAGTATATTAAAATCGACAAAAGAATATCCATTTCAGCAGAAGCTCACTGGATATTAGCATTAGGAATAGGCATAGAACGTAGTCTATCTTCTAATAGTTATATGATTATACTACCCTTTACAATTATAGGGATAGAAATAAATAAGAAAAGAAAAGAAAATTCTTATTATAAATCATAGCTAAAACAATGAAAACAATTCTAATACTAGCCAGTAGTTTAATATTACTGGCTAGTTGCAGTAGAGACAATACATATCCAAATATTGCTCCTACCAAGTCAGCTTACGTTGTTTTAAACCATAACGATAAACCTATTACTATAGAATTAATATCTACTGATATACCTTATGGTATCAGTAAACTAACAATAGACAGTAATGAGTATATATTAGTAAATACTAATAGATCTACATCATTACAATTTCACGGAAATTTAGATTAAGCATATCTGTAGCATTAATTTGCTTAAAAAGGCTTCAGTAGGACAGACTGACTATGAGACAACAAACCCACGGGACAAGCGAGAGGTTGAGGAGGGTAGTCTCCCTTCCTCTCAGCCCCCATTTTTATAAACCTTTTAAATCATATATTATGTTAGGACCAGGAAAATGGACTCATGAAGATGGAAAATCTACGTGTTCTAAAATATGTTCAGTAACTAATGAATTATTTATACTTACTATAGATACTCCTAAGTATCACAGATGGATGCATGGTAAAGAACATATTCAAACAGTATTACCAGACATGTCTCCAGAAAATAGAGAGTTTCTTATATCAGGTACAACCCCTGAAATGTGGAAAAATATGTTTGACGGTTCAGAGGAATAATCCTTTAACCAAACCTTCTAAATTATCAGCTATGAAAGATGAAAATCATTTCTTTAAAAGTGCATATATATTATTTGTACTTTTAATTATATTAACAGCAACTTCTTGTCAAAAAGAAGAGTACCAGGTTTGGGGAGTTAGCTATATTAACTTTTATGATAAACCAGATAACTACACATATAACCTTGACCACGAGGGAGAACACCCTTATAGAGTGGAAAATGGTAAATGTAGTTTATATCACAATGAATGGAGACCTTATGGTGGAAGTTGTAGTTATGTAAATGTTCCAGTAGGGAGTGATAGCTTGACTGTACTAAATATATTCAGAGGCCATGATTATAAGCATTATAATATGATCGTAACATCAATAAAAATATATTGCGAGGCTAACGATTGGGGTTCTGATGTAATAAGAGACCCTGATTACCCTCATTATCAAGATCCAATGGGAACTAATCCAGTAACTGAATGTTACAAATTGGGTTTAACAGATTCAATAGGATATTATACATCAATAATACCAATATCAAACTATTAACATTTAAAAACATGAAAGCAATTAAATTAATACGTTTTATTTTATTATTAATATCTATTAACATAATGATATTATTAATGACATCATGTGTGGCTAATAAACAAAGTACAAATCTAAGAACAGCTTACCCTATACCTGGAAAAATGGTAAATTATCACGTAGATAAATTACAATTAGTAGGAGATAGTTTGTTTATTAAATATCCACATCTTAAAGAATATTTACCTCCTTCAGATAAAGAATATGAAGAGTGGTTAGATAATCAGTAATATTAACCTTTTAAACCAAAACAAATGAAGAATATTTTATTAATCATAGCATTAGCTACATTAAATGTAGCTTTTGCACCCGATCCTGATAGCGGGGGAAGACTATCAGATGCAGCTATTTATAGAAGTATGCAGTATGTTACCTACAACGGTACATACCAAAGCATTAAGTATCCTATGGGTGACATAGGAGAATACTATGGTGTATGTACAGATGTAGTTATAAGAAGTTATCGTATAGGTCTTAATGTAGACTTGCAAAAGCTTATACACGAAGACATGGTAGCTAACTTTGATAAATACCCTACTAATTGGGGATTAACAAAACCAGACAGCAATATAGACCACAGACGTACACAGAATCAAGAATGTTTCTTTAAACGTCAAGGTGCTAGTGTTCCTATTACAAATAATCGAGATGATTATTTACCAGGGGACTTAGTATATTATGGAGATATCGCTTCTGGACATGTAGGTATAGTTGTTAATAAATTTATTAATGGTAGACCAATGGTTGTGCACAATATAGGTGCAGGACCAAAATGTGAAGACTTCCTATTTAAGAGTAGGATAACAGGCCATTATAGATGGTTACCTTAAATAATTAATTACATTTATACAATTAACATTTTATATTATGAAAACCCCTACAATAGAAGATTTCTTTTATTACGATAGTAATTTAGAAGAAGCTGTAGGTCTTTGTATAGACGCAGAAGGATTATTAATAGAAATCATACCAGGAACAAAGCAAGATACTATTTTACAGATAAATGGTATTTTTGCTGAGTTCATAAATCTAGGAGAAGAAATAGGAGAAGGGCAAATTGTCGTTGACTATTGTTTATCCCTTAAAAACTAAATTAGATGGAAGATACTATTATAGATAATATGTACCGATCAGTAGATATTATAGAAGAAATAAAAGACTTAGACCAGCAATCAAAACGAATACAAAACTCCGCTAAGTTATTAGTTAATGACAATAGCGGATTACATACTATTAATACATTATCATTTTCTGTTAAAGATATGAGACGTACTAAAGAACAGCTATCAGACCTATATAAAGCAAATGAGAAAAATTCTGAACAGAATGAAATAACTCATCCTGTTTTAGCCTTATTTAGTAAGGGAACAATAGGCAATCCTATAGACAAAGAGTATGAAATACATTCAGATAATACAGATAAGATGGTACACCATCTTAATCCCTCTGAATCTTTATTAATATTAAACCAACTTAATGAAATATTAATGGCAAGACGAGATAAACTTATCAAGCTATTAGAAAGTACTTTTCCTGGATATTCTCCAGGACTTGTTGCTGGTTTAGAAGGGGGGAGAGAGTAGCTGCTCTCCCTTTTAATGTAACTATCTCTACGACATACTGAAACAAATCGCCAAAGAGCAACTTAGCAGTATAAGTACAAGATAACGGTCACAAGTCCGTATAAATACAGAGTGAAATTCATTATATTTATTTATTTAACGGTACATATGTACCATAAAAATCACAAACGACATGGAAAAGTCAGTAAATAACATCGTAAAAGGAGAAACATTACTTGTATCAGTAAAAGCTGTTAGAGGTGGTAAATTTCAATTAGAATTTGCAGAACCAATTAGTAACCCAAATGCAAAAGGAGGAAACTCTTTAGTGACAATGCTTAATAAGTCAGATGACAGATTTAGCTCAAAAGCACGAAGAGCATGGATTTCAGGTGAAAAACTAGACATTGAACAAATGTTAGGTATTTCATTAGAAGGGGTAGGAGAAGGTCAATCTAAAGATCTTAATGTTTTAAATCCTGAAATAGGAGGAGAAAGATTAAGAATTCAAATTCAAGAAACTACTAGTCCAGATGACTATCAAGCTTCTAATATTGAAACTACCGCTAAGAAATCGGGAGCAAATGGAGACTTTATAACACATAATGGTTCTCATATTTTCTCTAATACTTCTATAGTTAGCGGAGAAGCAGTACATTCTTTTCTTTTGCCAGATTCTAATGACGCACCAGTTGCTTCAACAGTATCTTCGGCAGTTGATTTAACTGTATAAGTTTTATTATAAAATACTTCCTACTTAAGCCCCTTTCGGGTTTTTGTAGGGAGTTTTTTTTTTATCCATTCTGCGATATTATTTAAAAATTAACCTATTTATTAACGAAAACAAAGAATATGATTTATCTAGTTACAAATGATAAGTCTAAGTTTAACACTTTAAAACAAAGTAAAATAACTTTAGGAAGTGTAGACGATGTCCTTTATTATTTTAAGGACAAAGACGAAATAGAATTTGACACAGAAACTTATGGTTTTGATGCTCATTCTAAAGGTCTTATCTCAGCACAATTTGGAGATAAAGACAACCAATTTGTAGTAGATTGCGAAACAGTAGAAATACATCTATTTAAACAACTACTAGAAGAAAGATTAATATTAATGCAAAACGCTAAGTTTGATCTTAGATTCCTATATGTTAAAGATATATGGCCTACTAGAATATATGATACATTCTTAGCGGAATCTGTATTATATATGGGAATAAAAAACCATAGAAAAGGATTAGATGCATTAGTATATAGATATACTCAACAACATATGTCTAAAGAAGTAAGAGGAGTAATACATAAAGAAGGATTATCTCCGAGAGTAATAGAATATGCGGCAGGAGATGTTAAATATTTAGGAGAAATTAAAAAAGCACAGCTTGAAAAAATTAAAGCAAAAAACCTTATAAGATCTCTTAATTTAGATAATCAATTTGTAAAAGTATTAGCTTATGTAGAATATTGTGGATTTAGTTTAGATACTAATAAGTGGAAAAATAAAATGGCTAATGATAATACAAGACAAGAATTAGCTTTACAAACATTAGATAATTATGTTTTTAACAATAAATTACTTAAATATATATCTTCTCAATTAGATATGTTCTCTTCAAAAGCTATATGTACTATAAATTGGAGTAGTTCTAAACAAGTAATAGAATTATTTAAAGATTTAGGAATAGATACTGAAGTAAAAGATAAAAAAACAGGATTAATGAAAGATAGTGTAGATTCAAGACATATTATTTCTCAGAAAAACAAGTTTGATATTATTCCTTTATTTATAGAGTATCAAAAAGCCACTAAAGTAGTGTCTACTTTTGGTAAAAGTGTTCTTAAACAAGTACATCCTTATACTAATAGAATACATACAAATTATAGACAACTTATGGATACAGGACGTATGTCTTGTGGAGGAAAAAATAGATCTACAGGAGAAGAATATATTAATTTACAACAAATACCTGCAGATAAAGAACATAGAGAATGTTTTATAGCAGAACCTGGAAATAAATTAATAGTGTCAGATTATAGTGGGCAAGAGTCTGTAGTATTTGCTAACTTCAGTAAAGATCCTGAAATTATAGCATTTTATCAACAAGGTATGGGAGATATGCATTCGTTTATAGCGAGTAAAATATATCCAGAACTTGATGGACTATCTATGTTAGAAATAAAAAAGAATCACAAACAAAAAAGACAAAATGCTAAAGCTGCAGGTTTTGCCATACAATATGGTGGAGTAGGTGCTACAATAGCAGGTAATTTAAATTTAACATCTGAAGAGGGAGAGGCTATCTATAATGGATACTTTAAAGCTTTCCCTGGTATTAAAGATTATTTTGCTAAATCAAAAGCTAAAGCATTAGCTAATGGATATGTAGAGCTTAATAATATATCATATAGAAAATCATTTGTAGATTTTTATGATAGATATAAAGAATTAAAATCTAAAACTAAAGAAAATGGCTTTTGGGAGGATTATCGTAGACATAAACAAGAAAATACGAATGAGTTTCGTAATTATTATAAACCTACAGTAAGTGAATTTTTTAAGTTTCAAGGTATGATAGAACGTAAAAGTTTAAATTATCCTATACAAGGTAGTTCAGCGGAAATAACCAAGTTTGCCGCATTAAAATTCTTCGACCAACTAAAGCAAAGGGATATGCTAGATAAGGTGAAGATTTGCAATATAGTACACGATGAGATAGTAGTTGAATGTCCAGAAGCTATGGCTGAAGGAGTAGCTAAATCATTACAGCACTGTATGGAAGAAGCAGGTAAACCATTTTGTAAAATCATCCCATTAAAAGCAGAACCGTGTATTACGGATCATTGGGAACATTAATAATTAAAA
>TARA_R110002126_G_scaffold24803_1_pt1 | contig 28171 bp, 19 predicted proteins | sample TARA_R110002126 | Tara Oceans TARA_R110002126 (sample SAMEA4397536) | marine metagenome | biome: Polar Biome; feature: [DCM] deep chlorophyll maximum layer (ENVO:01000326); material: water (ENVO:00002006), including particulate matter (ENVO:01000060) such as... | depth 30 m | reverse complement strand
GCCCCTCTCTTTTTTTGTCCTATATTTGCAGTGATATTTTTTCTCTAACGCATAAAATTTTTAACATGCAAAAGTATATCAAAATTAAAGATGTGCCTTCCCAAGGACACCTCTTGATTCCGTGCGGTTCCGGCGCACAGATTCTTAAAATTACACCGGATGCCGCGTCTCCCTATACTGTTACAAAGGTTCGCTATATGCTCTTTGATGACGCAGAAGAGGTGATGACGATTACTAATACGAGCACTACCGTTCTAGGCGACTATGTGGCATACGTTAATAATCTGATGGACGCTTTATATGACACTGCTAATCAGCTTCCATATACTATGCCGATGCTTAATGTAGCAACCAATCAGTTCGGACTAGGAATTACTGACGTTCAAATCTCAGGCACATGATTAAGCATATTACACTCCCCTTTGGCGGTTATAATTACCGTATTTCATTAAACAATATTGTTGAGGTTCGTCAAGCATCAGCCACTACATTGGAAATTGTTTATAGTGCAGCCTTTGAAGTAGACCCCAACAATGTTGACCTGACTATTACCCATGCTAGCGATAGCTCTACCTTTGCTATGCAAGATTGGTTCGTTGACCGTATGGAAGAAGTCCTCGGGACTTCTTGGCAACACACCTCAGTAGAGCTTGTTCCTCCATATGCTTTGACTGCATCTCCTGCATAACACCATTTAAATGGCTATTATTCCATCTAAACAGCAGTTTCACACCGTTTCGGATGGTGTGGATACTGTTAATCGCGGCTCTGCTTTAGCTAATGCTGACCGACAAGCCTTTACTATGCAAGACATCCAAGACACTGTCAGTGGTAGTGTAGGGGATATCGGTGGCTCTATAGCCGACAATCAGGTTGCTGTGGGCGCGACAGCGGCTGACACTATAGAGGGGTCAAGCAGTTTGACCTATGACGGTTCAAGCCTGACTGTTACAGGTCAGGTAAATTTGGCTGCTTTGAACACCGCTCCCCTAGCTGCTACGTCTACAGGCACTCTAGGTGAGATACGTTGGACTGCAACTCACGTATATCTATGTACAGCGACTGACGTTTGGGTTAGAGCATCCTTAGCAACTTGGTGAGATAGCGCCTTATACTATGAATTGAAAGGAGGGGCTTTATGCCCCTCTTTTTTTTGGCTATCTTTGCGCTATGACCTCTTTGCTGCTTTTTCGAGATAATGTAGGGGGTGTATACTATGTCCCCACAGATACTCTTCTTTATGTAAAGAGAAATCTTTCATACTTGATTACCATATACACGGATGTTGTCACCTCTTCCCGTACTTCATCCCCTCTACTTATAAGCTATAACTTAACAGAGCCTACAACAGGGGCGGGCCTAGCAGACACAACACAGGTGCAGGCTATCTACGATGCTTGGGAAAAGGCGCTTCAGAATAAGGGCGCGATAATAGAGGTGGCTCTTCCGCTTCCGATAAGTGCATTTGACCCCACTACTTTTGGCCCATGACCTCTTTGTTGCTTTTTACAGATTATTTAGGAGGGGTACATTATGTCCCTACTAATAGGATTGTTAATGTGGTGCGCACGACATCCAACCAATGCAATATCTACACCAATATTGTCACGGTTGACGATGCCACAAATCCGGAAGTAGTAGCCTTTAAAGTGAGAGAGTTGTCCGTGGGAGGGGGCGCCGCAGACACAACACAGGTGCAGGCTATCTACGATGCTTGGGAGAAGGCGCTTCAGAATAAGGGCGCAGTTATAGAGGTAACCCTTCCATTTACAATTACGGGGGCGACAATGGATTCCGTGGTGTGGCCATAAGCGCCTAAGACGGCGAGTCAGAAAAGCCCCCCTCTTTTTTTTCCGTATCTTTGCTTAAAACAAGGCAATGATTAACGCAGTTAGAAATACTGTTCTGTCTGTGCTAAACAAGAATAACTACGGGTATCTCTCTCCATCCGATTTCAATCTCTTTGCAAGACAAGCGCAACTAGATATTTTCGAAAGTTATTTTTATCAGTACAACTATCAGATAAATAAGGAAAATGCCCGCCAATCGGGGTCAGGCATTGCCGACCTCGCTAAGGGGATTGAGGAGTCGATGGATTTATTTTCGATAACAGAAGGGCTATTCATTAACTCCAATGTTGCCGGGTCATACCTTATGCCTTCTCCCACCACTACGGGAACCGATTACTACTTTGTAAACAAGGTGTTAGCATATAAGGATATTATAACATCGGGGACGACAGCGGCTTTTGCTGTCGCTTTTAATCAGCTTATAACCGTAGGGCAAACTTTTACCACCCTTGGCATAGCAGTGGGAGATATAGTGGCCGTACAGACTGCCACTGTAGGGGTACAATACCTGACCGTGGTCTCTGTAGATGATGATAATACCATTACAACTACAGGGACGGTATTAATAGCAGGAGGCTTTCCTTATACCATTATTAAAGCAGGTACACAGCAGAACGAAGTAGAGAAGGTAACGCATAGTAAGATTACGATGCTCAACAACTCCATCTATACTTCGCCTTCATCTACCTATCCCGCTTATACCTCTCAGGAGACTCTGCTTCAGGTATCGCCCGATACTATTACCACCGCAGGGAGGGTTATCGCACAATACTTTAGATATCCCCTAGACCCTAATTGGACATACATAGAGCTTGCTAATGGAGAGCCCGTCTTTTATCAAACTGCTGCTGACTTTCAAGATTTTGAAGTGCCTATAGATGATGAAACGAATCTCGTTCTAAAGATTCTACAATATGCCGGAGTAAGTATTAGAGAGGCTGATGTCTATCAATTTGCACAAGGAGAGGAGGCTAAAGAGAATCAAAAAGAAGGATAATGGCATATATAACGCAGTATAAATATTACGAGAACGACGGCAATGTGCGTGAAGACGCCAATTGGGGGTCATATCAATATGTCTCTCTCTATGATGTCGTTAACAATTTCCTGTTGATGTACTCCGGTAATCACAGTCTTGTAAATAATGAAGAGCGATATAAGATTATGTTCCACGCCAAGCGTGCTGTTCAGGAATTAAACTACGATGCCTTTAAAGAGATTAAAGTCTTAGAGCTAAACGTAACTGACCAATATCGCTTTGTCCTTCCGTCGGATTATGTCAATTGGGTTAGAGTATCGGTATATAAGAATGGATATCTACATCCCTTAACAGAGAATATACAGGTAAACTATGCTTCTGCCTATCTACAGGACAATACAGGAAGAATTCTTTTTGATATAGACGGCAATGCCCTATCTCCTGAGTTCTCAGATATTGACTATGACCGCATCAGGGGGAGTCAGAGAACTATGTACCTAAATGATGGACACCCATTCAATGGATATGAAGGATATTGTTGTGGGGGGGCGTGGTATTTTGATGCTCCATTTGGCGAGGGTTGGTTTTCTCTTAATACAGAGACAGCCAATGCAAACCCCACCTTTGCTATTGATAAAACTATGGGAGTGATAAACTTTAGCTCCTCTATTGGAGACAATCGTGTTATCCTAGAGTACGTGTCAGACGGTATGGAGAACGGTGATGACTCTAAGGTACACGTCAATAAGATGTTTGAGGATTATGTATATGCTTATATCGAGTATGCCATACTAAATAGTAAATTAGGTGTTCAAGAGTATGTGGTGCGACGAGCCTTAAAAAAGAAGGGAGCTCTGCTCCGAAACGCCAAAATCAGAATCAGTAATATTCATCCGGGCCGATTGCTTATGAATATGCGCGGGAAAGATAAATGGATTAAATAAGTATGGCTAAGGATACACGCACGTTTACACTAGGACGTATGAATAAGGAGCTTGATGAGCGCCTTATTCCTAATGGTGAATATATCGACGCACTTAATATCCGAATTGGCTCTACCGAAGAGGATGAAATGGGTGTGGTAGAAACCGCATTAGGCAATATTCCTCTTACTGATATTCAAGTTCAGGGAGTAAGTCTAAGCACTGATGCTCTATGTATAGGGGCATTTGAAGACGGGACGAATGAGACCATCTATTGGTTTGTTCACGATTCTAGTTTTCCTGCTTCCCTTACAGGGAAATTAGACCTTATTCTTGCGTTTAATACGGAGGCTTCTACTACTACCTATCATGTAATTAGCATGAAGGAGGGGGCCGCAGGTACTAATACTACTCTAAACTTTAATCCTCAGTATCTTATTACAGGAGTGAATAAGGTGGAGAATTTATTATTCTTTACCGACGACATCAATCCTCCGCGTAGAATAAATATCACAAAGGATTATGGAAGTCCTGATGCAACAACAGATGTGGATGGGTTTACTGACGAAGAGATTCTCGTTATAAAGAAACCACCTAGTCAGTCTCCATCTGTAGTATTAACAGATAACCCTAATATTACATCTACCTTTTTAGAGGAAAGATTTATATGCTTTGCATATAGGTGGAGATATGCCGATAACGAATACTCGGCTACGTCACAATTTAGCGACCCCGCTTTTATCCCCGAACCTTTTAATTTCACCTCTGAGAGTTATCTCAATGAGGGGATGATAAATAAGTTCAATACTGCAGCGGTAACATTCAGCACAGGGGGGCCTTTAGTTCTCGGTATTGATTTGCTTTTTAAAGAAGCAGATGATAGTACTATAAAAGTTATTGAGAAACTTGATAAGGAGGAATTGGGGTATGGGGACAATAATAATATTGTATATAATTTTAGCGATAGTAAAATCTTCACCATCCTCCCTGAGTCAGAAATTCTCCGACTCTACGATAACGTTCCTAAGTTAGCTAAAGCCCAAACCATTATGGGGAATAGGCTGATGTATGGAAATTATGAGGAGGGGTATGACCTTATCGACTTAAGCGGGAATCCTACTCAATTAGAGTATGTCGCCACCTTACGCACTACAACCCCGGGGGAATTAGCATTAGACCCCTCATTTGCAACTATACAAAATACCGCTTATACCCTTCCGGTTGTTGTAGGTGGTGTGTCGGTTACGCTTCCCGCAACAGCGAGGTTTGACCTTAGCTCATTAGCTATTTTAAATAATGGAACAAGCAACCTTACTGCGGGTTCTTCTTTTGAGTTTAATTTTTCATTAGAGGTAGACGCAGCAACCTATCCTCTTTCTACTCAATTTGTGGCAGGGGCCGGAATTGCTCCTTCCCAATTGCCCCCCGCTCTTAACATTACGGCCACCTTTATTCTTGCCGCTAATTATGACTCGGTAGAAGATTTTATAAATAGTTCGGCTTTTCAGAATGGCGTAGGTCTTTCAACCACCATTCTACCTGTCTCTAGTGCGGCAGCCGCCACATCATGCTCCGGAGGTACGTTTACTGATAACTTTAATTGTGCCGTCCCTCAATCCCTTGGAGGGTTTCCAATTTATACCACGGGGATAAATTCTAGCACTACAGCCCTTGCTCCTCAGCCTATAATAGCAACCCATGTAAACGGAACTAATTCTGTCGAATTTACTTTCCCGGGGCTATGGTACGCAAGAGCTCCACTACCTATTTCCCCTGCCATTCCGACTGATAATTATTTTGTTATCTACGAAATCAAGACCTTATCCGCGTCATACAGCAACGACACCGCCTTTCAGAGCCTACACAGCAATCGTGGGTATGAAGTGGGGTTGATGTATATGGACGACTATGGGAGGTCAACTACGGCTCTTGTAAGCCCTAACAACGCCATCCAAGTCCCCTGTGAAAATAGTGATTTAATAAACTCAATAAGGGTTGAGGTTCCTGCTTTGCAACACGCCCCCTCATGGGCGACTAGATATAAGTTCGGTATTAAGCCCGACAGGGATGGGTATAATACCATCTATGCTAATATCTTCTTTGTTGATGGAGGACGTAATCTTGTCTATATCCTTTTGCAGGGAGAGAATTCGCGGAAAGTTTCTGAGGGTGACAGGTTAATTGTCAAGACCGATACGAACGGAGCTGTCAATGAATGTGACTATGTTACAGTTCTAGAAAAAGGGGGATATACCGCGAACGATATCCCTTCTTCACAGGCAGTTGGAGGAACGTATATGGTCATGGAGAGCTCGGGACTAGCTTTAAATCAAGGCGCCGGAGCAGTACTTCAAGTCCCCGAATTAAGTGCTCAAGCAGGAAATTTTTGGAGTATTGGGGCTACCCAAAGGCCGTTTATTTTTATTCCATTTACATATCCCCTTACAGCAAATGGTGGATGTGCTTCAGGAAGTTTCGACATTCCCGTGGGCAGTATCATTAAGCTTAAGATTGATTGGAGAAGAAATGGAAAAGGCAGTTGTGACCAACGGGAATACAATATAGATAATGAATACACTGCTACTGAAAATTATAGCGACTTAGAAGAGTGGTTTGTACAAGATGGAATTGCACAGACTTTAATTAACACAAGCTATTTCACAGGACAGGGAGGCCCTGCTATAGCATCTTACGGGGGTGTAAACTCATCCGGTGTGACACCGTGTCCTGACGAGCTTGCATATAGCGAAATGACGGAGAATGACCTAGATGATTTGGGGGTTCCCCCTGTAGCAATAGGGGAGTTTAGGTTCTCTATTTTAAAATACACTAATTCAGACCAAGTATATTTGACAGTATGTGGTTCTTCTGCTTGCGGAACCCATCAAGACAGAAAATCTTTTCTTTCTGCAGAGCTAACTATAATTAGAGCTAACGAGCTCTTGGTATTTGAGACCCTACCCCAAGACTCTGCTCCTGACTTATTTTATGAATCTGCATCTTCGTATTCTATTGATACCGCTACAGGATTTCATAATGGTAATGTTCAGAATCAGACAGCCTCTGTCCCCGCTATAGTAGATACCTCTTTTTACAATTGCTATTCTTTTCTAAATGGTATAGAGAGTTATAAAATTAGAGACTCTGTAGAGGGGAAGCCATTTGCATTAGGCAATCGTGCTACTTCTACTGCGGGTCAAGATTATAAAAAAGTTCGTAGGTATGCCGACATCACATATAGTGGGGTATACAATCAAGAGAGCAATATCAATAAGCTTAATGAATTTAACCTTGGGCTCCTCAACTTTAAACCTCTTGAGCAGTCTTTCGGTTATATCCAAAAGATGTTTGCTCGTGAGACCGACATCCTTATTTTACAAGAGGATAAAATCTCCTATGTTCTTTCAGGTAAAAACCTATTATCAGATGCTGTAGGCGGAGGAGCTGTCACTTCTGTTCCTCAAGTTTTAGGCACACAGATAGCCCGTATAGAAGAGTTTGGGATTTCCCAAAATCCTGAGAGCTTTGCTGAATATGGGCCCGACAAATACTTCACTGATGCCAAGCGCGGAGCAGTACTTCAATTGCGTGGCACGGCAGGGCAGAACGAAGCCTTAGCTGTTATCTCTGACCGCAATATGTCTACGTGGTTTAGGGAGCTTTTTCAAGTGGCCTTTGAATATCAAAAGCTTGGGGGTTATGACCCCTATGCCGAGGAGTATGTCCTTTCATCTAACCTCCGAATTCGTCCTTCTGAGGATGAGATTATCCCCTGCGGAACAACACAGACTTATGTCCTATTAACGGGTGTGCCTATAGTGTACACTGTTGATGTAGGGGGTATTTCCGAATCTTTTAATGTAGTTACTACCGTTCTTTCGGGAAGTCCTACAGGTAGTGTATCCTATGGAGACCCTGCTGTCTCTTATCCCCTCACTGTACCGGGGACGACCATTATCCCCAAGCCCACAACGAAACCGACTACAGCGGTTGTAACTCTTATGGGAGCGGGAACCATTCAGATTACGGTAGAGTGCCCACAGGGAACACGACTAAATGTTATTCAGGTATGCCTCACAAGCGCCAATGATGCCAATGCTTTAATCCATAATGAGTTTAGCTTTTCTCAAGGAGGATACACATCAACGACGCAATCTACTTCAGTTCAATTCAGCACATCGGTAATCAATCCCATTGTTTCTCAATTCGATACCTTTACGGGGTATCAAGGGGAAGGGGTATTCCCAAGCGATGGTTCATCGGTGGTTATTGCTTCTAATAAGATTGGTTCAGACACTTATGTGTATGAAACGGCTGATGAACTTTTATCTTTAAGAACAGCCGTTTCTTATCCTAACACTGCGGTAGGCATTAACGCCCTTCTTGTCGCTGCATCCCCTGCTCTCGTTACAGTCGGGACGTCTCCATATGTTTCCTCATCATTTGTGATGCCTGCCGGGACAGCGGAGAACCTTTATCTTATCTATGACTATAGGGACAGGGTAACTGCTACGAATCTGTGTTATGATGCAGGTAAAGCGCAGCTTGCATGTTGTTGTCCGGCGTCAGGAACTTATTACCTCAATGGTAGTGACCTAGCAAATTCAACAGGAGTATATACTACGGCGGCTTTAACGACGGGCGACACTGCAGGATTTTATTCAGATGGAACAATCGTTAGAGAACAAACACTTTCAGGAGTTCTCCCATCTTTAGGGGTGGCTGCCACATGTGGCAATTGCCTCCCTGACTGCGGAACTATCCTCAGCGAACAGGATGCAATGGGCATATATACGGCTACCATTGATTTAGATTCGGGTGGAGCGGGGACTACGGGGGCTGTAGTTATTAAACTAACTCCTACTACTACGGGAGGAGGAATCCCGGTGGGCATCCTCGCTTCCTATGATGGGGTGGAGTATAATAAGCTTTCCTCTGCCAATTTCGGGCAATTAGAGAGCTCCGTCTCTACCAACTATACTGTAGTGGGAACTACGGCTTCGGATTGTCTGATTACCCTCCCCTCGACTGAGTATTACCTTAAGTATTTGGCAAGCGGATTTACGTATGCGATAGAAGGAGGAAGCGAGGAAATCGCTGTGGTCGCGGGGGATATTAATACAACCGCTACTGTCCCCGGTATGTGTGTTATGGTTATCCCTAGACTTGCGGCTGCTCCTAGCACTATGGAGGTGAAAATCCTTGCTCCCTGCAAGGGTGGAAGTTGGTATCTCGAGGTGGAGTGTCCTGCTGTTATCACCGCCACTTTAACTTCGGCAGTGTCGGTTGTTTCCTCCGTCAATGCCTGCGGGCTTCCCCGAACGACTAATCATTATTTTGTTCATACTGATGGAACTACAGGAGGAGGCCCCCAACTTTACTCTTATGTGTTTATTGATGCTAATGGAGCTACTCCTGCAATCAATGGGTGGATATCCTATATTGCAGGTCCAACTTGGTGGCAAATTCAAGATGGGATAATTATCGCAACAGCCGCGTGTTAAGAGAATAAAAGATGCCTGTAACGCTCACCGACTATACGTTAACATACGACTCTGACCAAAGAATACAGGGTTGGCCCTCATTCTATTCCTATACTCCTGATTGGATGATAGGGATGAATAACTATTTCTATACCTTTTATCAGGGAGAGCTATATCGCCATAACTCTAATGCTACTCGAAACAGTTTTTATGGTACTATTTATGGCAGCACAGTAACCACTGTATTTAATACTCGCCCTCTAGAGAATAAGCTGTATAAAACAGTAGCGTTGCAGGGCGTTGAGGCATGGGATGCTTTAATGGAATCAGACATACAAATCTCTAACACCGTTGAACGCGCATGGTTTGAACAGAAAGAAGGGGTATGGTTTGCTTTTGTGCGTAATCAAGATGCTGCGCCCAACTATGCTCTTCGGTCTGTCAATGGTATTGGCGACGGGATTGTATCGGGGGCAGGCGCAACTACGCAAATAGACTTCCCCTTGTCCGTAGACTTAAGCACTATTAATGCAACTCCTGTAGCCGGGACAAACGTAGGGGATATGCTATATTTTGGCACGGTGACACCCACTCTTGGTGGTCAAGTCATAGGAGTAACTATAAACCTTCAAGCAGGAGACAACTATATTATTGTAGATGTCACCGTTGCGGGGGGGGCTGCAATTCCTCTCGGCAGTAATTATTGTTTGTATGCCAAGAACGCTGTCGCAGAGTCGCACGGGGTATTGGGTCACTATGCAACAACTACTCTCAGCCATCCGGGAACTACGCAGGGAGAACTCTTTGCCGTACAGTCAGACGTCATGAGAAGCTATCCTTGATATTTAGTATCTTTGCAAGTGATGGATAACTCTACTTTCCCTATACAGTTAATATCTGAAATCCCTGCACATAGGGGATTGATGTGGGAAAATATTGATGTGTTCCAAAAAAAACTACGAGGCTTTGAGGAGGCTATGTGTCACGAGGCGGGAACCCCTCAGTCCGAAGAGATGAAAGAGGTCTTCCCTTTGAAGCAACATATCGAAGGAGGGCTATATACGAGAGAGCTATTTATGCCTAAAGGCTCAGTAGTGGTAAGTATGATTCACAAGCAGAATCACCCCTCCTTTCTTTTAAAAGGAAAGGTCTCGTATTTAACAGATGAGGGGATTGTAGAGACTATTGAAGCGCCGCATAAAATATTTACTCAAACAGGGACACAGAGAGTATTATATATCCACGAAGACGCGGATTGGTGTTGTGTATATAAGACCGACGCTACTACCTTTGAGGAGGCAGAGGCCGACGTCTACACCACCGACTATAGAGACCTCCCTGAAGAAACAGTTACAAAAATAAAAATGTTATGGCAGGAATCTTTCTAGGAATATCAGCCGCAGGATGGGCGGCCATTGGTACGGCTACGGCTGTGGCGGGTTCAAGCATGTCCTTTGCTCAGGCTAATAAGCAAAAAGGCGCTATGCGCCAAGCAGATGCCGAAGCCGAGAGAAAAATGCGTGCTGCTCGAGAAAAGCTAGAGGTAAACTACCTCGACACACTCTCTATTCCTATGGAGGCATATGAGCGGGAGCGAGAGGCACTTTTAGTTTCGGGTGCTACAGCTATGCAGGCGGCCACGGAGGGTGAGGAAAGGGGAGTGACAGCCACGGCAGGTCGAGTCTTACAGGCGCAGCAAGCAGGGCAAGCCGCTTCTCGAACGGCTATGGCTCAAGATATATTTAACCTTGACGCGGCAGCAGCCCAAGAGGATAGCAGGCTTAGAGATATAGGGGTGGGGTTAGATTTGCAAGAAGCCGAGGGCGCACAGCGGGCGTCTGCTGATGCTGCTGCGGCGAGAGCTAATGCCATAAGTCAGGGCACACAACAGGCGGTAAGCGCCGTACAGCAGACTATATCTGCGGCTCCCTTATATGGCAAGTCAGCCACTACTAAACAGCTCACAAAAATGATGGAGACCAACCCTGACCTTCAGTCTCAGGTGGCCGCTAAATATCGTACCGCAACCTTTGGGTCAGGAGAGGATGCTATTACCCGGAATGTGGCTGATTTAGCCCCTAAAGAGTTTAGAGATTGGATGGGCACTAATTTCTCTGTGAATGACCTGCAAAGCAGTGGGTTCTTAACTGTGCCTCCAACGACTCCAACAACTACTCCTCCTTTTATTCCGACAGGCAACACAGGTTCGGGCATGTATGGGGTTAATAATCCTTTTGGAATATAAACTATGGCAAAGAGCTACTATAAATACCAACCCCACGCTGCTGAAACCCAAGTAAATTGGGCAGAAATAAGCGGCAACTTCAGCAAGATTCTGCAGGAGGAGGTTCGTGTCCGAGAAGAAAAAAGAGGAGCCATAGATAAAGCTTCTCGGGAATTTCAGAACACCCTCAATACAGTAGAACAGGGGCAGGCAGCAACTGCCAATCAATGGTGGCTAGAGGGGGCGTCGCAGATACAGCAGCAGATGCTTATGCAAGACAGGCTTCTAAAGTCAGGCGATTTGAAGGCTAAGGACTACACTATTATGCGTCAGAATCTTACCGATGGAACCGATGGATTAATAGGGGTATTCGGGGCGTACAATACAGAGCTATCTGAACGCTTGGAGCGAGCAGAAGCCGATGAGTCTCAGGACTTAGAAGGATTTGTTATGGAAACAATGGAGAACTTTGGGAATTTCCAAGACACCGCCATTGTAATAAACGGGGAGACAGCTAATATGAGCGTCGCTGACATTGTGGGCGTAAAGGATGGAATCATCGAGCACAACCCCAATAGTATCCGTAGTATAAATTCCTTAAAGGGATTGATTGCTCAACGATACGACAAGTATGACCTTGATGCGGCCACCACCAAATATGCGGATGGTGTAGGGGTATGGGACACCTTTGAGAGAACTTATGGAACTGCTGCCTATAAAGGCGTGATAATGCAAATGTCCGACCCGTTGAATAAGGGCTTAACGGCGAAAGATTTAATGGCGTTAGGGTTGTCTTCAGCACAGGCTGCGGATGCCGAGGCACAGTTTAGTGTCTATGCGGCAGGGGAAGATAATTTTGTATCTAAGGTGATGAGCAATTGGTCTCATGTGTCTTCTATCCTCACCAACACCATCAATGTAGACGACAAAAACGAGCAGTACACATTTACATTTGCAGAAGAGAGGGGAGATAACGAAATTCTTTTAGTTCAGGATGCTCAGGGTATTGTATCCGCAGAGTATACTCCCGAACAAGAAGAGGCTGTTGCGAACCGCATCCGTCAGGATGTTCGCAATAAACTAGACCGGAAGATTACAAAGGTTACTGCAGTTGCCGACTATGTTCAGCCATCTGCCGCCACTATAGCTTCGGGTTCAAAGTCAGACGCGCAGAAAGACATCGTGGGGCTATGGTCACAGGCATACTATAAGCCGTTAAAAGGCAAGCAGCAGGTTATCGACGCTATAATGTCTACAGATAGGGCAGTAGCGATGGGGCTAAAAGACCTTACTATTACAAAGGATAAAATTTCTTTTTCCTATATGAAAGGAAACGAACAGTTTGATATAAATCGCCCAATAAAAGCAAACCCCACCCGAGAAGATTGGATTCAATTGGGGACAGAAATCCACGGCCTTGCCGATATAGATGAGTCAACTATACGTGCAGGAAGATGGCCTAAAGAATATGAGTACGTAGACTTTGTAAATCCTGATGATGGAACCCCATTTACTGTAAAGTCACAGCGTAGAGGGTTTGACACTGCTGAAGACCCTGTAGTATCAACTATGAATGCAGTCAGGAGTGAAATTACAGGAGGTTTGTTTAACGACAGCGAGTCAGTAGTGTTAGCTAATATTCAACCTATGCTTACCAAACTTGGACTTACGACTGCGCAAGCTAATATAGCAAGTGCATATAGAATTAAAGTTACAAACCCTGCAACGGAAGCTACTCATACTATTAACACGGACGAAGGAGCATCAGCGGCAGAGGCATTAAACTCTTGGATTGCAGGTCAACTTACAACCGAAACAGCAGACAGGTTTGTTAAACTGAACCCTGTGGCAGGTTCGGGAGGAGGCGGAGCATCTAAATATGACAAAGCAAACCAATGAACGAGCAGGCATTAAGTTACGCGTATGAGCTATTCAAGGCCGATGGCTATGGTGACTCTTTGGAGGATTTTGTGACCCTCATCAACTCCAATCCCAACGCCCTTCAGGACTCTTATGCGCTGTTTAAGGGAGACGGATATGGCGACTCTATAGAGGACTACGGGGTTCTCCTTGGTGTAAAAAAAAAAGACGAGCCTGTACAAGAAGTTACGGAGTTTGTATTGGAAGATGGTTCATCGGAATCAGCGAGTCCCCAAGACATACGGGCTAGAGAGTTAAGGCAGGGAGTAACACGGCAAAATCCTGATGGCACAGAGTCTACTGTGCTGATGGCTGCTGAAAAAATTGACGGGAAAAACGTAGCGTTCCCCACGCTATTTCCTACCGACCCCGATAACTTCTCGTCTGACCCCGCAACGTGGACGCAGTATGACGACCACTTCGAGGCGTATGAGGAGGCTGTACAGAGAGGAGAAGTCTTTGAGTTTGACGATTGGAATGACGCCTTGGCTTTTGGTGAGGGGTCGTGGAAGCCATCAGGCTCGGGTGATAGCCGCACCCCTGAGAGGGGGCTCATAGCGGAAGCCGCACCTGTCTCTCCTTTGGAGTCAACGAGCGTTAGTATGTCTACGCAGGAAGACATGCTTAAGGCCGCCCAAGTGGGGGAGAAGTTAGAAGTAGATACGGATATTAAGGGCGACTTGCTTGCCGAGAGAGGCAGCGGATTTAGTCACTTTGACCGGGCTCTCACCACTATCTCCGACTTTAAGGGAGATGTTCTAACAGACTACGAGGAGGAGTTTGTAGTCCCGAAGCTTAATTACACGTTTGGGCAGTATGGGTTTGAATTTGAGGAGGTAGGTCTAGACGCTATGCGGGTCACCGCTAATAACGGTGAGACTCTTCGGATTGGCCTTGACAATCCCCTTAACATAGGCGATAAAAAGAATGCTAAAGAACTACAAGATTTCCTTCGTCGCAATAAAGATGAAACCCTCCATCAAATAAAGCAGGAGGAGTTGCGGGTTCTTAGCAATGACGAAATTACCTCTACCGTTAAAATCTTTAATCAAGAAACTAAGGCGTTCTCGACGGAGACCAATGATTTTGCAAAGAGGTATGGGGAGTTTCTTGCACAATTTCAAGTCTTTGAAAACTATAGCCCCACTCAAATAGCTAACGACCCTGAATTAAAAAGAAATTATGCCGAGGGCATGAGGCTGCAGAGGGAGTATCAAGCGGAGCTAAATAAACTAAGGGAACAGGAAAAACATTTCGCCTCTCAAGGGGCGCGTCTTGACAGGATAGCCGGAGAGTATGCAGAGATGCAGTCAAAGCAGGGCACGACATGGGGAGGATTAATAAATAAGTTCGCGTCAGGGGCAATTGGGACTTATGGGAAAAGCGCTATTCGTGCCATGACGGGCATAGGCGCAGATATTATGTTTGCTTTTCAGTCGGATGCCACGGAAGCAAAATTCCTGCGGGAACAAGCCAAAGAGATGGGTATTGATGTGCCCGATGGTTTGCGCCCCGCGCAGGTTATAGAGTTTATTAAGGACTTAGATACGCAGACTACGGCGGCCACCGTTCCGGGTCGGGCGGGGCCGGACGGCTATGCGCCTGAGCGCACCACGGAGAGAACTTCGTATCCCCTATACGAGAAGATGCTTTCTAAGGCGAAGGATGTTATGAAGAAGGATATTCTTTATGATACTCCGCGCTATCGTAACGCATACTCAGCCGCAGCATCCACTACCGACACAACCCTTGGTATGATAGACGCTGTAGAGTTGGGGACTCGAGAATATTTTATGTCGAGCAATACCACAGAACAGTGGGAAGACCTTCAATCCCAAGAGTTTTGGACAGGGGCTATCCTTGGTCTTGCGGAATCCCTGCCCGCTATGCTTGGCGCCGGGCCTTTGGGATGGGCACAGCGTACTGCACAGATGTATTCCTTATCCACGGAACACGTGTATGAGGAGATGGAACAGGATGCTGCCTTCGATAATATTTCCGAAAGCGAAAAGTTCCTTGTTACTGCCCCTATAGGTATTGCCGTAGGCATCTTAGAGGCTTATGGTTTTAGAAACCTAACAAGCTCAAGCCCCCTCGTTCTTAACCTAGTCTCTAGGGCCCTTACAAGGTCAAGCAAAAACACCACCGCCAAAACATTCGGGGAGTTTATAAAGAATGACATAAAGTCAAGGGGTGGGAAATTTATAGCGAAGCTCGGGGCGGCAGGTGCTGCAGAGTTTGAGACGGGACTAGCCCAAGAGATGGCAGAGATAGGTGTTAAAGACATCTACAACCAAGTCAAGGATAAGGGGATGTTCCAAACCCCTGACACGTTTAAGGAGTATGTCGGTCAAATCCTCAGAGCAGGAGCTCAGGAGGCTATAGGTGGATTCATATTGGGTGCGCCCGGAGCTGTTTCAGCAGCCTATGCAAGCGGGAATTTAGAAGGGATAAATGAGGGCGAGTGGGCATTATTTCGGAACCTCGCCACCAATCCTGAATATAAAGATATGTACCTCACTAAGCTTGCTACGCAACATAGTGCAGGAGAGATTACGGAAGAGCAGAGAAAAGAAAAGGAGGCACAGGTGGACAAGCTTCTTGGCTTATTGCCGCAAGTTCCCACTGATATGAACCCACAGCAGCAGAAAGAAACACTGAGCCTGCTGTTGCAAAAGCAAGAATTAGAGTCTGAGATTGAGGGCAAAGACGAAGCTCTTGTTAAGAATCAAAAGCGCAGGATAGCTGCCATTAATGCTAAGTTAGAGGAGGTCTCCGACCAAGCCTATAAGCAACAGCAAGAACAGCGTGAGGCCGCAGAAGGTATCCCTGACTTTGGAGATGTGTCCTCAAAGACACAGGAAGAGACCACGGAGGGTGTCACTGAAGAAGAGCAGTCCGATGTAGAGGATTTTTTCGGAGATAATACCGAGGAAACTACAGAGCCGATGTCCGAAAACCTGAGCCTCAATAGGAAGGGTAGCTTTAATTACGACGCCGCGCAGCAAAGGATACGGAAGGCTGTGATAGTGGCGGCAAAACTAGGGGCAAAGTCTATATCTAAAATTCTTCCTAATGTGCGCGTTGTTCTCCACGAGAGTAACGACGAGTATTTGAAGTTTGATAAGGATGGTGATGCAGGAACCTTTGCTGAAAACGTCATTCATATTAACCTCTCTAAGGCGGGGCTCACCACTGTTCCTCATGAGATTTTCCACGCGGTATTTATTGAGAAGGTAAAGACTGATGTTGCTGCCGCTAAAGCAGCAGAGACGATGATGCTGTCGGTGCGTAAAACTCTTAAAGATGATAGCGAACTAGCTAAACGTATTGATGCCTTTGCTGCAGGATACACAGGAGACCAAGCGCAATTTCAAAACGAGGAAAGGCTAGCTGAACTTGTAGCTATCCTCTCTAGTGAATATAGAAACTTAAACAAGCCTGCTAAAAATAAAGTCATACAGTTCCTTAAAGACTTTGCCAAGCGATTCAACATAGACCTAGGCTCAGACTTTGGAAAAACAGATGAGAGTGTCATCGACCTACTTAATACACTATCTCGGAAAGTACGAGAAGGAGAGGTGATAGAGGAATCAGATTTAACTGCACTCGAAGAGCTAGATGACGGCACTAATCCGGTGGGGAATCCTACTGAGATTACCCCTTCGTCTGAGCCGAGGAAGCAGAAGAGACTAACCTTTAAGGACTCCTATCCCCTGTCCCGAATCTCCGGTGCAAACAAGGTGGATATAGATGCTCTCATCAAGGAGATATCCGACTCTAATCAGAAGGTTTGGTTTTGGGTGGCTGACCAACTCGGTGTAAATGAGGTGCTCGATGGCGGCCCGAGCTTTGCCCTGCAAGAGGGCGATGCTATTTGGGCAAGCAGTATGGCTGAGAAGGCAATAGAGGAGAATATAAAGAAGTCCGACTATCTCTTTATTATGAGTGGCTCTCCGACACAAAGCTTGCTATTTAATAAGTCCGTCTTTGATTTGCTCACCGCTCCCCTTGGGGACTTTGCCTCTTTTAAGGAGCAGGCTTTAACCACCAATCCCACTAAGGCTTTGCGTGAAACTTTAGAGGCTCACGATAGTTGGGAGTCTTTGCGAGATGATAGCTCAACCAACAATGTGAAGTCTAAAAAAATTGGGACGGGGAGGAAGAAGTTCTTGCGGGCTTTGTATAAAAGTGAGACCACCCCGAACACTAAACTTCACGCTCTCATCCAATCTCTCGGGGGGTATACCAACCTTAATGAACTTAGGGACGGCTTCTATCAGGAGAACGGGTTTGAGCAGAACGACATTATGTTGGTCTTAAAGCCAACGGGAGTCAAGAAGGGCTCTGACCACTCCACTTACGAGAACACAGTGACGGGGGAGGTGATTGGTGTTCCTGATGTGAAGATTGATGCCCTTGAGATTATGCCCGAGGCTATGCGGGAGAAGTATTCAGGGAAGGGCAGGGCGAAAACCTCACAGGCGGTTGCTCCGTATGGCTCAGGGGTGAAGGCTGTTGCTCCGCGCAAGCAGAAAGCTCCTAATGGTAAGCCTTCTAAGCTAACTCCTGAGCAGTATGAGTTAGTGCGCACCCCTGCATTCAAGAAATGGTTCGGGGATTGGGAGACTGACCCTGAGAACTCAAGCAAAGTTCTTGACAGGAACGGCGAGCCTCAAGTTGCTAATCATTATTCCGACTCCTCAACTATAGAGGCGTTCAAGATGAAGAATGATGAGGGGTATGTGCGAGCCCACTCCTTAAGCGATGGTGGGATTTATTTTAATTTAGGCGAAACCGAGGCAAAATATGGAAGGTATGGGTATTACGTTTTCTTGAACTTCCGTAACCCTCTTTATGTTAAAAACTATAAGTCAGATGTCATAAACCCCTACACCAAAAAGAAGATAAATTTAGAAGAGATTACCGATGAAGACATTCGGTATTTAGACGAGAATGGGTATGACAGTTTAATTGGAAGCACAGGTCAGGTGGTTGCCTTTAGCTCTAACCAAGCCAAACTAGCCGACGGCAGCAACACGACCTTCGACGCGTCCAAGCCATCTATTCGTAAGCAAAAAGCTCCCAAGGATTTAACGCCGAAGGAATACATTGCCGCTAAAACTCAGAACCGTAAGCAAAAAGTCCTAGTCGATATCTTCGATGTGAAAGACCTAGAGGTGGTATCCAAAGGTGGAACGTCTAGGAACGTGTATATGCACCCCGATGGGGACAAGGTTATTAAGGTTGCGAAAAGCCCTAAAGGTCTAGAGCAGAATATTGCTATGGGATTTGGGGACGTGGATTATCTCGGGTCTTTTGTTCCTGTATTAGAGGAGCAGGGATTGGACTACATCATTGTAGAAAATGTCCCAAGGAATGACAAGGAGGTTCGTCAGTTCTTAAAGCCACTGAAAGAGTTTACTCCTGTAGACTTTAAGAATAAGACTGTCCCCCTACAGGACGCACTAAGGGAGCTTGGGCTAGAAGGTTTTATGGATTACAACATCCTATGGAACGACTTTACTGCCCCGCGCAATTGGGGTATGCGAGACAACGGAGAGTTTGTATTGGTAGATGAGGGCGCGTTGGACGATAGAATCCACGCTACTTCAGAGGTGCAGACTTGGGCTAAACAGGAATGGAACGAGGTGAAGGGTCGTCGTCGTACTCCTGCCCCGCGCAAGCAGCAGGTTCAGAAGTTGGCGCAGATGTACAATATGAACGACCAAGGGTTTATGCCTCGCACTACGCAGCTAGACCAAGCACGCAGAGCATTCGCTCCGTATGGACTTGGCGTAGCGAAGGGGCGTGACGATGGGTACGGCAGAGGCGGAGGGGTATACCTCACCCGCAATGGCCGCAAGTACAATCCGTTTAAAGATGTCTCCCCCCGCAAGCAGAAGACCGTTACTATAGAAGACAGCGTTGTCGGTGGTAGCGCACAGTCCTTCGAGGACGGGTCTATGAAAACCTTCACGGTAGATGGAGGGACTATGGAGATAGGGAAGGTGAAGGGTGTGAGGAATTTCAGCATACTTCACCTTTCTGTAAATGAGGATAGCCGCAGACAGGGAAAAGGTACTGAGCTTTTAAAAAGCGTACTTGACTATACCAAGGGTATGATTTCAGGTATGGCGTCTAAGGATGCGGCAGTAGAGCTGAACTATAAACTAGGGATGCGTGCGGTTTCCACCGATGGCAAGGAATTATCTCTTGAACAAACTAAGGAGCAGCGGTCAGAAAACGCAGGGGAATCTATCCGTATGCAGTTACCCGACTCTAAAAAAGGTGACAACTATAAAGACTTTGGCCAAGAGGTTACACCCGCCCCGCGCAAGCAGAAGTCGATGAATGAAATCATCGAGGAGGGGCGGCAAGCCAACTTCCGAGATGCAGTCCTGAGAGATTATCTTGTTCGGGTAAGGAAGCTCAAGGCTACAGTAGTAGATGCAGCCCTTGAGGTATCACGGAATTTATTTGAGAAGCTGCCCGATAGCTTTAAGAATATGCAGGGCGGCGTGCAGGCCGGAGAGAAGCTATTTAAAAAAGTTGAAGCGTATCGCGAGAAGCTTGAGCGGCGTAATGCCCGAAGTAAATACCTAACGCCTGCAGAGATAGACCGAAAGGTGGCTAGTTATGCCAACGACCAAAGGGGAACCTATGACTCTACCACACAGTTGACTGAAAAGGTAGAGGCGTACAGGACTAAACTTACCAAGAGCAATAACAGACGGAGGAATCCTCTTAGTCAAACCGAGCTCAGGGCTAAGGTGGCGGCGTACCGAGCTGAGATTACAGAGCAAAGAAACGTAGATAGAGAGGCGGCGCGGAAAAAGGTAAACCTATTCCACCGCAATGAAATTCGTAATAATAAAAAGCGGGTACGGATTCTTAGTGAGCAAGAGATTATGGATGCTCTCATCGAGTATATGCAAGCACAGCCTGAGTATATAAAAGAGGGCGACACCTACCAAGAAAAGGGAAAGACGAAGTACCGCAAGGGAATCTCTACTCAACAGGCTCAAATGGTAATCGACTTGCAAAGGGGCGTGGGCCTTCGGCCTACGCAAGATATGTCTGCCAAGATTCGTCGGGCACGCATCGCCGTGCGTGAGCGGATGAAGGGGCAGCGAGACCTTCAGTCTATTAAGAGAGCCTTAAGAAACTTTATTCGTGTGTCTCTACCCGCCGAGCTTTACACTAAGCGGGAGGTGCTAAGTCTTATAAAGAAAATTGAGCTTGCAGATAGGGACAACATAGAAAATCTCATGAATGAGATTACTGACTTCGTAATCTCCAAGAACGTAGCACGGTTAGAGAAGAGTATAGCTGACCTGCTTAATGATAAGTATACCAAGCTTGAAAATGGCAGAAAGAAAGGCGTAAAGATTGATGTCGAAACAATGGAGCGCCTCGAGTCAATAAAGAAGCGACTTGCAAAAAAGGATACGAGTGCCGAAGACATTGCTTCCATCAACGCGCTGCTTCAATCGAAGTGGAACGAGTTAAGTAAGAAGCCTGATGCCACCCTAGAGGAGTTGATGGAGATGGTGAACCTTCAAATTATTATAGAGATGAATAACTCTTTAGTAATGGAAGACACCGATTCAAATAAGGTCTCCTCTCTTGATGATGTTCTTGTAAACTTGACAGAGATGGTGGAGTTTGGGCGTACCGCTCTCCAAGCGGAATTAGCCGAAGCTAAGGAGAAGTATGATAGGCAGTTTGAGATAGCCTATAAGGAAATAACAGGGAAAAAAATTGACCTGACAGAGGAGGGGGCAAAGGAAAGATTAGAAAGAAATAAGACCGGGCTTGAAAATGAAACTAAGAAGAAAGAAACGGAAAGGAAGGTAAAGGCTTTCTTCCGGGGGGTTCTTCGGAATGCCGGGGATTTCCTCTCATCCAATGAGGCTCTCGATGGACTAATGGATAAGATTAGTATGCTTCCGGGAGAACTATTCGGGGGGGCACTACAGGAATTGGTGACCGCAAGAGTGGACAATTCCTCCCGAAACTTTAAGGAGAGACAGATGTATGTCTCTAAAAAGGTGGAAGAAAAACTTGTAGAGATTTACGGAAATAAATGGAAGAAGAGTATAAGGGAGAACCGTAATCCTATCAATGTTTTTGTTGTCAATCAGGAGAAGCTCGATGAGGCACAGAAAAATTATGACGCCAACCCCGAGAACGCAGACCTAAAGAAGGCGTTGGATGAGGCTGTGCTAAATAATGAGAAGCGGTATTCCCAAAATCAGATGGCTTACCTATACAACCAACATAAAGACCCGGCGAATGACGGGGCTTTTGAGGCTATGTATGGCTCACGCTACAAAGAAATTCTAGCTGAGATAGAAGTTGCGCTTGACCCTGACGTAAAAGCGTTTGCCGATTGGCAGGTCAACGAACTATTTCCTGAATTGTATGAGCATTATAATGAGGCATACAAGAAAAACTACCGCACTAATATGCCGTGGAATGAGTTCTATGCAGGTAGAATATATAGAGATGGAGTAGATGCCGAGCCATTAGACCTTTTATCAGGGAGCACTAACTTCCATAACGCTGTCAACGGAGCATCCACCCGCGCTCGCGTACAGAATAATACTAAGATATCCGCTATGGATGGGATGGACGCTCTGATGTCCTACATCCATGACATGGAATACTTTGCCGCGTATGCAGAGACCATCCGCGATATTGATAAGCTCTTTACTAACGAGTATGTTGCCAATGCTATTACACAAATTCACGGGAAGAGGACGCTAGAATTAATTACAAGCTCTATAAAGAAGATAGCCAACAAAGGAGTACAAACTGAGCAGTGGGCTAAGTGGATGAATAGTGTGAACACTATGTTTATTGTCGCTCGCCTTGCTATCTCTCCGCTTATTATGATTAAGCAGCTCACTTCTACATTTACTTACGCAAATGACATTGGCGTAGTAAATTGGCTTAAGTACTCCGCCAAGAATATTCCTGAACTTCGGTCGGTCTTTGCAGAGATGCGGGACAACTCTGTCTATATGCAGGAGAGGGGCACAAGAAGTCTTATGCGCGCGATAGAAACATACTCTGAGTCTGCTATGCAAGAGTTTGTTCCATCTCCAACGAAAGACTTTATGGTGGACTTTATGATGTACCTCGTCAAGTTCGGTGACCGTAACGCTATCTTCTTAGGGGGCGCATCTAACTACTCTTACTATAAAGACCAAGCCCTTAAAGAGGGGAGGACAGAGCAGGAGGCTATTGATATAGCTATCCAAAAGTTTGAGAGAGACACCAAGCGTACACAGCAATCGTCTGACCTGCAGGATAAAGATATTTATCAGACCGGACACCCTTTTCAACGGGCGGCTAACTTCTTTTTATCTACCCCTAGACAATACCTCCGCAAGGATATACAAGCGATGCGGTCTTTATTTAGAAAGATGGCAGCGTGGGATAAGAACGCGGGGAAGGGGAGTAGAGGGGAGAACGTAAGGACTCTCCTTATGTACCATATATATATGCCTCTTCTATTTCAATATGTGTCAATGGGCTTGCCGGGTCTATTGCGCGGGTGGAGAGAGGATGACGATGAGGACTTAATGCGTGCGGCTATTATTGGCCCGCTCAATGGGTTGTTTGTAGCAGGTGAGATTATTGCGATGTCTGCTGATTACTATCAAGGCAAGCCGTGGGCAGGTGAGGGGACAAAGTCCTTGGGTGTATTGAATGTAGCTACCTCTATTATTCAAAAGCTAAAGCGTGCTGACAGGCTCAAGCCCGGGCCAAAGAAAGACGCTGCCATGAAGAAGGCGTATTTAGAACTGATGACTATACCGGGAATCCCCGCTCCTACTCTTGACAAATTAATTACCAACTACCGCAAGGTGATTGAGGGGGACTATGATAACGCAGGTGAAGCATTACTTCGCTTGATGAACTTCTCGGAGTATCAAATCTCAGGGCCAAAGAAGGATGGGAAGGAGTCCAAGACTATAGAGGAAATCAATGAGGACTACGACCGTCAGCTACGCAAGGAAGAGAAGGAGATGCGACGCCAACAGCGACTGCTAGAGGACAATACGGGTAGGGGGACTACTCGAGGAGGTGAAGGAAGAAGCGGCGAGAGAAGCGGTGGTAGGGAAGCACAAAATCGAGGCTCTCTAAAATGAATCGGGGTAATTGACTGTGTCCTCAAGGACACAATAGGATTCTGAGCGCGTAGAGGATGAGTCCGTTGAGGGCTAGAACAAGGAAGAACTCTCCGTACTTCTTAATATTCTGCATGGTGTAAATCCTTTTGTGGTTCATAGTATGCCATCATCTCTTCGTCATTGACGGCTCCTTCCCGTGGGGGTCGGCCTCCGAATTTAACTTCTCCTTTTATTTTATGCAGCTTGCCGTAGATAATACCATCGTGGCACGCCCACACCACAATGGGATTTTTACGGGGAGCAAGCTCCCCCTGTAGCTTGGCTATTTTTCGGACAGCCACAGGCAACGGATAGGCTTTCTCTAAATCTCTGTGCCTTCCCTTTACCTCCACAAATCCCGTTAAGACTCCTTTCTGATTGTAAAGTTGAAAGTCCACGTCATTCTTTCCTAGCTTTTTATAGGTGAGATTAAACAGGGAGGCAAACTTCGTTATGGCTCGGCGTTCCCGTTCCAAGTGGGTTTCGTTTTCAAACCTCATAACTCCATTAGACAATTGATGGCGGTGTGACCGCCTAATACTACGCCACATCCGATGGCTTGGCGTTTGAAGTTACGCGCATAAGCAGCAGCATATGATTCTGCATCAACCCCGCACCCCACCTGCATACCGAAGACTTTAAAGGTTCTACCTACCATCCACTCACAGTATGCCTGTGTGTGAACGTGCCCCGAAACTGTGGACATCATATCATTCTTGGCCTTGGTTTTTGCTGTCCCCCCTTCTCCGTGAACGTACTGCACGTTGTCATAGACAATGCGCTCCGTCCAATTCCAATCTGTTCCAAGCACCTCGTTGTACGATTTAATCCACTCCTTGGGGACGGCAGACGAAAAGGCTTTGCGCATTACCATTCTGTCGTGGTTTCCGATAATGACATCAGCCACGGGAAAGGCGCGTGCCCACTCTTGCACCTGCTCCACGGCGCACTCAAGTTCATCCTGCCCCCCTAAGCCATTGGGGTCAGTATCATGGTAGGATGCATAGTGATTGTCTAAAATATCCCCGATGAACACGACTTGATTAAGATTGAAACGGGCGTAAATATCCTGACAAAATTCGAGGTATCCATCTAAAGAAAAAGGAGCATGGATATCTCCCACCACGAGTATCCTACGCTCCTCCTTAATCAGGTTGTCGTATGCTATTCTTGTATTGCCTCGTAGTCTCGGGCGATAGTCTTTAGACTTCATCCTCTATTGAGCTACGTAAATCTATTAGCCTATCTATCTGAGAGGAGATTATTCTCTTGAGTAATGTGAATTCCCTATCTATGAGTCCCTCATAGATGTCGTTAGTAGAATCGTGAAGCTCACCCATCAAGAGATTGATGTGCCTTATTCTTTCTTGTTCAATTGAAGACAAGGTCATGTCTTATCTACATCGGCTAATAGGCAAGCCCCCGTGTGGCTGTCTATGGTTTTGATTGCACGATATATTTTTTTGGAGTATCCCTTCACTTCCTTCCTTTCTTCCGCCGTAGAATCAGTCCCAAGATTGCAGTACATCAGAGAGTCCATGTGGAGCAGCTCGTCCACCTTTCTTTTAGTGCTCCATGAGGAGAAGTTGAGCACCTTATCTATGTCATCAATATCGTATGCCATTAAACCATGCGTTCAGCTCGCTCATAATTTTATCTTCACTACCACGGTGGGTTCGCTGACTCACCAATTTAAAAATACCATCCATACGATTGGTGTCTTTTTGTTGGTTATCACGCTCTTGTTTGTAACCCTCAATTTTGCAATATAAATCAGAAACTTTCTGCCTCAAAGAGAAAATCTCATTTTTTAAATTAACAGTGTCCATGTTATAAATCGGGTCAAAGTTATCTTGATACACGCTTCGAGCCGCATCATACTTTTCGCTTAGAATTTTATCCGTCTTAACATATCCTTCAAAGCTTTTACAGTAATGAATAATAGTAGCGTGGTTCTTGTTGAGGTATCGCCCTATCTCTGATTTGCTGTACCCTCTCTCAAAAAGAATATTTGAAAAGACTATGCGGGCATTTACATGGGGGCGCTTACGAGTTCTCTCCATCATATCTAACCCGAAGACCGAATTGACCGCTTCTTTTAGCGTGTCAAATTCATAGAACGGCTGTTTTAACATAAGATTCAATTGTATTAGTTTCTAAAATCAAGTCAAGGTATTCATCGGAATCAATCTCTGATATATCGAGGAGAAGCAAAGGCTCTCCCTCTTGTTTTAGGTATTCTATTGTATAAAAAACAGGTTTGGGATTTCTAACTACCCCCCCTATTCTTTGACTCCAACCATTGTCTATAGGCAAATGGTCAATAGCTAAAACGATATCTCCTAGTATGGACTTTCTATACCCAACAGGAAACTCTCGAAGCCTGTCTAGGAACCAATCCTCTAGCTCAAAGAGATGCTCATCAATCTCCCCTGAAAACCTCTGTTGTACCATAGCTTTCTAACTCTTTTAATCTGTACTCTTGAAGCCTCGACAGCCTCCCCTTGGGTGTCTTAACCTCCGAAAAAATTACACTAGAGTTGGGGGGGATGGCTATGATGTCAGGTATGCCGTTCTTGTTCGTCTTGATTAGCTTGATAACATAGTAGCCCTCGCTCTCAAGTTGCTTTATTCTTTTGGATTGGATTTGCTGCTCAGTCACAGTCCCCAATATACGAAACAACTTTATGTGTTAGGACAGGGCTAAGGTGTTATAGTCTTTGTGCAATTTCTTAAAGTGGCTGACGGTGAAGTCCTTCTTCTTGGAGACAGCCCTGTATATGTCTTTCTCTATCCCTCCCCTAGAGAATATCCAATACACATCGCTCACTAGCCTGTCCTTTGTGGTCATTCGGTCTCGTGATTGCCAATAGCTTGTGGCTGAGAAGTCAATGTTGTAGTACACCAATGCGTCCGCCTCCCGCAGGGATATACCCTCGCGCCCACTTACAATCTGAAGGGCTATAACGGGACATAGCGTGTCCTTAAAGACACTTAGCTCCGTTGTAAGTCCCTCCTTCCCAAAGACTTTTTTTAAGGCGTTCAGCTCCTCTTTAAACTTGTAGAAGATTCCAATCTTTTTTCCGTCGAACTCTTTCTTTATAAACTCAGCCTTGGTGTAGTCAAGCACCATTGATTCGCCGCTCTCAAACTTCACCGTGCCCGAGTACATCTGATGTAGTTTCTGCATCAGCTTGACGGGCGTGTCCCCGAGTATATCGTTTTTCTTTCCCGATATAACAAGGTCTTTCTTTAGCCTGTTGCATAGGTCATACGTCTTAGGGTTCATGTCTACGTATAGGGTATGCTCTCGGGTGTCCACCTTAAAGCCCGCTTCTTTTTGCGAGAAGTTAATAGTGTATGGCCTCATAGCGTCTAGAATAGATTTCAATCCATTGGAGTAATCGTTAATCAGGAGTCCGTTTATCTTTCTCTGTGTAACGAGGGCATGGGTATCACAGAATCGGTAGAAATTTTTGAATGAATGGAATGGATTAGACGATATGCCGTACACCTGATGGTACATCTGACAGTACGATTCAGGAGTCGGTGTGCCCGATAATAGAATCGCTCGCGCGCCTGTCTTTTGCAGGAGAGACTTAACTTCTTTCGCTCTCTTGCTTGGCTTAGGGAATGCTCCCATACTGTGTGCTTCATCACAAATAATAACATCCCACTTGATGTCAGGAATCTTGTGAAGAGATTCGTAGTTAATGGTGAACAGGACAAAGGATGGGCAAAGCTTGTCTGAGTCATCAGTGATGGACGAGATAGCTTTCTTCTTCGTTATGAACAAAACATTGTCCACATCTAGACCCTCGCAGATGCCCAAGCTTGTCAGCGTTTTCCCTGTGCGAACCTCCATAGCTAGATATAAAAGCCCTGTGTCCTTGAGGACACGTATCCCTTGGGTGATGATGTCCTCTTGGTAATCCCTAAACTCTACCTTCTTCATGTTCCCTCTGTAATAATCAACACTGTCATTGATAAGCTTTATAATTCGTGGGTCAGTGCTCGGGTGTTTAAGGCTTGTTACGGTTTTAGCATTCTTGCCTCGCCCTACTTTTTTATCGACAGTAGCATTAACCACCCCCGCAATTAGAGCCATGTCATTAGCCATCATCTCATCAGAGTATCCTGATTTTCTTTTGTAGACCTCCTTGTCGTTCCACTTAAATGTTTCAGGCTTCATACCGCTAGTTGTGTTTGGGTCTGTAGCTCATGCTTGTCTCTGATGCGCAGCCATCTGCCCGATGGGTCTCTTCCCTCCTCGGGGGCGACACCTGTCATATACATTGCATAGGCGGTGAGCCACTTGTAAAACCTAGTCCGACTGATTGTCATCTTAGCTTTAGGAGCGTAGTCAGGATACTCTTGTATGAACTCATAGTATAGTTCCTGCTTCATCAGTTTGTCGCCAACACCAAAGTGTTGGTTCACAGGAGCCCCTTCAATCAGTCCGCACCATTCAATGAAATCATGGCAAGATTCAGCGGATAGCTGTCTGATTTTTAAGTTTACAAACTCGGAAGAAACAAGTCCTGTGTTTAAATATCCTTGTAAACACGCCACCATATAATTATCAAAGGAGCAGTAGTCCTCATCATT
>TARA_R110002126_G_scaffold9840_1_pt1 | contig 28238 bp, 24 predicted proteins | sample TARA_R110002126 | Tara Oceans TARA_R110002126 (sample SAMEA4397536) | marine metagenome | biome: Polar Biome; feature: [DCM] deep chlorophyll maximum layer (ENVO:01000326); material: water (ENVO:00002006), including particulate matter (ENVO:01000060) such as... | depth 30 m | reverse complement strand
GCAGGCCATCGCCTTTGTCCATAGGGACAAGGCACATACCCATGTACATCTGTACGTGAACCGTATCGGTTTCGATGGCAAGGCCTACAATGACAGTTTTATTGGGAAGCGGAGCCAATTGGCCGCCGAGAACGTGGCCAAGGAAATGGGACTGACCACGGTCAAGGAAGTGCAACGGGAACAGGAGCTCGATTCCATAAGGGTCCGACTGGAAATAAAGAACATCCATCAGAACGTAATGGAGACCGACAGGCCAAAAACATTGGACTCCTACATCAAGGCCATGCAGGAAAGGAACGTGGAAGTGATTCCGACCATTAACAAAGCGAACAGGTTACAAGGTTTTCGGTTCCGATATCAAGGTCATAACTTCAAGGCAAGCGAGGTACACCGCTCCATGTCCGGAGGAAGGATCATGGCACAACTTTCCAAGAACAAAGGGATTGTAAAACCAAAAGAGGTCGGCAAAGCGGTCCAGCTGCTAGGGAAAACCGTGGAAATGAGCACCAATCTTGCAACGGGCATTGCCAAGAACATCATTAAAAAAACAATCAAAAGGGCCATCGATACCGGGATAGGTTATTAAAAAACAAGAAGCTATGGGATACAAGAAACTGGACGAGGTAATGGAACTGCTGACCGACGAGCTGGATGGATTCAACAAGTCCATCGTTAGATTGGAACGGTTGACACAAAATACGGAAAACATCAAAGTAATACCCGATACTTCGGAAATCGAACGATTGCTCCAAGAGCATCTGAATTCCGAGAAGGTGAATGCCGAAAGGCTTCAGGAGTCGGTTCAGGATATCAGCAATCAGATTTCGAAAGCAAGACTGGTTCCAAAAATGCAGTTGTGGTTTCATTACTCGATTTGGTTCTTTTCCTTGGTCATCATCGGCTATTTGAGTTTCAAAGTATCTGGGACAAATGTTGTCCGAGAAAAGACCTTTACCGACGAAGGGAAAGAAGTAATCCCTGAGCTAAGAGAGTATTTTGACCAGAATCCCGGTCATTACGAATCGTTCCGGAGATGGATACAGGAAAAGGATAGTGTTCCAAACCGAAAGTAGGGTGCGCCCTATGGAATTTTTGCTTGACGCTTATCTATCGGAACGCTACAAAATTTCCACAGGATCCACGCGCAGTCAAGTTATGGTAAGATTTGGGGAAGGATCGTACAATGTAAAATTCAGAATTGTGTATAATATTGAAATGGTGTCTCTCGGATAGAAATAGGGTATCCGGTTCTCTAAAGTATCTTATTATTTCCACTACTTTGTTAAATCGAGTCCGGTTAGGACTTCGGTAATCTCGTCCAAGGCCATCATCTGCTCTCTGGGCAATAAGCTGATGATGAACTCCAAGGTCGTTGTTACGTTGGACCTGGGGTCCGCATTGGAAAGCGCGGAATGGGAAAAGCCGGTTTCGCCTTCCAGAGCCAATACACAGGTTTTCAACAAGCAGGATAGATTGAACATGAGTTCGTCATTATTACCAATAAGGAATTCTGCCTTCATCAATGGTTTCCGGCTACTTGAATATCCTGCTGACTTCAACAGTCCGTCCCGATGTGATAATGCCCTTTGGATTTTTAACAGTCTGGTTCTGTATTCTTTTTTTTCTTCATTGGCTATTACTTTCTTAACATCTTTGGTGCCGTCCAAATTAAATTCTTCTATTTCCCTTTTTTCAATCGTTGGATCGGTTTTGGATGCGTTATCGAACATGGCTCCGAGATGTTCGATTCCTTCAATACAACTTGAAAGGTGCCGTTGAAATATGGCATGTACTTTATTTATGAAATCCTTAAGTTCCCCCAGTATCCTTAGTACCTGTACCTTGGTAATCTCGAACTCGTTTCCGTAACGTGCGACATTATAGGCATGTTCCAAGAGCAGCAGTAGCTCGTTTTCCTCCATATCCGAGGTTTCGGAGAATGGCCGGAGCGTTGGAAAGAAAGGCTTGCAATAGTTGATATGACTGATGATACTGTGGGTAATCCTGCATTTCCCGATACACATCTGTTCAATGCAACGGAAAGAAAGCTCATAGGCTTGGTGTATATTGAATGTGGCAATAGCATAATCCCTTTCATCGATTAGCCCATCGGCGGCCCGGGCAAAAGCATCAATCTTTCCTATTTCTTTACCGAAATACCGTTTGGCCCTTTTGACCAATGTACCCATGGCCATTTCCGAATAGTCGTATTGGTTTTTACTGTCAGACCCTGTATAAATAACGGTTCCGCAACGGCAATGCCGTAAGAAATAAAGTGAGCCAACTTCAACACCGATTTCGAACTGGTTCTCCGTATAGACCCTTATCCTGAAATCGGGGTACCGCTTTCCCGACCGTATCACAAATGATACTTTTTCGTTGGGTATGGGTTCGTTTTCGGCATCCACGAACAAGGTTACAATATGGTACTTTGTTCCGCCCTCTTCCTGTAGTCCTGAGAGAAAGGCCCTATCGATGGTGATAACATTAACGATATCGATCATTAAGGCCTTTAGTTCCTTACTTTTCTCAAAATTTTCGGGGATGTTCACGTAGTTGTCCATAGCACAATGTCTTATAGTTTTCTATTCCATATTATTATAGGACCATAGTTCCCCGTATCCCACCATATGGACTTGTAATTTATTATCGATGTTTGTATTTTACAATTGGTTAATTTTTAGAAACAAGCTATATTTGGAATATGGAGACAAAGACCAAGAACAACCATATAGGTAGAAAAATCGGAAGGATCAGGGAACTCCGAGGCATGAAGCAGGATACCTTGGCCGAGGAACTGGGCATCAGCCAACAGGCGGTTTCCAACATCGAGAACAGTGAGAAAGTGGACGATGCCAAACTGGATGAAATTGCAAAGGCACTTGGGGTAACCAAGGAAGGTATTGAGAACTTTTCGGAGGAAGCTGTTTTTAACGTAATTAATAACACGTTTAAAGATAATAGTTCCAACAACAATAATTACTTGTGTACTATCAATCCAATTGAAAAAATTGTTGAACTTTACGAGCGTCTCTTACAGGCAGAAAAGAACAAAGTGGAATTCATGGAAAAAAGGTCTAAATAAAATAAATTTTATTTGGATTGATTCTAGAATTTAGCATCATTCATTTTTTATATAAAATCTCATTAAAACAATTTGCTTACTTTTTATAGTAGTCATTCTGTATGGCTCTACTATTTCTATTTCCTCACCCAATAGTTCTGGTGATTTAATGAAGCTTTTAGAAAAATAAGCAGTTCTAATCAGGGGGAAGCTTACACAGTTTAGTTTTAGTAAGATTTGGGAAGGCGATTATATCCATTAAAAGTTATATTTTTCATATAAATTCCTCAAGAAATACTGTCCATTTTTAGCAAACTCATTACAAATCTTGTTAGAGTAGTTTGTGAGTTTTTCATTTTCAAGGAGGTACATAGATTCAGTAAATTCGATAATCTCTTTCTGCATTATTGAGGCATAATAGAAATCCTTAAATACCGATTCCATGAAAATATTACAGGCATAAATGCTGCTTTCCACCACATCACTTTGTAATTTTAATTTATTTAAATTTTTGATTAGTTCATCGAAATCCCTACCATGCCTTGCAAAGTTCGAAGTTTGTATTATGAGCTCATAGTTTTCCTCATTAAGTTCTTCGATATATTTGATAAGATAAAATAAGGTAGGCATGTCTTTAGATTCAATATCTGCACTATTTTCTAGTATTTTGAGGGTAAGGTTCCAGATTTTGAAAATCTTTCTCTTAAATAAGATTTTACCATCAGCATCCTGATTTTCCAAATACTGGTCATATTTAAATGACAAGGAATGAATAATACTCCTTATTTTCTGAATGTTCTTTTGATTCAAAATATAAGTTAGAATTTCTCCTTCTCTTAAATCTTCATAATCAAAGATGTAAAAAATGGTTGCATGAACTTCCAAAGGGTCAGTACGCATAGTTGAATCCTCGACTTTCCACTCTTCCCTTATCGCTTTAAGGTAAACATTCTTAAATATTGTATACTCAAATTTTGAATTTGGATATTCAATCAAATGTCCGCCAAAATATGACTTGATCGTTTGAATATTTTTTGATGGTATAGACTGTAATTGGTTACTTGTCCAGGTATAATCCAAAAAATAAAATTGGTATCTGTGCCAGCCGAGATACATATAGAACTCCTGAACATTTTTTTCGATTAATTTCTCGTAGGCTTCTTTTTCCTTATCTGCCCATTTCGGGCTTTTATCTTCAAAAGTATTACTCTGTAACCGCGCCTTTCTCATTGAAAAATCGAAAAATGTGCCTATTATAACTCCGGAAACTGAGTTAATTGCGTACATGGCTGAACCCAGTTTTCCTTTTGCTTTGTCCTCTAAGTCATTACTTATATATTTTTGTAAAAAAACAAAGTATAGTGTCAGTTCAAATTATGACTCTTTCTAAAATAAATCAAAATCGCATTCGAATCCGTAAACTCAACAACTCCAAATTGAAAGAACTTACCAATTAAAATTTACTTGCCCCTACCCTCTCTATGGTTATCAATTAGGTAATTGCCTATATAATCATTTATGGTTTAATATTATACTTCAATTATAAAGTAATTAAATCCAAGTAGTTACATATACTAAATTAGTTAGAGCTTTAAAAAAGTCTAATATTGCAAGATATCATACAAACAGACAAAACAATTGATAAAAGATTTTTTCTGAATTTTGAAGTTAGGTAGTTCTTGGGTAGAAAAGTTTAGATTTTGATTCTTTTCTATTATTACTAATGTTCTAAAAAATCAGATACTTTAAGTAATTTGAAACAGATATTATAGAAAACGAAGCATTAAAAGTTTTAATGAATATTTCTCTTCCGAGAGACCAATATTAATCAATAGGCTTCTTAAGCTATTATTCCTATTGATTTCAGCGTCATCTGTTGCTGCTCGTTCAAATAAAAAGCTTAAGCAAAATCTAGTTTGGAAAAAGCTCTTAATAGATTCTTTTTCATTATCGGGCATCAAATCAAAAATTCTATGTTTATAACTTACGATTTTATGTTCAGAAAAATCTAGTTCTGCAGCATCACTAAGAGGTCCAAAGACTTGAGTATCATCAAAATCGATTCTTGAATTTGACCAGTCTATATAATTTAAACGTCCGTAATGTTTCCAAAAGACTGGATGAAATGTTCTTGGATCTAAAGGATTAATTAAACCTACTGATGGTACTCTAGGACCTGGATCTCCTGAGTTTACCCAATAATCTAATTTGAAATTCGATATTTTAGCAGGGGCTGCCCATTTCAATGCACCACCGATGCGAGGTGCCCCAAAAGTAATTACACGTTTGACATCGATTGGATGCAGTGTATGTAGACAATAACCTACAGCTTGAGCTATCGCACCTCCTAGGCTATGTCCTGTCAACCAAACTTCTTCAATATCCGAAAGTATACGAATTCTCGCCAAAATCTCTGGAATAAGTAAAGTAGCTAGACTCGCAAATCCCTTATGTATAAACGTTGTTCCACAAAAAGGAATAGTAGCTATACTTGCATCACTAAGCCAATCTATAATATTGGGTGCATCATCGAGCCCTTCCGAACCTCTAATAACAATAATCAATTTGTTTTCTGATTTCAATATTGAACATTCAATATCACCTACAGCTAATAAATTATGAAATAGAGTATCACATTCCTCTAATCCAAGCATTTCATACCGTTGTTTTCTTGTGTCGATATCGATTTCATAAACAATATCCGATAGTGATGCGAATAAGAGTCCTGAAATATGGGGTTGATCAGTCTCATCAAGGATTAAATTTGCTAAGCTCATATTCTTATCTTGGAACTATTTGTAACGTAGTAGTTAATCCAAAATGATCTGATAAGAAAGTTATTTTATCTAAATCAGGCGCATCACTTCTTCTTTTATGCCTTATACGTCTGGGTCTAGTGTAATCTATATCAAAGGCATGAGATGAACTTGGATTGCTTATGAAAATATAATCAATTCTCCTCGAGTCTAAATAACTGTCCAATGAAGGGACGTTGAAATCATCACAAAATTGAGAATTATCATCATCTCTTTGACAAACTTGATTACCAACAATTATATCATCGTCACCCGGAAGAGTCGTATATCCAGGTGTTCTATTTCTTTCCGCCCAAATATCCTTTAAACCCAAACTTTCTAAGGAAGTAATAAGGTTTATATATTCATCTGTCCTTGACCCTATGTTAAAGTCGCCAGCTAGTATCACAACATTCTCCTCTTTATGGGTGTCGATAATAAATTGAACTATCTCTGCAACTTGAGCAGTGCGTACACTTGCGTCACTGGCGTCAAGATGTGTATTATATAATTCTATACTTGCTTCCGTAGATTCTACACCTATCCGCGACATCATTATTCCTTTAGCCGCTAGACCATCCTCCCATAAGCTGGACTCAGCGTCAAAATTATGAATTAGTTTTTCGTGATATAAAATAATACGAGGTCTATTAAGCGAAACATTAACAATATTAACTAAACCACTAGATTTTTGAGTTGACCATTTTGAGTCTTCAATCACAAAAGGCTTATTCCTAGCTGACCATACGTTAAGAACTTTATCTTTAATGTTATCTTCAAATATTTCTGTTAAGAGAGCAATGTCATAATTATCTCTTACTAATTCACCAATTTTAACTGCTCTATCATTTACGGCCGGTTTGCTAGTATTAAAAAAGGTATCTATCAAACCTGTAGCACCCTTAACATCCATTAAATAGGTATTAAGAAATAAAAAACTTTGTTCTACACTCAGACCGCTATTATGTCGATTGTGTATTACGCGAAAACTTTTTTCCTCCTCTGGATACTCAGGATGCCACCTATGGATATCAATAAGCTCTCTTAATCCAGTAGGGGTTACCACTGAGTCCATAAACTGCGCTATTTCTCTAAAACTATCTCTCATAGCCATATTTTTTGATTTATATTATTATCTAAAATTTCTGAGTTATGCTCCACTAAAACGCAATCTGTACAATCCTTGCGTCATACCAAGCATAATTGATGGCTGCCCCCAAGTATCCAACCCTATATACATAGGGCCCCAACCATTATCATATCTATCTACTTTCTCCCTCCTAAAAATTAGTCCTATTTCTATACCGTTGACCATTTCCTGTTCGTGAATAGGTATGGACACTTGAATAACTCCTTGATCATCAATTCCTTTTACATGCCACCATTCATCATCATTAATATTTTCACGTGCGTAGATATATAACAAATTGGTCTGAGTTGAATATTTAGGAACTGCACTCCAAATGGTTATATCAGGTCTAGTCCAATTTCTAGTTGCACTACCATTAATAGGATTTATATCAATTCTTGAAAGTCCTCCCGTAGGATTTGGCGAGAATGGATCTCTATAACAATATGTGTTTCCAATAAACAATTTAAATTTAAAGGCTACTATTGAATTGTCGCAGGCAGTTTCCCCATCAGGAGTATTTCCACCTTCTGCTGGGGTCTGAAAAATACGGGTTACCGAAGTCGTTCTACCTGTTAGCCTGTCAAAAACATGCGCGTTCATATTCCAAGAGTTATCGCAAATGGCTACAAAGCGTTCCCCTAAAAGTGTTGGAGTAGTTCCAGAGCCTGGAGGTGGTAATTGCCCACATTTTCGCACTGTACCTCGATCATATTCAGTCCTCCATATGAAAAATCGATTGTCAATATCTGGTCTATAATCAAATCTGTATAATGCATATGAACTTACAACGAACATACCATCCGCACATACTGCAATAGAATTATTTATCTTCTCATCAATTGCACCACCAGAAGATAATCTTATATTATATCTATTAACTACATCACCCGTTATCGTAACTACACCTATTATACCTTCCCTTGTGGTAAACCAATAATGATCTTCATACATCCAGCAAAGAGATACTGAATGTAATCCATCTGTACTACTTAAATCTGGAATAGGAATTATTGTAATCTCAGGGCTAGTAGATGTCCGAAAACGTACTATCCATATTTCATGACCTGCAATTGGAATAATAGCCCGATCCTGATTGTCTAAGGTAAAATAAGCCCCTCCACTACTATCTTCATACAATTTATGTTCGTCCCAACCCCAAATGGCATCGGCTATTTGATAAAAAGCAGAAAGCGTACCTGTTAAAACCGCGGCGACAGTTGAAATAGATGATGTATTTGCCTCTTGCCTAGGAAGAGGAACACTTTGCTCTATTTGTAGTGTATCTGGATTAATTAATAAAACACTATATTCTTTCCAACCATTTATTTTAATTTCAGTAACGGCTATCTCTGTTGAGCTAGAAGCCTTTGCACCTATGGCTACTATTTTACCATCACTCCTATATCCCAATGTAGGTAACATGCCTAATCGACCAGATCCTTCCTCATCTATGTATGTCAAGTAAGTTTGATCTATTAACCGAGATCTAGCGGTAGGTCCTGCTTGTCCAGTTACATCAGTTGCGCTACCATTTTCATGCATATTGGTAGTATGTAGGCTCATAAATGGATGGGGCAAAACCCCATTTTCTAGTACATATTCGATATGAGAACGAAAACTCAGAACACCTTGAAAACCAATAGGCGGCCTAAAAAAACGATTTCTCAAACTTCCCGATACCACTATTCCCAAGTAATCCACAAGTACTAATCTAATACTCTCCATAATTAAATTATCTTAAGATCTGGTAATATCGATTGTAGGTATTCTAATTTTTGTTTTGGTCAATAATTTTCTATTGGCCGTAATCCAACTTTCTAATTGTTTTGTTGGTCGCAGCCCTGCTTTTATTTCAAGCTCTTTGATGCGTTCGGCCAAAGTTTCTTGATTTTCCATAAGGTTGCCAACAGCTTCTTGAAGACCGTTGATAATATCCAATATATCAGTTCCATTAACTGAAACGTTTCCATTTAGTTGAATCCCTTCATTCCTTCTCCCGTTGATTTCGACACCAAGATAATCATCGTGGAAATTTACAATTAACCGATCACCGTTGCCATGTACAAGTGCCCTACGATAGGTTTGTCTATTACTACTAACTTTTCTGTTTTCAGCAGATATTTTTAAATCCGGTCCCAAAATTTTTAAACTGCCTTCCACAGCTACAAAATCGCTTTCAAGTTTAATGTCTGTCATTGTTTTAATTTTAATTATTTGCGCTTTAAATCTCTTATATCAAATAAACTATACGAGAATATTTTGATGACTTAGCCTTATTGCATTAATCCACAATTAATGGACATTCAATCAAATATTCTAAGTTGACTTGTTAATCTGAAAAAATACGTTCGAAAAAATGACGCTTTCTCAAGACCCATTAATATTATGTAGGAAAGGTTGTAAAGATTTTGACAGAAAGCAATACTGCAAAATGCGTATTTACAATTGCCCTTGCTTAATACAATTCGAGATTACTTCAGCCATTGATGAACAATCTGAATTTCGAAGTATGTTATTTCTATGCGTTCTAACGGTATTGTAGGAAATAAATAATAGTTTGGCTATTTCTTTGGACGAATAACCCTCAGCAATCAATTTGATAATTTGAATTTCTCTTTGAGAATGTGTTTTTTTAAACTGAACAGGTTTTGTCAAATCAGAAATATTAGATATATCATAATAAGACTTGATACCCCTTACGTCTATGAAGGAGATTTTTCCGTTGTTGACTTTTGTAATATGGTCAATTCTAGACTGGTTGGTAAAGACTTTAGATATTTTATAATTCTCATCACAAGATAAGGCTATAGATTGCCTTAAAAACAATGTAGGTCTTCTGAATCTATCTAACATGCTAATCTGATAAGAAACCTTATAATAGGGGATTTCGGAGCCTTGAATAAATTTAAAAAGAAAATAAGCGGCTATTTTTTCACAATTATAAACATAATCGAAACTATCTTGAAGAACTAGATTGACATAGTCCTCCAAACTAAAAGATTCAGAACTAAAACCAAAAATATCACCTACACTATCACTCACATAATCAAAACTCTTAGTGTTTAAATCTATGACATATTGAAATGAAGGTCCTGGAGAATATATATTTGCCAGTAAACTGTTTAAGTATTCTGCACCATATACTGTATCTTTTTCAGATATACTGGACTTACTAAAACTGATTATCTTATCTAATAATTCTTTCCCGGAATCCATATAACAAGCTAGATATGTGGTATTTAATGCTAAATAAATATACAAATTCCTAACTATTCAAGAGCAAAATTGACAATGTATTACATTCTTTCACTCATCTCTCACTCTTCTTTTCTAACTTTAAAATACACTTACCAATTTATGTTAACTTTGAATAAAATACTAATTATAAGATACGGAACATAACTTGAAATAAAATATAAAAGCATTTTGCTTTTGATTTAGTACCGATAAAATCGCCAGTTTTAATAAAAACTACAATCAAGACAAATGCCCACGATCTGGCGTGGGCTGTTCTTGTGTGGTGTTAGGGTGTCTATCGATACCTTCGGTGCTAACAGGTTCAGTTCCGCGCTTTTTTATTTTACATATATGGGGTTAGAGAAAAAACTTTGCCAGAAGCATCCAAACACAGATTTTAGCGGAATTACAAATCAAAGTTTAAGCGAATTATCTAATAACAGAATTGGGTTATTAGCTAATCTTATGCAAATTAGCAGAAGAAAGGTTTTGGATAATATGATTCATAGCTTTTTTAAAAAACATGAAGAAGAAATAAAACATCGAATCGGAAAAAGAGTTCATGAAATAGAAAAACTTATGTAACCGATACTATAAAATTTCTTTAAAACCAAGTATCACCAACTAAATACCTCAAAGTTCTATATAATTATATAACTATAGATTTATATAAAATACTCATTTTCAGAACATAACAATAAAACACCCACTCATTGTTATATACTCTTACGGTTTACCGTAAGATCACATTAAAAATTCTACCTACTTTTCTACACATAAAACAGGTAAGACTTGACTTTTCCTACGTAAATTTAGGATGGTTTTCTTATTTTGGTAGTCAATTTACTCCCCCTAAAAATATAGCGCATACCCAATATGGCAAAAGCAGATATTGATTTTGAAAAAGAGTTATGGGACGCCGCCAACGAACTTCGTGGTGCCGTTTCTGAAAACAACTATAAAAACTACATCTTACCACTTGTCTTTTTAAAGCATTTAAGTGAACGTTTTGAGGTAGTTCAAGAAGAACTTTCAAATGAACTTAATGAGCCATCATCATCCTATTTTACGACAGATGAAGATGAGAAGAAATACGTATTATCTGATCCAGATGAATTTCGTTCGCGAAATACATTCATGATTCCTGAGACAGCCTCGTGGCAGTATTTTAAAGACAATGCTGAGCAGGATAATATCAAAGTAATAATAGATGATGCTTTTGATGTTATTCAAGAATTGTTATTCGCATACAATCCGCAGTTAAATAATCTTTTGCCTAGAATATTTGTTAAAAGCGAATTATCGGCAAAACAGACTGGTGGTATAATTAACCTATTATCTCACCCTAAGTTCTCCGAAAAAGAAAATCCTGAAAGTGATATACTTGGTCGTATTTATGAATACTACATTGGTCGTTTTGCTATGGCAGAGGGTTCTGGTGCCGGTCAATTCTTTACACCTGGCAGTATTGTTCGCTTATTGGTTGAACTATTAGAGCCTTACAAAGGTAGAATCTTTGACCCTGCCTGTGGTAGTGGCGGTATGTTTGTACAAAGTCTAAAGTTTATTAAAGAACACGGCGGTAATAAAAGTGATATTTCTATCTACGGACAAGAAATGACATCACAAACGCTGCGTTTGTGTCTAATGAATCTTTTATTACGAGACCTATCTTTTGATATTAAACTAGGTAACTCCTTGTTAGATGATAAGTTTCCTAATCTTAAGGCAGATTATGTCATTGCCAACCCTCCTTTTAATGTGAGCAATTGGCACCCCGAAGACTTATCTGAAAAAGACCCTAGGCTTTTTGGTCCTAGGGATGAATTTACAACAGACGGTAGTGCCAATTATATGTGGATGCAAACCTTTTGGAACCACCTTAGTGATACAGGTACCGCTGGTATCGTAATGGCAAACGGAGCCATGACCTCTAATACAAAAGGAGAAAAGAATGTGCGCCAGTATATGGTTGATAAAGGCATGATCGATTGTATTGTTCGTATGCCAGACAAACTCTTTTTAACGACCGGTATACCTGCTTGTTTGTTTATTCTAAGTAAAAACCGAGATGGCAATGATGGCGAGCACCGCGAGCGTATGAAAGAGGTTTTATTTATTGATGCTGCAAAGATGGGTAAAATGGCAAGCCGCAAACTAAGAATTTTCGAAGATGCTGATATTGACAAAATAGCGGAAGTTTACCACAACTGGAGAACTGTTGGCAAAACCTACGATGATGTTGACGGTTTCTGCAAGGCAGCAACTTTAGAAGAAATACAAAAACAAGATTATAAGCTTACTCCTGGTATTTATGTTGGTACCGAAGCTGAAGAAGATGATGGAGTTCCATTTGAAGAAAAAATGGAAACGCTGAAAGCTACCTTGTTAGAACAGTTTGAAAAAGGAGAAGCATTAAAAAAACAAATTTTAGAGAATTTCGATAAAATAGATGCCAAGTGAATTTTATTACTAGCATAGCAAATAGTATTAAGCAAGTTTTGAGCTTTTTTTGGAATTACTTAATTCTAAGAATTGGTCGAACAGTTTCAGAAATATCCATTCTAAAACCAACGCTACTCTTTTCGTCAATAGTATTATTTCATGTATTTTTTGATAAGATTAGAATATCAATTAGTGATAATCTATTTATTTCGTTAAGTTTTTCAAACAAATGGCTCGATATCTCCGTAATAGTAGCAAGTTTTTTGATAACACTTTTTTTTAGTATTCGTTTTTGGTATGCGAGATACAAGCCTAGTTTTTCAAGCTTTTTCCTAGTTTTTATAATGTGTTACACAAGTGGTTTTTTCCTTTGGAAATCCAATTCATTGGGCTGGAAATTTCTTAATGAAAGTATTTTCCAACTTCCATACGTGCTATATTATTTAATACCTGGTGCTCTTTTCATTTTGTATGCTTTAATAACTCGCATTATATCTTTTATCCCAAAACGAAAAGTGTATCGCAGTCAATTTTCAAATGATGAACCAATACAAGTTAAGGGCGATGATAAACTAGATTATGAAGCTTATGTAGATAACTTATATAAAATATTAATTCATGAGAGCTTTCCAAAGGCTTTTTCAATAGGGTTGGTCGGACCTTGGGGGAATGGAAAATCTAGTGTTCTAGATTTAGTTAAAAATGAGCTAGAAACTAATGAGGCTGATAGAAGGAAAAATATTTTTATCCATTTTTTACCATATTTAAACCACAATGAAGATGATATCATCAATGAATTTTTTCTTCTTCTTAGTAGCCAATTATCAAAGTTTGATGGTAGAATATCAAACCAGATTTTAAAATATTCTCAAAAACTAACCGACTTATACAAATCGAAAAACCTAGTAGATTTTGTAAGTAAGCCACCCGATAATATTTATGATCAAGCAGCAAAGGAATTGTACGAGGATATAAACCAAAGCCTTTTCAGGATAGACAAAAAAATAATTGTTTTTATCGATGATTTGGATAGATTAAGTGGTGAAGAAATCATTCAAGTATTAAAACTTATACGTAACACTGCAAACTTCAATAATACCATTTTTGTAGTCGCAATGGATAAAGACTATGTACTACAAAGATTAAAGAAAAGCAAACAAATTTTAAACTCGGCGTATTTAGAAAAATTTTTTCAATTAGAAATTTACCTTCCAGAAATTGACAGCAACGTTCTCAAGGAAAGTTTTCTTAAAAGTTTTGAAAACTATAAAAATAAGGATATGACAAATTTTTCTGATGACATGAAAACTGCATTACTTGATAAAAATACTTTGTTTGATGATTATGTAAAAAATCTGCGAGATGTTAAAAGATATTCGAACCAAATTAAATTCGATTATCCATTCATTAAAAACGAAATTGATTTGATAGATTTTATCAATTTTACTTTTTTAAAAACTAGGTTTCCAAGTATAGTAAATCAGTTATACAAAGATAAATCCAATCTGCTTCGTTACGATAATACTCAAGATATCTACCATATAGAAGACCTACCTGAAGATCAACAAGCAAACGAAGGTGTGGCTATTCCTTTTAGTTTAGATGATCTTTTTGAGAGCCTGAATTCTTCTAGAAATATAGACACCAAAGATCTTAAAGAATTTAAAAAGTATAAGATTTTCAACAACATTATTCAAAGTGAAAATTGTTCTGAAAACAACCATAAGATTGATTGTGAAGATTTATATCTACTATTAAAAACTTTATACACTTTATTTGGAAAAAAAACTATCAATAGTTCTGACTCCATACAATTAAGCGACAATTTAAATACTCTTTTCTATCGAAAAATACAAGTAAATAATTTCACTCAAAATGAATTCAAAGACTTATTAAAGCATGAAAATATAGAAAATTTAAAATCTGAAATTTATAATCTCGATGCTAATAACAAACTTCATCAATTATTAAAAAAATTGAAATGGTTCAAAGCAACTAGTCCCGAAGAACTTAAAAAAGTTATTCAAATTCTAATTCACCTTTATCAAGTGAAAGATGAATATAGTTTAAATGGAGTCGATGTTGATGAAAGACTCAACTATTTTAATAAGGAATTATTTACTAAAGAATATGGCGAATCAGCAGAAAATGCAAAATGGCTATGGAATAAACTATTTACTGAAGACCACTTAAGTTTAGACAAAAAGATATATTTAATAGGGGAAATTTGGAGCTCTAGAAACGAAAATGGATTATATGAATTCACAAAGGACCATATTTCTGAAAAAGCTATTGAGATGTATGCTTTAAAACTAAATGAATTAAAGGAAACAACTTGGAAAGTTGACCAATTTAAATTTTATGGATATTATCATGCTCTGAAGAGCATAAATGAGATTCAACCTAAACTTAATGAAGAATTTAAAAACTTCTGGAAAAATAGGGACATTAAATTACTTTGCGCTCAAACTATTGATGCCGTTGCATTTTCTTCGAGTGTTTATCGTCTTTCAGATGTTATCATAGACATTTATGGTACAAAAGCAAATTTCGTAAGCTTTGTTAGAAAGCATAAATCTGCTAAAACACCTGAAATACAAGAATACATACAATTTCTAGATTTGCTTCAAAAAACTCGCTTTAAAAGCCCTATTGAATTTAAATTCGAAACCTTTACACTTGCAAAAGAGAGAATTAAAAATATAAAAAAACAGTATCTGAATAATTCAAGTTTTGATGAGTACAAAGATTATCATCAAGTCATTTTAGAAACGAATGACAAAGAATTTCTTTACGCCATTCGTAGCCACCAAAATTATAATTTAATTCCAAAAATTGAACTTTATGATAACGATGACACTATTGTTTCAATAATGAACATTTACAAAAAAAATGCCAACGCTGATTTAGTAAAAATAGCTATACTCTTAAATGAAATTGGCACAGACAGATTAGGTTGGAAAACTAAAAGTTTAGATAAAGCTGAACTAATAAACAATGAGTCCTTTTTAGAGCATTCAAGTGACCCTGAAAAATATATTAAAATTATTCATCCTAAACCTGCCAAATTCTAAATGCCCAAAAACTGGAAAACATATAAGCTAAATGAAAAAATGGATATCGGTTCCAGTAAGAGAATTTTTAGAGCCGATTATGTTAGCAAAGGAATACCTTTCTACCGCTCTAAAGAAATAATTCAAAAAGCTAGAAACGAATCAATTGATGCCCCTTTATTTATTGATAAAAGGAAATTTGAAGCAATTCAAGCTAAATATGGGTCGCCACAAGAATTAGATATACTCATAAGTTCTGTGGGAAATCGTTCAGGTATTCCATATTTAGTTCAAAATGAAACCGATTTTTATTTTAAAGATGGAAATTTGATTTGGTTCAAAAATTTTGAGAAAGAAATTCATTCTCCTTTTCTTTATCAATGGTTAACGTCGAACATTGGTCAAAGTCGTCTTCGTTCAACCATGATTGGTTCTGCGCAAAAAGCTCTTACCATTGAAGGAATAAAAAGTATTGATACAACTTTCCCTCCCCTCCCAGAACAAAAAGCCATCGCCAGCATACTCTCTACCCTAGATGACAAAATAGAGAACAACCTTGCCATGAACAAAACCCTCGAAGAAATGGCTATGGCACTTTACAAACATTGGTTTGTAGATTTTGGTCCATTTCAAAAAGGCAAGTTTATCGACTCTGAATTGGGTAAAATTCCTGAGGGATGGGAGGTGAAAGAACTGGGTGATATATTTAACCTCAAACATGGATATGCTTTTAAAGGAAAGTTCTTCACTCAAGAAGAACGAAGAGAATTGCTTTTAACCCCAGGTAATTTTGAAAGAAATGGTGGCATTAAATTCAATTGGGGAAAGCAGAAATTTTACGAAGGTGCAGTTCCTGAAGATTATATTCTAAATATGGGTGAATTAGTTTTAGCTCTCACAGATTTAACTCAGAGTTGTGATATACTTGGAGCTCCAGCCTTTATACCCGATAACGACTATAATTACTTACACAATCAGAGGCTAGGATTAATAGAACTTAAAGATAATAATATTTCGAAAGATTTTATTTTTTGTATTGCAAACTCAATGCCTTTCAGAGAATATATAAAAGCAACTAAAACTGGTTCAACGGTATCACATACATCCCCTACGAGAGTTTATAAGTTCAAGGTTGCTTTGCCACCGACTAATACAATAAACTTTATCTATGATAAACTGAAAAAATTGAATGAGCAAAAGTTTTCAAATCTTTCAGAAAATAAAACTCTTACCAAACTCCGCCACACACTACTCCCTAAACTTATTTCCGGGGAAGTCCGCTTAAAGGAATTTGAGGAAGAAATAACTACAGCCTTATGAGCTTAAACGAACATACCGCCCAAAATGCTGCCATAGCTTGGCTACAGAATTTGGGCTATACTCATATACCAGGTAATACCCTAGTACGCGACCTTGAAAAGGTGGTATTGGAAACGGAGTTCAAGAACTTTCTAAAAACCACCTACCCCAACGTTCCAGAAGCGGCACGTAATGAAGCTTTTGCCCAGTTTACCCAACATGAGGGTATGGAGGTCGCGTATCGTAATCAAGATTTTCATAGAAAACTTACACAAGGTAAAGACATTGCTTGGAAAGACGCCCAGGGCAATGAAAAGGCAAAGCACTTATACCCCATAGATTACACTCACCCAGAAAAGAATAGTTTTATCGTATCAGATGAAGTCAGTATTGTAGGCAAAAATAGCCGCCGTACTGATCTTATCATTTTTATAAATGGGTTGCCGCTCATTGTTTTTGAGTTTAAAAACCCATTTGATTCGACCGTTGGAGTAGAAAATGCCCATAGGCAAATACATAACTATGTGTTGGATATTCCTCAGTTGTTCGATTATAATGCCATTTGTATAGCATCAGACGGTCTGGAGGCTTTACACGGTATGTATTCATCCGCCTTAGAATGGTTCGCCCCTTGGAAAAGTTTAGATGGAGATGATACCGAGCAAAAAGCAGAGTTGCAATTAGAAACGTTATTGCACGGGCTATTCCCAAAAAAGACGCTATTAGATTATTTACAACATTTTATCTTTCATGAAGACCACAATGGTAAGATTATAAAAAAAGGCGCAAAGTACCACCAGTATTGGGGTATTAGCCGTGCAGTAGAAAGCAGCCTAAAGAACATAAAACCAAATGGAGATGGACGTTTAGGGGTTATTTGGCATACCCAGGGTTCTGGTAAAAGTATTAGTATGGCAATATTAACAGGTATTCTACGCCAACGACCAGAATTAAAGAATCCGACTATTGTTATACAGGTAGACCGTTCTGATTTGGATCAACAGCTCTATGAAAACTTTATACTTGCCAAAGATTTGGTAGGTGATGTTCAGCATGCCGAAAGTACCGATGATTTAAGAAGATTATTAAGCTCAGATGGCGGGGGCGTTATTTTCACGACCATTGAGAAATTCAGGTTAAAAGATTTAGAAAGCGGTAAAGAAGTGCAACACCCCATTTTGAGTGAACGTTATAACGTAATTGTTATGGCAGATGAAGCACACCGTACCCAATACGGTTTTGAGAGTGGCGGTTTTGCACAGAACATTCGCCGGGCATTGCCAAATGCTTCTTTTATTGGTTTTACGGGTACCCCTGTAGATGGGATAGATGCAGATACAGAACTAGTTTTTGGTCCCACCATTCACACATACGATATTAAACAAGCCGTTGAAGATGGTGCCACCGTACCCATCTATTACGAGCCAAAAATGGTACCACTTAATATAAAAGCTAAATACACTCAAGAATTAGAAGAAGTTGAAGAACAAGCAGAAGATACTACCGTGGGTGTTTGGGCAGCTATTGAAGATGCCGCAGGTTCAGAAGACCGGGTAAAGACTGTAGCTAAAGATATTTTAGAACACTTTACAGAACGTACTAAAACTTTAGATGGAAAGGCTATGGTGGTCTGTATGAGCCGTCGTAATTGCGTTAAAATGTTCGATGCCTTATCTACTCTAGATAATTGCCCTGAAATGGCAGTGATTATGACTAGCAATCCTGGCAAAGACCCAGTGAGTTGGAATCCGCACATGCGAACCAAAGATGCCATGGAAGCGGTAAAGTCAAGATTCAAGAATCCGGAAGATCCTTTGAAAATGGTAATTGTACGAGACATGTGGTTGACTGGTTTTGATGCACCCTGCGCACACACCATGTATGTAGACAAGATTATGAAAGGTCACAACTTAATGCAAGCAATCGCGCGAGTAAACCGAGTTTTTGAAGGAAAACCAAACGGATTGGTAGTTGATTTCATTGGCATATCAGGCTTTTTGGCAGAAGCCACAAAAAAATATACTGGCAGCGGCGGAGCAGGAAAACCCACCATAGATTTAGATGCAGCTGTGGAGTTATGTTTAGAACAATTGAGTATCGTTAAATCTTTGGTAGGTGGTTTTGAATTGGATGCTGTACAATCAATGCAAGAAACAGAATTAATGCAATGGTTTACTCGTGGTTTAAATTTATTGTTACGAACGGATGAGATCATCGAAAACTACTTGAGGGAAGAACGTAAGTTAAGTGAGTTAATGGCTATGACCAATTCAGATGAACGTATTTGGGAGATTCAAGAAGATGTTGCCATTGTACAGAAATTTAGAGAAAGGATAAGACAAATAAAATATCCTCCAGGAGCGCAGCGTACTAAAAATGATCGTATTAAAGATCTTATAAGCAAATCATTAGAATCGCAAGCTATTGTAGACTTGGCTGCCATGTACAATTTAGATAAGATTGATATTTCTATTGTAGATGATTCTTTCCAAGCTATTGTAAAAGACAAGGGTGGAGAAAATATCAAAATAGAACTGCTACGCCGTATCATCAATGATGAGTTAAAAGTACGGATGAGCAAAAACATTAAAAAAGGAAGAAAGCTCAAAGACGAGCTTGAAAAAGTATTGGGCAAATACCATAAGAACAGTCTAGACTCCATTGCAGCAATAAAGCACTTGCTAGACATTGCAAATGAGATGAAAGAAGACGATAAGCGAACAAAAGAGCTTGGACTTACCGAAGACGAACTTGCGTTTTACGATTTACTATCTGCAAATAGCGCCATCTTAAATGAAGCTGGACCAGTACAGGACTTGGTACATACCGTAGTAGCTTCAGTAAAGAAAAACCTTCAGCTAGATTGGACTAAGAAAGAAAATGCAAGAGCAGCCATACGTTTAGCCGTTAAAAAAGAACTACGAGGAAAAGTACCTTTCTCAGAATTAGATAAACTTTTAAAAGAAGTAATAGAACAAGCAGAAGGACAATATGGCGAATGGCCATTGTTAGGATAGAAATAACATTGATTAGGACACCATCTCGGAATTTGAATAGTATAATTAAAAAATTAATAGGGAGGTTATAAAGGATACAAAATATAAAAAGGCACTACTGGTTGAATTGATTGAAGTCTATGTGTCTAAGGGACACGCAATTCATATTTTAGTAGGTAAAGATTTAAATGAATTTGATAGAAATGATCTAGAACAGAAGCTAAGAGCTGAAGGAGTCAATACAGATATAATCAAATCAAAGTTCAAATTAAAGAATGGCCGAGCCATCAAAAATTTAAATGACAAATCTAACACCTAAAGACATTGAGAATTTTTGGATAAGAGTTTATCTTAATCCTAAATTGGATTTCAGAACTGCCTGTGCTAATAGGTCGTATAGAGATTTGAACAGAACTATTCATGGGATGGCTAAAAATCAATCAAAGGAAAAATATCAAAAAATCAGTAAAGTTTTGATAGGTGTTTCAGATGAACTAATAAATATGGATTTTAATGACCAAATTTCTTTCGATATCTCCCATGAACTAAAATGTAACGAACTTATAAAAGCCTTTAAAACAAATTATGGTGCCATCGATTTTACCATAGGACAAGCTCAAAAATGGATTAATATGAATTTGAAGTATTTGTTTGCGTTAGGTGAAAGTAGAGTGCCGGGCATAACAAAGAACTATATTTATTTCCATGTCCCAATAGATAATATTATTCAAGATTTACTACTTCATAAATCCAAGATTAGTAGAATTCCAGTAGCTTGGAGCCGTATAAATAATTACGATATGTATATTAATTATCAAAAAGAAGTTAGAAGAATTTATGCAGACATAACTCCTATGGATGTTGAGTTTAGACTTTTCAATGAAGTGTTAGAAATTTAGAGTTCAAATAAAAGATTAGTTATGAAACTATATCGTTACTCATAAAAATTAAATAAAATGATTTATAAAGGATGATAATTTTAAAAGAAAGAATACCAGGCTTTAGTGAACTAGCAGAATTAGTCAAGGATTACAGTTTAAAGGTTTTGTCAAAGAGCTATGATGATGGATTTTGTTTACTAGGAAACAATGGTGGTTCATTTTTATCTGAAAGGAAGTCATTTTTCATGTTTAAAATGGATGAGTTCGATAATGAGCGTATCAAGATAATCAAAGTAGATAAAGAAGGAGAATCACCATACAAACTGATTATTGAAACAAATGGTGATTTTGATAGTACTTACGAAATAGATTTAATGATTGATGATTTAGAGACGTATTTACCACCTCAAATGATTAAGGATCTTGATAATGAATTTTACAAATTTGCTCAAAATTTTAATTAGAGAATATAAGGTTCAAATAAACGATACTAAGATTTTGAAAATATTCCATATTTATGGATACGGTCATGAATTAGGACACCATGTTGTCATTTGTTAAATTTAAATAAAGGATAGAGTATGATAGAATTTAAAGGTTCAAAATGGTATAAATGTGACCTGCATTTACACACAATAGCAAGTGAATGTTTTGCTGATAGAGAAGTTACACCCGAACAATGGGTTGATAGAGCTATTGAACAAGGCTTGCATTGTGTTGCAGTTACTGACCATAATACGCCTTCAGGTATAACAAAAATTCAAGATGCCGCAAGAGACAAACCGCTTACTATATTCCCTGGAGTAGAGATTACTTGTGACCCTTCAAAAGTGCATCTTTTAATCCTTTTCGACCCATCAAAAGGCGAAGAAGAAATAAAAAGTTTTCTTAGTAAATGTGATATTGAGCATACGTATTATGGTAAACAAGATGCTACTACAATTAAGTCAGTATTTGAAGTTGCAGATATTGCCACAGATAAATGTAATGCTTTAGTCATTCCAGCACATATTGATGAATTTGCAGGTATCAACTCTTTAAGTAATCAAAATTTAGAAAGATTATATGCTCGTAAAGACATTAATGCCGTTCAAGTAGTTCATAAGTCTTTTTATGATAATGATGTTCCTGCCGATTTTCACAGTCAATTAGTAAGCTATTATGGAAAAACTAAAAGTACCATTGATGTTACCGCTTGGAAAAAACCAGTCGATTTAGCCAAAGCAAAAGATATTTCCTCCCTAACATTTTCAGACAACCCACATAAGGCAGGCGATTCTAAACACGGTCTTTGGGGTATCGGCTCTCGTTTTACTTGGATTAAAATGGACGAAACGCCTTCATTGGAAGGTTTACGGCAGGCATTTCTTTTGCCAAAACATAGAATTATAAATGACTTTGATACCGAAGGAAACAACCCAAATAAGCAGCCCGAAATATGGTTTAAAAGTCTTAAAGTAACTGGCACTAATTTAACCACAAAAAAAGATTTAGAAATAGACTTTAATCCACAGTTAAATACTATTATTGGTGGTAGAGGCAGCGGTAAGTCAAGTATTTTAAGATTCATTAGAGGAGTTTTTAATAGAGCTGTAAACCTTGCAGACTTTGAAGATTTATTAAAAGAACAAAACTCATTTTATAAAAAAGCAGACGCATCTCACAAAAAAGAAATCATTGGTGTTTTTAATCCAGAGACATCAGTTGTTGAAATAGAAATAATAAGAAAAGAAGTTCTCTATAAAATTGTTGCAAGTAAAATAAATTCTTCTTCAAGTCAATTAATAGAAGTTTTTAAATGGATTGATGGTTCTTGGTCTCTAGTAAAAGATGATGATAAGGACCTTTTAGAAATATTTGAATTTGAGCAGTACTCACAAAAACAGATTTATGAGATAGCAAAAAACCCAAATGCTTTGCGTGAAAGGATTGATAACGCTATTCCTATTTTACAAGATGTTTTGGAGCGAAAGGGTAAGATTGCTAATGAATTTTTAGAAAAAAGAACAAGCCTACGAACAAAACAAGGGGCAATTGGTGGTAAGACTAAAATTAAAACTGATTTAGAGGATATTAACAACACTCTCAAAGCAATAGATAAATCAGGCATTACAACCACTATTAAAAGTACAGATTTTTTTGTTGAAGACCGCAAACCAATCAAGTCATTCATTGAAATTATTGATACTTTAAAATTAGCCTTACAGGAGGTAAAGACAAGTTTTTCGATTCCAGCTATTGACACCGAAAATATAGAAGCATCTCACAAAGCAGAAATAGAAAATTTAATAAAAATCGCTTCTCAATCAATAGTTCAGCAGGAAAAAGAATTAGATAAAATTATTTTAGAGGTTGCTGAAGTAAAATCAACTTTTGATTTAGCCATTCAAAATTCTGACTGGCAGAAAGCTTTCAACTCACTTCTTGCTGAAATAGAGGAAAAGAAAAAAGAACTATCTGAATCTGACATAGAGGCACTATCTAAGTATCAGCAGCTAAAATTAGTTGTAATTGATAAACAGCAAGAATTAAAGGCGATTGAAGCTATTGAAAAAGAAATTACTGAAATCAATATCCAATGTACTAAGCTACTGAAAGACTATGTTGACGTTTGTAAAGAGATAACAGAAATTCGTTCTACCTTCATTTCAGACCATATTACAGACGCTAATATAAAAATAGAAATAAAAGGTTTTAGAAATCAAGATGATTTCGAAAGCCAGTTAAGATCTATAATGAGCAATGATTCTTCATTTGGTGATGATATTGAAAAATTGAAATCCTTATGTTTTACTGGCATAGTTGAGAAGCAAATTGATATTTGTAAAAAAGCACTATTAGATGCTCATTACAGCGATATATCATCTGAACATTTTGGAGGTCACTTAAAAAATGCACTACGAAAATTAAGTCCAAGTCAGATTGATAATATTGAACTCTTAATGCCCGAAGATGAGATTATTGTAAAATATAAACCTGAAGGGTCAACAACTTTTAAACCATTATCAACTGCATCAGCAGGTCAAAAAACAGCAGCTATTTTAACATTCCTTCTTTCGTTTGGCGATATTCCGTTATTACTTGACCAACCAGAAGATGACCTTGATAACAGATTGGTTTACGATTTAGTAGTAAAAGGTTTAAAAAAAGCAAAAGAGAAAAGACAAATTATTGTAGTTACTCATAATGCAAATATTCCAGTAAATGGTGATGCAGAGTATATTCTATCAATGGATTCAACTACAACTGATATTAAAGTCCTTCATTCTGGAACAGTGGAAAATAGTGCTATTAAGAAAGAAATTTGTGATGTCATGGAAGGAAGTGAAAAAGCTTTCCAACTAAGGTCGGAGCGATACAAAACAATCTTTTCTTTAAAAAAAAAGTAAAAAATAATATGAATTAGGACACCATAGCATAATTAACAAGCTTTAAAAAAAGGATAAGTAAGGAAACATTGTAGTAATTGGAAAAGTTTAAATAAAGGATGGAGGAAATACTAAAAATTGACTCAGAAATTAAAAGTTATATAGACAATATAGAGCTTCACGCAAAAAAGTTAAAGTTCAATCCTTTAGGGGAGTTTAAACTAGACTTAAACAACGTAGTAGGTATACCTTGGCATACTTTTCATTATCCAGGCATTTATTTATTTGAAATAAAAAATAATGGTCTATCAGATGATTTCAGTTCGTGGGTTAAAAATTTTAACCATCAGTGGATGGACGATAGGTATGTAAAATCCTTTACACCTAATTTAACGAAGAAACGAGTTAAGGCCCACACTGAGTTAAGCGAATGGATACCGATTTATGTTGGTAAATCACATGATGTCGAGGGTCGGGTACATCAACATATTTTTAAAAATTTAGATTCAACTACTTTTGCATTAAAGTTGAATTCAAGAGAGAATTTATACAATGAAACTTTTCGAATAAGTTCACTTGAAATTGATTTACAAAATTATAATGCGTTAATGCCCTTGATAGAATGGACGTTAAGAGAAAAATTTAACCCAATATTAGGAAGATAGAAAAGTTCAAATAAAGGATGAGCAAAAGAAGAGATACAAGATTAGAATCTGAGGGAGCAGAGTTTCTTGTTTTAGGAAATTTACTACTAAATCAAATTCCTTCTTATAAGACATATACGAATATGCCTGGGTATGATTTAGTTGCAACAAATCCCGAAAAAAATTTATCAGTAAAAATCCAAGTTAAAAGTAGATATAAGACAGACTGGGATGGATTTATAATTAAAAACTTAGATTCTGATTTTGTTGTTTTTGTCACTTTAAATAGAGGATTTTCTAGAGTTCGTAAAAATGGAGACAGTGGAGTTACAGACCCAGATTATTATATATTTCCAATAGAGTATATTAAACAAGCTGTTAATGAAAAGAGCAAATGGGGTAAAATACCTAAGTCAAACTTAGTTAACAGGGAAACATATATAGATAATTGGGCATTAATTAAAGAAAAACTTAAAATGCATTCAAACTTTTAAGTATAATTGAACGATAAATAATATGCTCGTCAAAAATGTCATTTCTAGAGAAGACCTTGAAACCATTAAAAAGTGTAAAGCTTCAATGGAAATATAGGTTGGGTTATAAAAGGAGTTAATGTTATTGGAAACTCTTTAGAAACAGGAGATAGATTTATTCCTGAAAAAGCGTTAAATGTCCTTCAAAAATCTGCAGAAAAAATATTGTTGGGATTATTAAAAGCTAATCTCCTACCCATATCAAAAAACAAACAGTTAAAAGAAGCTTCTAGTATTACGTATAAAGCTATAGTTATTGGCTCAGGAACAGTTGGTGGTTTTTTCGGTTCGACTACGGGTATTGGAACAGCCATTTTCGCTTCTGAAATGACCATTACCACAAAGTACATTTTACGCAGTATTATGGATATAGCTAGAAGCCAGGGTGAGGATATTTATTCCCTTGAAGGGCAAATGCAATGTATGGAAGTATTTGCGTTAGGAGGCAAGTCAAAAGATGATGATGGTATGGATACAAGCTATTATGCAGCACGCGCTGCTTTATCATCAACTTTAAAAAATCTTACTTCGGCTAGCTTACAAGCGGCTATTAAGACTGCAGCAAATAGTTCTGTTGTTTTTGGTTCTAGTGCTATGAATAAATTCATCACCCAAATAGCAGCGAGATTTAGTGTATTAATTAGCGAGAAGTTTATGGCACAAGCTGTTCCTATTGCCGGAGCACTAGGTGGCGGTTCTATGAACTTTATTTTTATCAATCATTTTCAGAAAATGGCAACTTCACACTTTACACTAAGAAGGTTGGAGCGCAAATATGGTGAAGATGCTGTGAGGAAGGCATATTTAAAAATCTAAAATAGCTCTAAGAACATAAGGATTAATTTACCGGGTTTTTCTGAAGAGAAGAATTCTAACCCTAAATTGATAACCTAAAAATAGAATTTATTTAATTCTTTCAGTTCTAAATAAAGTGTACTATAATGCACTTTAAATAATTATTTTAAATAAACAAACTCTAAAACACTAAATAGTACATTTTAAAGCACTATTTGTTGTTGAATTGAAATATATAATTATATTTACATAAAAAAGAGCCATATAATGCACTTTGAAAGTCTGATAAATAGTATAAAAGAACGCAGAGAAATACTAAATGTAACTCAAGAAACATTAGCAGATCTTTCAGGAGTTGGTTTACGTACGCTTAAACAGTTTGAAAGTGGGAAAGGTAACCCAACAGCAGAAACTTTGAATAAGTTAGGTAATGCCTTGGGTATGGAATTGACATTCCAAATAAAACCAACAACATCTGAAGAATGAGACAAGCATTGATATTGTACAAGAAAGAAGAAGCGGGCAGATTAACTCAACTTAATGATGGAACCTTCAAATTCAGATATCTAGACGTATGGTTTCGGTCAAATGACAAACCAGCTATTAGTCTTACGCTACCTAAAAATCAACAAGAATATCATTCAGAATATCTATTTCCTTTTTTTTATAATATGTTACCTGAAGGATCGAACAAACAAAATATTTGTTTTGAATTACGTATTGACCCTGAAGACTATTTTGGTCTATTATTAACTACAGCTAAATATGATACCATTGGAGCTATACAGGTTAAAGAAATAAAACTTAATTAAATGATTATAAACAACTGTCCAAGCACTTTAAAGAAAGGACTTGATACATACAGCAAGACTGCTTTAAATCGTTTATTCAATGGAAGAAAGGTAAGCCCTACCCTACCTTATGAATCACCACTTTCAAATACCATTACCGAAGAACTTTTCAAAGAAAACAAAAAGCGATTGTCCATTTCTGGTGTGCAAGAAAAATTTTCTGTACTACTAGAAAAAAACAAACTACGCTTGATAAATGAAGGAGAACAAGGTCAGTACATTTTAAAACCTATTCCCAATGTGGGAAGCCGAACTGAACAGATGCCTGCAAATGAGCATCTGAGCATGCAAATAGCAAGACAAGTTTTTGGGATTGAAACAGCTGAAAATGGTTTAGTTTTTTTTCAAAATGGAAACCCTGCTTACATTACTAAACGTTTTGATCTAAATGAAGACGGAACAAAATTAGCTGTAGAAGATTTTGCAACATTAGCCAAAAGGACACCACAAACGCACGGAACAGATTTTAAATATTCAGGTAACTATTTAGAAATGTTCGACCTTTTAAAACAATATGTTCCCGCTTATCCAATAGAAGCATTAAAACTATTTAAATTAATCCTTTTCAATTATATCATCTCTAATGGTGATGCCCATTTTAAGAATTTCTCTTTAATAGAAACGTCAATGGGAGATTTTAAACTGTGTCCGGCATATGATTTATTGAATAGCAGGATTCATGTTGAGGATAGAGATTTAGCTTTAGAAGATGGGCTTTTACCACTAAATAAGACAACAGGGAAAGTTACAGAGCAATTTTCAAAACTTGCAGAACTTGCAGGTATTTCAGAAAAACAAAGTACTAAAATATTTAAAGAAATTACCTCTCATGAAGATAAAGTCCTGGCCTTAATTGAACTTTCATATCTTGATGAGAAAACTAAAAGAAACTATGCTCAAGCTTATCAAACAAGACTTAAAAAACTATTTAGAACCTAAAACATTAGATATCGTTTTATAGTTATCAACAATGAAAGTCAATGTATATACCACCAAAAGAAACTACCTTCGTGTACCCCATTTGTACCCCAACCCTCTCAAAGCCTAATAAACACTGACTTTGCTACTTACTGTATCGGGAAGTAAAACTAAGCAACAAGATATCAGCCGTGTATGGTTTCATCTTTTCCGTAGTTCTTAATTAC
>TARA_R110002126_G_scaffold175960_1_pt1 | contig 28379 bp, 25 predicted proteins | sample TARA_R110002126 | Tara Oceans TARA_R110002126 (sample SAMEA4397536) | marine metagenome | biome: Polar Biome; feature: [DCM] deep chlorophyll maximum layer (ENVO:01000326); material: water (ENVO:00002006), including particulate matter (ENVO:01000060) such as... | depth 30 m | reverse complement strand
TTTAATAAAAAAATTGTACCGAATGGTTGTTATCAACAGCGTGTGATTCAAACAGCTCAAGATGGTATCGAATCGATAATATTTTCGGATAATTATGATGAGGGGAAAATGCGGACGGAAGCACCTTATCCTGGCGTACCGTTAACCCTGAATCAAATTAAAAATTTGGCTGCGATCGGTGCGCGAATATTTACGGCACTCGATGCAGAAAGGGCAGTAAAATACGTTGAACTTTATCAAGAAATACAAAAGAAAGATCTTGAATTAACAAAGATTTTGCATGATAAATATGAAGATAATCTGGAAAAAGCATCTGTCGAGTTAAATGGCTTACGTCCGCTTATTCTCGAGCTTAATCTTTATTCCGATGGAAAAAAAGATTTCACGGATGTATTCATTCAGAGGCGAATTGATGCACTCAAAAACGAGTCTACGCGTCGTATTAAGCCATTCATTCAGGATGGTGTGGTCGAGGATATTGCATCACTAGAGCAGCCTGATCTTGCCGTTCAAATACTGCCTGATCGTAAAGATGAGAAAGAAAAAGAAAAAAACAGTATGCAAACACAAATTATGGATCTTCTTGATCAAGTACTGTGTATGCAAGCCGAGAACAATCTCGATACAGAGGTATTTTATCAGCGATTACAGGCATTAAACACAGCGGTTATTTTGTTTGAATTGACGTTTGAGGCGGTTGATGATCAAGTATTTTCACGTGTGCAACGCGCACAATTGCCAGAGCACTATTTTAATTTACCTGAGCATTTTAGACAGGCTATTTTATCGGGTGATTTATCGACCGTACGCGCTATGTTTGGTGCGGTTGAATTGAATATGGATTGGGTGCTTTTATTTTCAGAATTACTCGAAATCATTGAAGCCGGTAAAGATAGTCGATTATGTGATCGCTTAATTCCGATTGTTTATTATTTACATGAGCATTCAGATTTATTTCAAGCCTTCGTGCGTTTTAAAATGACGCGTTTAGAATACCCAGCCCATCAAAAATTATTTGATGGCGATTTGCGTGTTAACTTATTGTCGGTGTTGTATTGCATCAATAACATCAAAGCGTATCGTTTATATTTAGATTTGGGGTGTTCTCCAGAAGGTGTGCATGCTCATTGCGGTCAGGTTGCTTTTAATGCGTTGCAAACGATTTTGTTGCTATCAAATCAGGCTTCAAACAGGAGGCCTTACGTTGAGGCGCTATTTCAGCATGGTGCTGTGAGCTCAACCGCACCGTATATTTTACCTGAATTTTATGTTTCTCATGCTCTAAGAGATGCACATACAGCAAATAGCCCTGCGGCAGTTTCTACAACGTTGTTTCATCATGCCATGCAACAAACACCGGGCAAAATGAAGGGCAGTAAGCTCGTCAAGCAAAGCAAACCTAAAGCAATAGGTCTCGTAGAAGACGTCCGTGATCTTGGTATTTTGATTCAGAAAGAAAATATTCTTGCATGGAGTTGGGCGTTATGTCCGTTAAGAGAGCCGGAGGTTATTGGATTAATGGCAAGCCATTGTGATATGAAAACGTGCTTGCTAGAATTTTCTAATATCGTAGCACAAGATAATTTTACCGTTGTGTTTATACCCTCAACACGGGGTGGCGCGGCATTTCATATGAATGAGAAGCAAATTGAAAAAAATGCAAGCAAATATATGGATTTCTCAGACTTAGATAATATTACGATGTACGCCGTGAGTAGCGCTAATCCAAATCGGTTCATGCCTCAAGAGCCCCTCTTTCTAGCCGAACGAAAAACAATGCGAGCTTATGTGACGTTTAATCCTGCATATCAGATGAGCGTTGAAAAACAAGAGAAGTTATTAAAAAGTGCTCAATTGGTTTATCAGGGATTTGAGCAATTATTTAATGCAATATCAGACCAAGAAAAACATCATTTTGTAGAGGGACTGATGAGGCTTGTGATTCAAAGTAAATTATCAGGCGCTCCACTGATTGAAACGCTTAAGTTATATCATGCGGTGATCACAGCCCACTCTCTACTTAACCAGATGGGTGTAAAAGATTATCAAAGCATGATTAAGTTTTTTTTAGCGTATGGAAAAACGTTCGATCAGTTAAAGGGATCACCAACCATTGTCCCTTCCCAGATTTGTACTAATTTGGAAGTTTTACTGTTCAACACGAAACTTCATCCGGGCATCGTTGCAGCACTTGCACCTGAAATAAGGACCGTGCGTGAAGTATCTGATTCTAATCCAGCAGGGCCGTTGGGGCGTATTATGCTGAAGTGATTGGGTTGATTATCTTGTAAGATTTAGCCATTCACCGATCCTAATGAAACACTCACCTTACGCAATCTGCGTAATATTAATGGCAGCAGAGTTAACAACCAGATTACCAGCGAATTGTTGGCTTAACTCTAAATTAAAAATATCATTTGCATTCAGGCTCACCATCATGCTCCCTGATATATTTAAATATCGTGTATGGCTGGCTCCGGGGCTTGCATCATAAGCAAATGAACCAATCATTTTATTGGGTGGCAATAATGATTGCGCTGTGGTTAGATTCACAAGATCTACAATAATATCATTTTCCGCTATTCGGTCATCATATATAGAAATATACCAATTGATTTGGTAAATCCCTGTATTTGCCACCTGGAACATACTTGAGTCTGTAGCGGTTGTATGTGTAATATTAACGGGCGTAAAATTATTGCTACCAAAATCTACCGGAACAAACGTGTTGGCTAACGTCAATAGCTGCAGGGTATTTGTTGAGGCTGAAGCATAACTTTTTGTGGTTGAAGCTTGGTTAATTTGATTTTGAAGATACGTTTGGCTTGTGGACACGGCCTGATCAACATATGTTTTAGAGACTGAGTTACAGGCAATAGCCGATTGTGCTAAACATAGTGTGACTAAAGCACATAATTTGATTGCTTTCATAAGACATCCTTGTATGAATTGATTAAACTGAATAAGTAAAGTTAAGTAATACGCCTTGCTGTATAGGAATATTTGAGACAGAGCATGTATCTTGTGCAATATTAGCTACAAAATGTGGTGATGCACCGTAAATTCCTTGGTACAACACGCTCACTTGAATCGTTTGATTTGCTCGATAACCAACACCAGCTTGCACCTCACCATCAAAGCGACTTAAACCACTACATCGATCAAGCAATTGCCATGATCTATAAGCAGTTCCTCCTTTAAGAATCAAATCAAAAGTCGAATTATTTATAGGCGCTGAGATATACACAAGCACGTCAACCAAGGGTTTCATGACGGTTTGTACATTCAACCCCCCAATTGCATCCACCGTATTTTGAGGAAGATTTAAGGTCATGGTATTACCGGTTTGGACTCCTAGCTCAAGCCCTGCATTATATTTTTTAGTGATAGATAGCGGTTTTATCAGTGCCAAGCGTAAAAGGGGTGTTTGCCCATCGGGTTGATGCATATTTTGATAACCGGTATATCCAATAGCTGCGGTAAAGCCAAATTGTTTTAATGCCAAATCACTGATTCCCGGACTTGAATAACTAACAGTAGCGAAAATGATCGTGCAAAAGAAACATATGATTTGCTTAAACAACACCTTCTCCTCATCCTGAATTTTAGAAAGCAACTTTTAATCATGCGGCTTAAAGATTATCGTGATTTACTGTAATAAACAAGGGTGTGTGTGCATGACTAATTTATCATTTTTAAAGCAATAAAAAATTAATTTGTTGCTTAATAAATAAAATAATCTGAGTGTTTGGTGAATACAGGGTAAAATTTTGATAAACATCTTGGTGCTACCCACGGGCGTTGATATTAATAGCACATAAGGTTACATAAAGTGTAACTTAATCTAGAGATATTGATGATGCAAATGATACAGAAAAATACTTCTACCTTAATTTTCCTAGTATGGCCCACACAAACTCTATGATAAACTAATTTTATTGTCATACCGAGTTACTGAGATTTGCATGTTAGAAAGTGATCGTTTAATCAGTATGGAGGCACAACCTTCGGAAGAAACGGTTGATCGTGCCATACGGCCTTTGAGTTTGGATGAATACATCGGCCAAGACGATGTGCGTTCACAAATGCGGGTGTTTATTGATGCTGCACGCAAGCGTCACGAAGCGCTCGATCATACGTTGATTTTTGGCCCACCTGGGCTGGGTAAAACTACGCTTGCCAATATTATTTCGCATGAACTGGGGGTTAATTTACGACAAACCTCAGGGCCTGTATTAGAACGCGCAGGCGATGTCGCGGCAATTTTAACTAATCTTCAAGAAAACGATGTGTTGTTTATTGATGAAATTCATCGTTTAAGCTCGGTGATAGAAGAGCTGTTATATCCGGCGATGGAAGATTATAAACTTGATATTATGATTGGCGAAGGGCCTTCAGCCCGATCGATTAAATTAGATTTACCGCCGTTTACGTTAGTTGGCGCGACCACGCGTGCTGGTGCGTTGACGTCACCGTTGCGTGATAGATTTGGTATTGTTCAGCGTTTAGAGTTTTATAGTGTTGATGCCTTAACCTCGATTGTAAAACGTTCGGCTGATTTACAAAATTTAAAATCAGAGCCTGAAGGGGTGTTTGAAATTGCGAGACGTGCACGTGGCACGCCGCGTATTGCCAATCGTTTATTACGTCGTGTGCGTGATTATGCTGAAGTTACGGGAAAAGGGGTTATAACACACGATATCGCGCGTTTTGCTCTCGAAAAATTACGTGTGGATGAGCACGGATTTGATCTGATGGATAAAAAATTATTGCTTGCGGTGATTGAGCGTTTTGATGGAGGGCCTGTGGGGGTTGAGAGTATTGCAGCCGCGATTGGTGAAGAACGAGCGACCATTGAAGACGTGATTGAGCCTTACCTGATTCAGCAAGGATTTTTGATGAGAACGCCGAGAGGGCGTATAGCAACATCGTTGGCGTATCAGCACTTTGGTCTGCCAGCAACCGAGCCTACCAACGTATAACAGGAGATAAAAATAATCATGCAACACACCAGCGTATTAAGTTATTTTGTCGGGGCCGGTTTTGTGGTGAAATCGGTGATGTTTATCTTATTCATGGCGTCTATTATTTCGTGGGCGTTGATTATTCAACGTGCTTGGTTTTTTAAGAAAAAACGTGCGGACTATGACGCATTCACGTCGCGATTTTGGGATACGCCTGACTTAAGCTTGTTTTATAAAGAATTGAATAATAACCCTGAGCGCCAACAAGGTTTAGCTTCTATTTTTCATGCCGGGTTCAAAGAATTTCTACGGATGAGTAAGCATGGCAAGGTCTCGCTTGAGCCGATTGAGCGTGTGATGCAAATTCAGCATGCCAAAGAAGAAGAAGCCTTTGAGCAACATTTGCCGTGGTTTGCATCGGTTGGGTCGATTGCTGTTTATATTGGTTTGTTTGGAACGGTGTGGGGCATCATGGCGTCGCTTCAAGACTTGGGAAATGCACAACAAGCAACGATTGCGATGGTAGCCCCAGGTATTTCAGAAGCGTTGGTGGCTACAGCGCTCGGGCTTTTTACAGCGATTCCTGCGGTGCTTGCGTATAACCGTTACCGTACGCGTGTTGAAATCTTACTGAAGCGTTATGATATTTTTCAAGAAGAGCTGTTGGCACTGATTGTTCAGCAAACACCGTCGACGCATACTGAGGTAAAACAAGCTGAGGTTACCCCCGTATGAGCCTGAAAGAAAAACGCAGATCGAAAGGTCATATTGTTGATATCAACGTGGTGCCTTATGTGGACGTGATGTTGGTCTTGATGGTGATTTTTATGATAACAGCACCCATGCTCACGCAAGGTGTTACGGTTGATTTACCTAGAGCTATCAGTAAAACCTTAAAAACCAGTTCACGTGAGCCGATTATTGTGTCGGTTGATAAGGCCGGCAGTTATTTTTTAAATATCCATGCACAACCCAATGCTTCCATTCGACCCCATGATTTGATGGTGCGTGTGGCCGCAGAGCTTACGCTTGCGCGTGAAACGGGTCAGCCAGCTCATGTATTAGTTAAAGGCGATCAAGGGGTGGCTTATGGTAAAGTCGTGGAGGCCATGGCGTTACTTAAACAAGCGGGTGCTGAAAACGTAGGGCTTGTGACGGATTCGACGGGCATGATGCCTTCAGGAGAAAAAACTGCATGAGATACGATAAATCTTACCGCGTAGCACTGGCTTCGGCGATTTGTTTGCACGGACTTTTATTGCTGGCATTAATCATACATCCTGAGTCATCAAGGCGTCCGGTGTTACAGCAGGACGCTAAGCGCGATGTGACACCGTCTGAATCCAAAAAATTAGAAGAAAGCTTAAAAGAGCCTAAAATTATTCATGCGGTAAGTGTTAATTCGAAAGAAGTGCAAGAAGCGGTCACACGTTTAAAAACAGCACGTGCCGAAGAACGACGCGTTGAGGCTAATCGACAACGTAAACTTCAGAACGAAGCCGATGCAGCGCGACGTCTTCGAATGCAAGAACAGAACCGATTGCAACAACTTAAAATTGAGCAAGCGCGTGTGGCCGAACAGCGCCGAAAAGCCGTAGCTGAAAATAAAAAAATGCTTCAAGACATGAGCAAGCAAAAAGCAGCTGAAGAAAAACGTATTTTAGCGATGAAACAACAACAAGCGGATATGCGTAAACAGCAACAAGAAGAAGCAGCGAAGCTTGCCGAGCTGAAGCAAGAAGAGAAAGAGCGAGAAGCGCGCGAAAAAGAGCACGCGCGTCTTGAGGCTGTGCGAGAAGAGGCAGCGCAGCGCGCCCGTGTCGCAGGGGTGGTTGATAAATATAAAGCATTAATTTTAGGCGCGATAAGTCGTCAGTGGATTCTCCCTGATCAAGTCAATAACCAGCTTTCCAGTCGTTTTACAATTAGGCTTGCACCTAACGGTAGTGTACTCGATGTTAATTTAACACGTAGCAGTGGTGATCCTATTCTCGATCGCTCAGCACAGGCGGCTATTTATAAAGCATCACCGTTGCCCGTTCCTGACGATCCTGCTGCGTTTAATTTATTCCGTGAGATAACCCTCACGGTCCGACCTGAACATGTGAGGGGGTAGTAGCTTATGATTCTGATGCGTTGCTTACTTGTGGGGTTAAGTTTATTTTCAAGCCATGTGTTTGCCGTTGATTTAGAACTCACACAAGGCGTCAATAAAGCATTGCCCATAGGGATTAATGGTTTTGGAAAAAGTTCTGAGGCACGTGAGCTTTTAAGTGTGATTGACGGTGATTTAAACTTATCAGGGCAGTTTAAATTGATTCCTGCCCCACGTGCAGGACGTGATGAGACGTCGTTAAATATTTGGCACGATCTGGGTGTTGATAGCGTACTTTCGGGAAAGATAACGGCTACCGAGGATAAACGCTATAAAGTTGATGTGGAGCTATTAGACGTTGCTGCACGTGGTGCGCCCTTGTTGGTTCAAAGCTATCAGGTTGAAGCACGTGAGTTGCATGCGTTAGCGCATCATATCAGTGATGAAGTTTATAAAAAACTGACCGGTATTCGTGGTGTTTTTTCGACACGTATTGCTTATGTTCTCGTGAAGCGTACGCGAAATACAGCACAATATTCGCTTGAAATTTCAGATATGGATGGTCGTAATCCTCATGGTTTATTAAGGTCAACCGATCCTCTCATGTCACCGGCGTGGTCACCGAATGGACGCGAAATAGCGTATGTATCGTTTGAGAAAAAACGCGCGCAAATTTTCATTGTGTCGGTTGAGACGGGAGAGCGTCGATTGGTTACGGACTTTCCTGGTATCAACGGAGCTCCTGCATGGTCGCCTGATGGAAAGCAATTGGCTGTTGTGTTGTCAAAAGGTGGGACACCTAAAATATACAGTGTAGATCTTACCTCAGGTCACATGAAACAATTGACGTTTGGTAACGCGATTGATACCGAACCTCGTTTTTCGTCTGATGGTCGTTCTCTTTTGTTCACTTCAGGTCGAGGTGGAGCGCCACAGGTGTATCGATTAAACTTGGCTGATGGTGATGTGAAGCGCATGACGTTTGAGGGGAATTATAATGCACGCGCCTCGTACACACCTGATTTGAGGCAGATCATTTTGCTGCATCGTGAAGATAAAAACTTTAATATTGGTGTGCAAGCCATGGATACCGGTCGTGTAACGGTGTTGACCGATTCCGAGGCCGATGAATCGCCGTCATTGGCGCCTAATGGACGCTTTGTGATTTATGCAACGCATGTACGCGACCAAGGTGTGTTAGGCATGGTCTCGGTCGATGGTCGTGTTCAACGTGCTTTTCCTGCACGCGATGGTGATATTCAGGAGCCCGCGTGGTCACCGTTTTTCGGATGAAGTTTTCTTATGTTTTGGCTGTTTTATTTGGGGTGTCTTCACCCCATTTTGCTTTTGCATGGAACGCCGAAGGGCATCGGGTGATAGCACAGGTTGCGTATAACCATATGACACCGACGGCTAAACTACGTTTTCAAGTGGCGCATCCTGTTTTAGATAAGCATCAAAAACCACCGTCGTTTATTGAGGCAGCCGCATGGCTTGATACGTTGCGCAAAAAAGATTCAAATGCGATGGGTGCCATGCATTATGTGGATATTCCTTTTTTAACCGAGGGTATGCATGCGCCTAAACCTCAATCGATGAATGGTCTGATGGCTTATAATCAATCGCGTGCCTTACTGTTAGAAAACCATGCATCATTGCTTGAGCAAGTCGTTGCGTTGCGTGTATTGATTCATGTCGCAGGTGATTTGCATCAGCCGTTGCACGCGGCCACACGTGTAAGCCGTGCCTACCCTGATGGCGATGCTGGCGGCAATCGCGTGGTTTTACCTAAGAACAAGATTGCAAATAATCTGCATGCGTATTGGGATAGAGCTGGCGGTGCATTGTTGTATAGTGCCTATGAACGTAACCCTGAAATACGGGCCCGTCGACGTGCACGAGCGCTCGAAGCGGCTTGGCCTTGTTGGCTAGATTTGGTTGATACAGACCCCGTGCATTGGCTTGCTGAATCACATGATTTAGCTGTGTCAGAGGCTTACTCTATCACAGCTAAAAATTTTTCAAGCGGTGCGTATCAACGTACCGTATCACGTACCGCAGAAAAACGTCTTGCGCTTGCAGGTTGCCGTCTTGCGGCTGCTTTAAACGAACTTGATGCACATCTATCAGCTACATGAAGCTTGGTGGGATGATGGCGTAACAGCCTGTTCTACAGCCGTTGAGCATTGCAATTCGAATTGTTCAATTGTTGTTGCATTTAAGTGTTCAAGTTCATACTTAATTGCGGCCTGGGCATGATCATGCATGTCTTGGGATATTTCATGATTTTCAAGGCGAAATGTTAAATCTTGCCTCATGGTTTCCGCAATTAATGCGCATTGGTGCGCTAAGTTTTCCGGGCTTTCTAAATCTACAGGCTCAGGTGAAAAAAAACGAACGCTTCGCTCTTGAGCATTGCCTTGCGTAAAGGCTGCTAATGTTTGCAGATAGATGTATCGCTCATCCATGAGCGCTTTCAGCTCTGCGAGTAGCTCTGCACTATCTTCTTGGCTTAGTTCTCCCATGAGGTATGTTTCAAGGGTTGAGGTTTCTGTTTTATTGTTCTCGAGTTGAGCTATGATAGATGCTTTTTTCATATCAATTACCTTAGTTCTGGGTTGTTTTTTAATATGTGTAATGAGGTATTGCGGATATAATTCTGAACACCATGAGCAATCATAAGTATTACAATGCTTGCTATCACATCCAAAATATAATGCCAACCGAGCAAAACGCACGATATAACCATACTAATATTGAGTAAAAGTAGGGGACTGAAAACCCACCACCAATCACGTACAAGCCATACGCAAAGCCATGCCCAAATAACATGAAAAGACGGGAGTGCAATCATGCCTCCTTCGCGTGTGCTTGGCTGAATGTGGCGATGAATTTGTTGAAATTTAAGTTCGGTTGCATGCTGTGCTTCAGTAAAATATGGGCTATTAATTACGCTTGCTGGTGCTGTGGTGGGAAAAAAATAATAAAAACTAAAGCCAATCAAGGCCGTAAATAAAAGCAAAAAATAATATTCGTGGAGGCGTTCAAAACGCCCTAACACAATCAGTATTAAAGGCAGATAGGTGAGTTGGTATGTAAGTGAGTTATAAATCCATTCCATAATGTGATACAGCGTTGGGTGGGCATGACTCCATGCCATCATGTGTGAAAAATCAACATGCATCCATTCACTCCAGCGCAGAATCTGGTGATCAATGGGAAGAAAGGGTGTGTATTGTATGGCATTGGTTCCGAAGATCATTAACGCCATACTACCAAGGAAAAAAAACATTTCTTTTACACGTCGATTTAAAGGGTGGGATGCGTGGTATTGAAGATAAAAACCAAGGTAAATTAAGAGTGAGGCCGTACTTACTTGGATTATATTGGTTGGAAAATAGTTGTTTCCAACGTAGTGTGTGTGAGTTGTATTCAGGCGAAGAGCCAGTGCTGATAAACAAAAAAAAAGTAAAGCAACCACACAAAAAAATATATGACGTGTGAGCAGGGCAGGTGCTCGAATTTTAGATGTTATTAATCGAGTTAATTGCACACAGAGTTAGCCTCTTCTTCTTGCTTTTTGATGGCAAGATAAACTTCTTCGCGATGTACGTTGATCGAGCGAGGTGCATCAACACCAAATTTAATATGTCCGTGCTCTTGTGTTCTAAAAGCAACCACCCGAGCGATTTCGCCATCGACAGAGAGCATTAAAGATTCTTCAAAGTTGACCGTTATAATATCCATTAATAACCTAAATTCTTTATTTTTTAAGATGTTATAACGTATCGATTTGATAAAATCAATGAAAACATTAAAAACAATTTATATATTGAGGGTTTGCGATGATACCGATTGTAGTTGCAGGTGCCGGGAAAATTGGCAGTTTAATTGCTTGTCTTTTAGTAGAAACACAGGACTATCAGGTTCATTTGGCCGATCTTGATTTTAATTTGCCTGATACCGTGCGTTTACTCAAAAATAGGCCGGATATTCAAACCGTGATTTTGAATGTCAAAGATAAATCAGCGGTTCAAGCCTACTTAAGAACACACGGTGTGATTGCTGTGATTTCGAGCTTACCTTATTTTCTTAATGTAGATGTGGCTGAATCGGCCAAAGCTGCCGGCAGTCATTATTTTGATTTAACTGAAGATATTGCTGTGGCTGCAAAAATCAAAGCGCTAGCGCACCATGCATCCACTGTCTTTGTTCCGCAATGTGGTCTGGCGCCTGGTTTTGTGAGTATGGTCGCGCACAGTCTAATGCAGCGTTTTGATGTGTGCCACACGGCTAAATTACGCGTGGGAGCTTTACCACAATGTACTAGTAATGCGTTACATTACTCACTGACATGGTCAACTGATGGTTTAATCAATGAATACGGTGAGGCGTGCGCTGGAATCCAAAATGGCAAGCACATGATGTTTGAGCCTTTGGAAGGCTTAGAAGAACTACAGATTGATGGTGATGCATACGAAGCGTTTCATACGTCCGGTGGGCTTGGCGGCCTCGCGAGTTTATATCAAGGCAAAGTTCAGCATTTAAATTATAAAACCATTCGGCATCCGGGGCATTGCGAGAAAATGCGTTTTCTGATGCATACGTTACGACTTAACGAAGATCGTAAAACATTAAAATATATTTTAGAGCGAGCTATTCCTAAAACCTATCAAGATATGGTGATGCTGTATGTTTCAGTAGAAGGTACAAAAGATGGTGAGTATATTGAAGAAAGTTATGTAAAAAAAATCTATCCTAAAATAATAGGCGGTATCACATGGTCGGCGATACAATTAAGTACAGCGTCGTCGGTATGTGCGGTGCTTGAGCAAGTATTGGCATCTCAACAAGATCTTAAAGGCTTAGTTCTACAGGAGCATTTTTGTATGGAAGATATGCTTAAAAATCGTTTTGGACGCTGCTATGCTTAAAAAATCATGGAATCTTGAGTCGGTTAATCCAGGGGCCTACAGTGGCTTTGACTGGACGAGCAATATTTTGAAGGGTGATATAGCATCATACAACCCTTCGACCGAAGCGTGCATTGCCAAGGTCTCTGGATGCACGGTATCAGACTATGATGAGGTGATACGACGAGCAGAGCAGGCTTTTTTAGCTTGGCGCGTAACTCCGGCGCCTCAACGTGGCGAAATTATTCGTCAGATAGGAGATGTGCTTCGGCATCATAAAGATAATTTAGGTACGTTGATTTCACTAGAAATGGGCAAGTCTAAACAGGAAGGTTTGGGTGAAGTTCAAGAAATGATTGATATGGCAGATTTTGCTGTAGGTCAGTCACGGATGCTTTATGGCAAAACCATGCACTCAGAGCGCCCAGAACATCGTTTGTACGAACAGTGGCATCCACGAGGTGTGGTTGCTGTAATTTCGGCTTTTAATTTTCCTGCCGCTGTTTGGGCATGGAATGCGTTTATTGCGGCTATTTGCGGAAATGTCACGGTATGGAAACCCTCAAGCCAAGTCCCGTTGTGTGCGATTGTGATTCATAAGTTATGTGCGGCTGTTTTAAAAGCTAATCAAGCGCCGGCAATTTTTTCATTGATTATACCGGCGTCGCGCGATATATCTGAAAAAATCCTGGATGATGCACGGTTGCCTTTGGTCTCGTTTACGGGCTCAACGGCCGTGGGCAAGCATGTCGCCGCACGCGTGGCCTCGCGTCTTGGCCAGTCTATTTTAGAATTGGGTGGAAACAATGCGATTATTTTGGATGAATGTGCTAATTTAAATCAAGCTATTCCAGCAATTGTTTTTGGGGCTTTAGGAACGGCCGGTCAGCGATGCACCACAACACGCCGGTTGTTTGTGCATGAGGGTTTATATTCAGATGTGCTCAAGCGATTAAAGCATGCTTATGCGCAAATCAGTGTAGGCGATCCACTGGATTTAAATCATCTGATGGGGCCGTTAATTAACCGCGATGCGGTAAGGCTATTTGAATCAGTGACTCGAGACGTGAAAGCTTCAGGAGGTAAGATTGCATATGGTGGTGAGCGATTAGATGGCCTGGGTTATTTTGTTCAACCGACACTGGTGACGCATCTCGATAATCATCATGCGCTGGTTCAACAAGAAACGTTTGCGCCCATCTTGTACATCATGAAGTATAAGAATTTTGAAGAGGCCATTGCATTACAAAATGCAGCCCCACAAGGCCTATCATCGGCATTATTTACTGAGAATTTTAAGCATGCCGAGTACTATTTAAGTGTATGTGGCAGTGATTGTGGGCTTGCTAATATTAATATAGGTACATCAGGCGCTGAGATTGGCGGAGCGTTTGGGGGCGAAAAAGAAACAGGTGGGGGGCGTGAGTCGGGTTCGGATGCCTGGAAGGCTTACATGCGTCGTCAAACCAACACGCAGAACTGGGGTCATGTTCTGCCGTTGGCACAAGGTATTCGTTTTGATCTAAAATAATATAAAAAAATTTACGCTCTCAGTTGAAGCGTTTGCCCGGGTTTTAACAGGTGTTGCGCTGCGTGAGGGTTCAGGCTCAGTAGTTTTTTGAGTGGAAGGTTATTCTGACTGGCAATGCGACTTAAATTATCACCGGGCTTGACCACGTAATCACTAGGCGTACGTTGTCTCCAAATAAGTAACTCTTGTCCTGGTTGAATTGGATGGTCTTCACCCAGGTGATTCCAGGCGCGCACCGCTTGCTCCGGCGCACCGTATTTTCGGTTAAGGGTTTTAAACGAATCATTTTTTTGAACAATATGAATGACTTTATAGGTTTGATGACTGGGCATATGCGTTGGCGCTTTGTTTGTGGTTGTTTGAATGGGTGTTGTTGTCATATGGTTAGGTACGAGCACATATTGCCCGGGCCGAACTCTGTCTGAAGTTAGGTGGTTGGATGTTTTAATCATGGTTGACGTGCTTTGATATTTTTGAGCAATCGCACTTAATGTTTCGCCAGATTTTACTTGATGGCGAGACCAGCTGATGCGTTGATCTTTAGGGAGCTCTTCCAGTTGTTTTGAAAATTCTTTCACATGATTAATAGGCAACAATAATTTATAGGGTTGATAGGGTGCCGTAGCCCAACGGTTATAACCTGGGTTCAGATGAATCAACTCTTGGTAAGAAATGCCTGCGAGCTTAGCGGCTTGACTTAAATCGATTTGTTGACCAACCTCAACTTCTTGAAAATAAGGTTTATTTTTAATGTGCGGCAATTGAATGTGGTAACGTTCAGGGTGCTCAATAATTTCAGCTAAGGCAAGTAAGCGTGGAATGTAAGTACGGGTTTCCTGCGGAAGGGGTAAGGTCCAAAACTTGGCGTGTTCTTTGGATTTTCCTGCTCGTCTGACCGCTCGAGCGACATTACCTTCGCCAAAATCATAGGCAGCAAAGGCAAGTTGCCAGTTACCATGAAAAAATTTACCGAGGTAACGATAATATTTTAGCGCTGCGGCGGTTGATGCACTCACGCTTCGTCGAGAGTCAATCCACCAATCACGCTTCAAGCCTAAATCAGTTGCCGTTCCAGGCATAATTTGCCATAAACCTGCAGCACCAACCCCTGAATAAGCAAAGGGATCAAAGGCACTTTCGATGATAGGTACTAAAGCAATTTCACCGGGTAGATTTTGTTTTTTAACTTCGGTAATAATATGAAATAAATAAGGCTCGGCTTCTGTGAAGCGTTTAAGGTAGTCGGGGTGTTTGAGTAACCAATGCAATTGTGCTTGCACTTCTGGGCGATGAACTTCGTGATCAAGCATGAATTGTTTGCGGAGAACGTTCCATACGGTAGGTGTTGTTGTGCGCGCGGTTGCATGCAAAGGGACAGCAAAAAAAGATACGAGCAGGAGATAACAGCACGCTAGACGTGATTGAACCTTTAATATCAAAATTACAGTCCATTTCTAAAAGATGAGCAACAAATTGTACCTTAATTTGTCATATAAAAGCAAATTTTTAGTTCCAACACAGCTCAACCAAGCCTGTAGGCTGTCCTTTGGGGCCTTCAGCCATTCCTTCAATGCCTTCACGGGTGAGTGTGAGGGCTTGGCACTGCGTATCTTGCATGCCTTGGGAACCCAGCGGCATTGCCGTGAGCGTATAGCTATCGTGTTTGTTTTTTGTCTCTCGAATATTGATATCATACCAGCGCGTTAATAGCTGAGTTTGGCTTAAAGTATGTGGATCACCTTGTTCAAGGCGGTTGGCTAAATTAAGCAGTGCAGTTTCAGCTTCGAGACGTCGGGTTCGGACCAACAGATGCGTGTAGTTTGGGTAAGCCATGGCTGCCAAAAGACTAATTAAGCCTAAAACAAGTAGTAATTCAATCAGTGAAAAACCGTTTTTCATGTGTTTATTTTCTAACTAATATATAGCCGGCAAAAATTAGGCGGCATTGTGCCATTAAATTCGAGTGTGGCCAAGCGAGGGGAGATAAGTTTGGTCTTAAGTGTTGGAGTATTGTTTTGTGTGTTTAGTAGGGCTGGTATTTTAGCGGTTTGATAAGCTTGAGCCGATTATGATGTTTCATCGGCTCATAACTAAATTTCTGTACGACTATTTTATGAGTTAAGCATTAAATTTATACATCAAATCAATGAAGAATTCATTGGCTTGAAGAGTTCCTTTCCATGGTGGAACCGTTATTTGATGCTCTATTAAATAGTTTTCAGAGGTAAAAACGCCACCGTTATAATAGCGATACCCTGCGCCTAAGTTAAAATGAGTATTGTTGTATAAATTAAGACCTGCAGAGAATTGATATGCAAGTGATGTTCTTTCATGATCTAAAATCATTGCTACAACTGGCCCTCGATTAACGCCAGATCGTGTCTGTGAAACCGAATGAAAGTTACTAACTGTGTTGAAGGCCACACCTAACCCACCACCTATAAATGGCTCAACAAAAAATCCTTGCCCTAACGCTCGATTTAATATACCCGGGTACTCTCGCCCATGAAGGTAGGCATTCGCCATCAAAGAATTACTTTGTAAGTCAAAATACCTTGTTTTATTTCCTGAAAAGTTAGCTGTTCCTGCCGCAGATGATGTTTGATATTTTTCATAGTTATACGATGGACGGTATATATATTGGATATCGCCGCTAAGCAGAGAGGATATATGATATCCAAATGCTGCAGAATATAGCGCTGTATTTCCTACATCAGCATTATATCCTTGTGGTGAAGTATCCCATGTTTGATGATCTGGACTAATTCCCGCTTTCATGGAGTAACTTCCACCACTGCCAAGTTTTACATAAGGCGAGTGCGTAAAATTATCTGTTGGTCCCATGGTACCTGCAAGAGCAAGGCCGCTATTCAAAGCAAGAACTAGGAGCGTACTTTGTTTTATTTTTGGCATATCGTATCCTTTTCAATTATTTATAATTCCGTGTTAGAGCCACCTCTACAATAACGACTGAAATTAAATATTTCAATCAATACCGTTTAAGTGATGCAGTTACATGCATTAACGCTCTTCAGATATATCGATGGTTTTAATGGATATATCCCGTGTTTTGCCAAAACGATTAAGTTTTATTTGGATTTTTTCACCAATAGGAATATCAGTCAGCGTATTATATAAATCGTTATAATTTTTAATGGGGTGATGATTGATGGCGATAATCGCATCGCCAAGAATCAGGCGGCCAAACTGATCGAGCCTAACCCCGCTTAAGCCAAGCTCTGAAGCAGGAGTGTTTGGCAAAACTTCAGATATAAAAACACCTTGCCCATCACCAAACCGATACGCAATACGATCTTGCAGAGGAATAATGCCGATGCCGGCCATTTTTACTCGACCGTATTTGATAAGCTGAGGCACGATACGTGCCAAAGCCTCGGCAGGAACAGCAAAACCCACTCCCGATGAAGCGCCTGAGTTTGAGTAAATCATGGTATTTAAGCCAATTAAACGGCCTTGGCTATCTAATAACGGCCCACCAGAGTTGCCGGGATTAATCGACGCATCGGTTTGAATCATATCCCGGATATTCACGCCCGACACACCAGGTACTTCACGCCCCAGAGCGGAAATAACGCCGGTTGTTAAGCTATGATCTAATCCAAAAGGATTACCTATCGCAATGGTTTTTTGTCCAACAACTAAAGATTGTGTGTCGGCTATTTCAAACGGGGTAATATGTTGGGTCGCAGAAAAATCACGTGCTTTCACAAGCTCGAGAACAGCGATATCTTTTCGGGGTTCAACACCGATGACTTTGGCAGGGGTTGTTTGGTTGCCAGAGCTGACCATGAGATTATCCGCACCATGAATCACGTGATAATTGGTGACCACATGCCCTTGTTTATCCCAGATAATACCCGAGCCAGCACCTGATGAGGCCTCAAATTGCTCGGCAAACGGTGTTTGAAAGCGATTGATACGATGCACATAAACAACATTCGATGAGGCGTGTTTGAAAACAGAAACGGTATCTTGCTCGTCTTGGGATAAGTGGGTAGGACTCGACCCAGCAGTTGTTCTGAACGCAACTAAAAGCAAAAATAAAAAAATATTTTTTTTCATGATAGCCTCCGTTTTACAAATAAAAATTAAATTAAAAATGCAAAGTTTCAGATATTTTAAAAAAAGTAAGTTGTACGGTCAAATAAGATTTTGAGTGGTATAACCCCCTTAGGTTACTTATAGAAATTAGTAACCTGAAGGGGCTGAATATTCGCGATGATTATTTTGGAAGCTTAGGTGCCACTAATTCGTTTTTAAGACGCACATAGTCAGGAAGACCTGAAGCATGGTACGGAGGGTAAGCTTCGCCTTGAATCAACGGTGCTAAATACCGTCGGCACGCATCGGTTATGCCCATACCGTCTTCACGAATAAAATTGCTTGGCATGGCGCGTTCTTGGTTGGCAACATCAGCAAGCGGTACATGGCTAATCGACCATTGATAGGGCGCATCGTTCTCACGAACGATGATCGGCATGATGGCATTATGGCCATCGAGAGCGAGTTCGACCGCAGCTTTACCCAGCGCGTAGGCTTGTTCCACATCGACGCTCGAGGCAATATGGCGTGCGGCACGTTGCAAATAATCCGCCAAGGCCCAATGATATTTTAAACCAAGTTTTTGTTTAACTAAGTTTGCGAGCACGGGGGCTACGCCACCTAATTGCGCGTGACCGAATGCATCACGAAGACCCGCGTCACTTAAGAACTTACCTTCTTGAGTTTGAATGCCTTCTGACGCGACCACCACACAATAGCCGTGCTGTTTAACGCACGCGTCCACGCGTTTTATAAAGACTTCGGGATCGAACGCTATTTCTGGAAATAAAATAAGATGAGGTGGTTGTTCAGCCGATTCGCTGGCTAAACCACTTGCGGCAGCAATCCAGCCTGCATGGCGTCCCATGACTTCTAAAATAAAGACTTTAGTAGACGTCTTTGCCATGGAGGCAACATCAAACCCTGCTTCGAGCGTCGAAATTGCTACGTATTTAGCCACAGACCCAAAGCCTGGGCAGGTGTCGGTAAAAGGTAGATCGTTATCCACAGTTTTAGGAATGCCGATACAAGTCACAGGGTAGCCTGCCGCTTTGCTCATGGTCGCTACTTTGTGCGCTGTGTCTTGTGAGTCACCGCCGCCGTTATAAAAAAAGTACCCAATATCATGGGCTTTAAATACGTCGATAAGACGTTTAAATTCTTCGCCTTGGTCTTTGAGTTTGTGACGGCATGAGCCAAAAGCACCGGAAGGCGTGTACATGAGCTTCGCAATATCTTCGTCACTTTCGAGCGATGTATCAATGAGTCGTTCGTTGAGAGCGCCTACGATGCCTGATTCTGCCGCGAAGACTTTGCCTATTTTATCGGGATGGGCGCGTGCGGCTTGAATCACCCCACAAGCGGAAGCATTAATAACGGCAGTTACGCCACCAGATTGTGCATAAATCGCATTTTTTATAGACATCGATGTTCCCTTATCGTGTGGTTATATTTAGTCAGTTATCAGTTCGAGCTCTTGTTCCAGTTGTGTGTGCGCTTGAATCACAGCATCGATATGTCGAATGCTATCGGTCAGTGCATTGTTTACTTCTGTATAGGCATCGGCTGCATCGGTATGTTGTGCTAGATACTCAAGTTTGGCAAGTGATCGCTCCAATTTAGGTACACCACAAAACCCGCAAGCACCGCGTAAACTATGTGCGGTTTGCAGAAGCGCTTCATAATGACGTGTTTTCATCGCATCCAGCATAGCTTCACGATGACCCGGTAATTCGTTAACAAATTGTTCAAGAAACTCTTTGGCGAGTGCGCTATTACCTGACATTTTTTGGACACAGGTAGGCCAATTAATGGGTTTGATTTTGGCGTCTTGAAGCACGGCAAGCAAATGATGCAGTAAAAGTTTTTCGTCGATAGGTTTAGGTAGTTTACGATCGATGCCTTGGGCCTCTAGATAAGCACGATCTAAATCATGACTGTCGGCACTGATAAGAATCACAGGGGTTTGCTTGTTTAATAGGGTGTGTTCACGAATAAGCCGTGTGGCGTCAAGGCCGTTTAAATTTGGCATATGTAAATCAATAAGAATCGCATCAAAATGTTTTTGATGGCACATCGCAAGGGCTTGTTCACCATCGTCGACGATATCGATGGATCCGCTGGTGCCAAGCCATGCATTTAAAAGCATGCGATTGACGGCATTATCTTCAGCGATAAGAATGCTTGGTCGCATTGAGCGTAGGTTGGCTCGTAGATGATCCAGTTCAGGTTGATGGGTGGTGGGAGACGCGGTTTGAAGCAGTAATGATTCAACGGTATCTTGTAATTTTTGTATGTTAGGTGGTTTTACTAGAAAACCTTGTGCACCAAGCGCTTGGTAGTGTTGAATAAACCAGGTGGACGTAAGCACGGTTGGGATGCTTTGCTGAGTTAAAATCGCGCTGATTTTTTCTTCATGGTGAGGGCTAACGTTGACGAAGGCGAGTTGGCAATCGGTGTGCGTAGTAAACGCCGTGGCAAGATGCTCAAAAGATTCCACACGAATGCAGGTGATACCAAAATGCCCAAGACCATGGCACAGCGCCTCAAGATGTAAGAGGTTGTCGTCAAAACAAAGTACTTTGATGTGAGCAAAGCGTTTTGGTTGTGTTTTTTCTACTTCGTAGGCCGGTAATTTGGCAAAGGTTAAATAAACAGAGAACGTTGTGCCTTGGTTGGTATCGCTTTCTAACGTAATGTGACCTTGCATGTGTTCTGCAAGCTGTTTGCAGATAACAAGACCAAGACCTGAGCCCCCGCAGCGACGTGATAGGCTGTCGCTTGCTTGATGAAAGGCATGAAACAGGGTGGATTGATCATGGTGTGATATACCGATACCGGTGTCGGTTACTGAAAGGCACAGGGTGTAGGTTTTCTCGGTGATGTTGTGTACCTGCGTACGTATAAGAACATGACCTTGGTCGGTAAATTTGATGGCATTGCTGATTAAATTATTAATAATTTGTTTGACGCGGAGTGGATCGCCGACCATGATTTTAGGTACATCGAGGGAGGTGGATGGAATCAGATCTAAGCCTTTTTTATGTGCGTTGGGTGCAGCCAGCGCTAAAACGTCGTCGATACAATTTCGAATATCTAATGGAATGGCATCAAGATGTAATTTTCCCGCATTAATTTTAGAGTAATCAAGAATATTATTAAGAATCGAGAGTAAATCTTTGGCAGAGCTTTTGATGGTTTTTACATGATCGCGTGCAAGTGGGTTCAGTGGCGTTTCTAAAAGCAAATTAGCAAAACCGATAATCCCGTTCATGGGTGTACGAATTTCGTGACTTAAGCTCGTGATGAGTTCAGATTTATGTTTGAGCTTTTCTTCGGCTTTACGTTTATCCAGTAATAGCTGAACATTTTTTTCCTCAAGATGTTCTAGGCCCTGCTGTAAGTCATGGGTCGCCGTATCAACATGTTGATTAAAATCGTTTAAAGCTTCTAGATGACGTTGCTGCAAATCAAGACAGCCTTGCTCAATCATGCCGAGTGCGCCAGGTGTGCCGTGTTTGATGGGGGTTTCGAAAGCACCATGTGATATTTGTGTCATGGTATGTCGCAATCGCGAAATAGGCAGGTAGATTTTATTAATAAGAAATAGGTGGAAGAGCGAGCTTAAAAATATTCCGGCAAGCCCGATAAGCAAACTGATGATAAGCATCGACGCATCGACCAAGCGCTGTAACGTTTGGTAGTGTTCGTGCAACATAAGCGATGGGGCCGTCGGCACGAATTGATATAAGTACGCTTCGCACAGATGAAAAATATACGCCTCAAGCACAAGATGAAGCTTTGTATTATAAATACAGGTAAATAAAAAGACGATGAAGAGTACGGGCATTAATGTTGCGATACGAAGTTGTTGTTTTATTCCCAATCCTTTCATATAAACCTATACGGCTTTTCGCCCTGATGAATTTCGGCTATTATACCTGTAACTTTAAGTAGCGTAAAATGGAGTAATTGTTCATGGTGGTTAAAACACGTTTCGCCCCAAGCCCAACGGGATCTTTGCACGTGGGTTCGGTACGTACAGCCTTGTTTGCGTGGCTTTATGCCAAAGCCAATCAAGGACAATTTATTTTACGGATCGAAGATACCGATGAAGCGCGCTCCACACAGGCATCTGTTCAGGCAATTTTAGATGGTATGGCGTGGCTTGGCTTAGCTTCAGATGAAGAGCCTGAATATCAAACCGCACGTTACGCACGTTATCAAGAAATCAGTGATGCATGGTTAGCGTCGGGTCAAGCCTATCGGTGTACCTGTAGTAAAGAACGTCTTGAAACACTGCGTGCAACACAGATGGAGAATAAAGAAAAACCACGTTACGACGGGCATTGCCGTGGCCGTGATGTGCAGCCTACCGCAGATGAATCGTATGTGGTGCGTTTTAAAAACCCACAGGAAGGTGTGGTGTCGTTTGAGGACCGCGTGTATGGCCCTATTCATGTGGCGAATCAAGAATTAGATGATGTGATTTTAGTTCGCTCAGACGGTAACCCAACGTACAATTTTGCAGTGGTAATTGACGACTCGGACATGGGGATTACACACGTGATTCGAGGTGATGATCATATTAATAATACACCTCGTCAAATTAACATGTACCAAGCTTTAGGTGTTGCTGTTCCAGTGTTTGCTCATTTGCCGATGATCTTGGGTGAAGACGGTAAGCGTTTGTCAAAACGTCATGGTGCGGTGAGCGTACTGGAATTTAAAAACATGGGTATTTTACCGCATGCGTTATTAAATTATTTGGTGCGTTTAGGGTGGTCTCATGGCGACCAAGAGATTTTTAGTTTATCTGAAATGCAACAGCTTTTTGATTTAGAACATGTGGGTCGAGGAGCCTCAAGTTTTAGTTATGAAAAACTGTTTTGGTTGAACCAGCATTATCAAAAAAATGATGATCCTGTTGAGGTTGCTGCAGCGTTAAAATTTCATTTTGACGAACAAGGCATAGATATTACCGATGGCCCGGCATTATCAGATGTTGTGCGTGTGCAAGCCGAGCGTTGTAAAACATTGGTTGATATGCGCGATAAAAGCACATATTTTTATTGTAATGTGTTAGAATACGACGAATCCGCTGTTAAAAAACACCTTCGCCCTGTTGTGTTGGAGCCTCTTGAAGCTTTATTCAAGCGTTTGGAAGCTGTGACTACGTGGGAAGCGGATGTTGTGCAAACATGCATCAATGACGTAGCTGCTGAGTTTGATTTAAATATGGGGAAAATCGCGCAACCTCTTCGCGTGGCGATAACAGGTGGAAGTAATTCACCGGCGATTGACGCAACGTTGACCATGATTGGGAAGCGCCGTGTTTTAAGCCGTTTAGCCGAAGGTTTAGAGCGTATTCGTGTGCGCGCTGCAGGTTAATTTTTAAAAAGGTTTATTTGATATGATGCTGTGTTTGGACGTAGGAAATTCGCATATCTATGGGGGGGTGTTTCAAGATGAAGAGATTAAACTTCGTTTTCGGCATGCCTCGAAAGAAAGCACGTCAGATGAAATTGGCCTTTTTTTAAAGCAGGTCTTACGTGAAAATGCGTGCGATCCTAAAGAAATTACGCAGATATCGATTGGATCGGTCGTGCCCCGACTGGATTATTCGTTACGTTCGGCGTGCATTAAGTATTTTTCGATAGAGCCCTTTTTTTTGCAAGCGGGTGTCAAAACAGGCCTTAATATTCAATATCGAAATCCTATCGATGTGGGGGCGGATCGTATCGCGGATGCGATTGCAGCAACACATCGTTTTCCTGGTGTACCGCTGGTTATTTTTGATTTTGGAACAGCCACGACGTTCTGTGTGGTTGATGCAAATAAACGTTATTTAGGTGGTGCGATTCTTCCGGGCCTTCGTTTATCGATGGATGCGCTATCGAGTAATACGGCAAAACTTCCTTCGGTTGATATTGTACGTGTACGTGATGTGGTTGGACGTTCAACGGTTGAAAGCATCCAATCTGGGGTCTATTTTGGAGCGCTTGGTACGGTTCGAGAATTGGTTCGACAAGTTAAAAAACAGCATTTTCCCGAGCAATCTTTCTTTGTGCTTGCAACCGGTGGTTTTGCGGGTTTATTTGAGCAAGAGAACGTGTTTGATCATGTACTTCCTGACTTAGTGCTCGAAGGCCTGCGTTTAGCAGCGCTCATGAATTAAAATCAAAAAATTAATTACTAATTATTGTATAGGTGAATATTATATGGGTGGTGGTGTTATGAGTAAATATGCATGTTCAGATGATCATGCAAAGGACGATCGTGCCATACCAGACGGAACTTTATTTAAACCAAGACATGCGAGCATCGCTGAGCTAGAGCGCAGCTTTAGTGAGCGTTGGAGTTTTTCCGGTGAAGAGCATTTCAATATAGCCTCGTTGGAATTGCTCAGTTCACTTTTACAACACGAAGCAACCAGTGACAGCGACAAGCTCGATGTATTTGATCAATGGATTGAAGATAAATCATTAGCGTGCAAAATATCAATAAATAGAAGCCATATCAATGCCGTAAGTACATCAATCAAGCAACAACGCGCTTTGCCTGACGATTGCTTGAGCTTACTTGATCGCTATCTTGCAGGCTTACCCTCTGATTTTGATATTATTGCGCGAATAAACGCTGTTTCGGATGAACATGCCCATGATTTAAGTCTATCAGCAGAAGAGCACGAGCTTGTTCATCATGATTTGCCTCATGCGCTTGAAATAGAATGGCGCACGATGAATATGCTTAAACAATTGGGTATGTGGCAAACAGAAACCCCAAGCGATGTATTTTTTCGGGCAAGTATCGCGTGCATGATACGACTTCATGATCATGAACAGAAAAATCAACGTTTAGGTTCGAGCAATGAAGAAATTACAGCCGAACGTGTGATTGCTTGGTTAAATACCGCCTTGAATCTTTCTGATGATGAGATACACGCAACAGCTGAAGAGATAGCCGTTAAACACATACTACAATTTATGGCTCATCGCATCATTGTGTGTGGAACGACCATGATTTACAGCCAGAAACGTACACTGGATCTCATTGAGTTATTGTTTGTTTTAGAAAAAACGGCAGAAGATAAGCGTTTTTCACTTGCGTTGAAATCTAACCAGAGCTTGATTGAACGTATCAATATTACGACGATATTGGTTGGAGCGAACGATAAAAATCCAGGGGCATCGTTGTTAAACGCTTTGATGCAACTGAAGCAATCAAACATGAATACATTATCTCTCATTAAACACTATTATCATGAAGTTTCGGTGCTTGAAGCATTCTTTACATCAACGAAGTTCAAAGCCTATTATGATGGTGATAGGCTTCGAGAATATTATGATGCAGGAGGTTTTTCTGCAGATTATGATGAACGTGGTTTTTTTGAAGCGGTGAACAAGCAAGCATTTTTAATATCGATTGTTCCTCATGTGTGTATGCGTCCAGAATTTCTTAAAATAACGGATGCTTCGCGAACCCAATTACGTGCATTTATTCAGTTATGTCGTTCCAATTTACATAGTGATCCTGAGGTCTTTAAGCAAGCATTTGAAGATGCATTTGATACGTATGGTGTGGCCGAAATCGTTCATCATTTATTTTTTGCACAAATAAGCAGTGAAGTGGGATTTAGTTGCAGCCAAGAAGGTGGCTTGATTGAAATGACTGAAGCAGGTCTTCCTGGCATGGGGTTAACACGGGCAGAGGTTGTTTATTCTTTGATTGATTCGAGCGTTCCATCAAAAGATGCGATGAATTTGCAAGGGCTGAAAATATTTTATGATGAATTGACACCTGAATATAAAATATTATTGTGTAAAGAGCTGGCAATGACTGTGGTGTGTCAAGCGGGGGCAATGAAAGCATTAGAGCTTGGATTAGCTTATTTGCCTGTCGAAGAGTCTTCTTGTAAAGCGATGCTATAATCAATAGATATTGAGATATTAATATTTTTTGAGATGAGGTCACGTCATGCGAGCATGGATTGTTCTGATGGTATTGCTGATGCAAATCAACCCTGCATTTAGTCAGCGTACGGAGGCTATTTTTGCCGGTGGATGTTTTTGGTGTCTTGAAGCTGATTTTGAAAAGTTACCCGGCGTTATTTCTGCTGAGTCAGGGTTTGACGGTGGGACAACCCCAAACCCGACGTATACTTCTGTTTCTGATGGCTTAACAAATTATGCAGAGTCTGTGAGGGTTGTGTTTGATGATAAAATCATTAGCTATCAAGCATTAGTAAATTATTTTTGGAAGCATATCGACCCTACAGTCAAAAATAAGCAATTTTGTGATTCAGGACCTCAATATAGAACAGCTATTTTTTATCGCGATCAATATCAAAAAAATATAGCTATCGCGACGAAGCAAGCATTAGAAAAAAAACTCCCGCACGTGTACACCGAAATCCTACCATCAACGCAGTTTTATGCAGCAGAGGCTTATCATCAAGATTATGCTAAAAAAAATCCCTTAAGATATAAGTATTATCGTTATACCTGTGGGCGTGATCAACGATTACAAGAGGTGGGGCATCTGATGAACAAAAAGCAATTAGATAAGCTGACGCCATTGCAATATAAAGTAACCCAAGAATCAGCAACAGAAAGGCCGTTTGATAATCCTTACTGGGATAATAAGCGCGAAGGCATTTATGTGGATGTGGTTTCAGGTGAACCGTTGTTTAGTTCAAAAGATAAATATGCTTCAGGTACGGGTTGGCCTAGTTTTACGCAAGTTTTAGATGAGCAGGCGATTGTTCTTAAGAAAGATCGAAGTTATTTCGTGATTGTGCGAACCGAGGTTCGTTCAAAGCAAGCCGATTCACACTTGGGGCATGTATTTAAAGATGGCCCTGAACCCACCGGTTTACGTTACTGCATTAATTCCGCGGCGTTGCGCTTTATCCCCAAAGAAGATTTAGAAAAAGAGGGGTATGCAAAATACCTAAAATTATTCCCATAAAAAATTTTAGATTACTTTATATTCGCCTGGTTTAAGTTGATTGAGTTGCCACGGTCCAATTTTAACGCGTATAAGCCTTAATGTCGGAAACCCCATCGCAGCCGTCATTCGTCTGACTTGGCGGTTTTTACCTTCACAAATACTCAGTTCTAACCAACAGGTTGGAATACTTTTTCGTTCTCGAATCGGCGGTACGCGTTCCCAAATTAAAGGCTCATCGATGATTTTTATCTGAGCCGGTAGGCATTGATGATCTTTAATTTGAATGCCGTTTCTAATTTTTTTTAAATCTAACGCTGTCGGAATATTTTCAATTTGAACCCAATAAGTTTTGCTCATTTTATTTTTGGGATCACTGATCTTATGTTGTGTTTTGCCGCAATTGGTTAAAATCATGAGGCCTTCACTGTCATAATCTAATCGACCGGCAGGGTAGACTTCTTTGATGGGAATATATTTTTTTAATGTCTGACGATTGTTCTCATCTTCAAATTGGCTGAGTACCTGGAAAGGCTTGTTAAATAAAATAATTTTTTTTTGCATCATCAGTTCAAATCATCAAAATTTTTCAGGGGATAAACATGCTTTCAAACGCGTAATTAAAGCATCGGGTGCAGTATAAGGCTGTTCATCTAACGATGCTTGCCAAACACCCTGGGGCCATAAAGGATCGGTTTTAAATCGCGCAATAACATGCATATGAAATTGAGCAACCATATTACCTAACGCCCCGATGTTTATTTTATCAGGCTGAAATATATCCTTCATGATAGCACTTGCTCGATGCATTTCATTCATGAGCTGATGACTATTTTTTGGAGATAGTTGTGTTATTTCTGTCAAATCATGCTGTCGCGTAACCAAAATAAGCCAAGGATAATGCGCATGATTTTTAAGTAACACTTTGGATAAAGGCCAATCCATGATTTCGAAACAACTGGATTGTAGTCGTTCATCTAATTTAAATATCGTCATAAAGTCATCATTCCTTAACACGTCGGATCGGCCGGATGAAATGCCATGCCAGCCATAGCTCTTGGCACGGTTAGGTTTGAAATAAACGTTGCATTGCCATGGGTGTCTAAACTCACAAATTGTCGGTTGTTTGCGTTTGTAACATTAAGCATGGCATACATGACACCCGTGATTGGATTAGCCGTTAATGCGATCCCTTGTATAACGTTTCCACCTGTATCCACGGTAATCGTCGTTGAGCTAATCGTTGAGCCATCGTTTGGGTTAATTTCATATAATTGACCATCATCGTTATTCACAGCATAAAATCGATGGTTGACGCAGGCAAATCCTTTTCTCTTACCAATACCGCTATTGATTTGCGTTACTGTGCCATTCAGCGTGACGGTATAAAAATTACTATTATCACTTGATAGAATAAAATTGGAATTATAAAAAGCGAAACCTCTTGGCTCACTGTAGGTTTGTGATAAAAGAATATTGGATGTTGTGTTGTTTATTAAGTCAATTAATAAAAATCCGTTGTTGTTTTGGTTGACGCCAATAAAGTATAAATCCAAACCATCTGAAGCGATTTGTTGCCCCCCTAACTTAGGAAGTGACAGCACAAAATTAGTATCTCCTGTGCTTGGGTCAATCGTGTACAGACTATTTTGACCTGCTCCATTGGTTCCTGCTGATCCATATAACGTCAGGCAATCGACCGCGATATTCGTCACATCGGCCGTGGCTGTGCCCGAACCATTGCTGACGACACAGGTTTGCCCTGTGGGTTGTGTGCCGACGGTAATATTGTATGCGCTGCCTGAAGGAATTTCTGTGCTAAACGTAAAGGTTGTTGAATTTTTTGCAACCGAGAGGTCATCGCC
>TARA_R110002126_G_scaffold291587_1_pt1 | contig 28514 bp, 14 predicted proteins | sample TARA_R110002126 | Tara Oceans TARA_R110002126 (sample SAMEA4397536) | marine metagenome | biome: Polar Biome; feature: [DCM] deep chlorophyll maximum layer (ENVO:01000326); material: water (ENVO:00002006), including particulate matter (ENVO:01000060) such as... | depth 30 m | reverse complement strand
CTTAATATGACAAAATCGTTTACGATACCGTTTACGATGGTTTATAATTTAATTAGGTAAATATAAAGGACTTTTATTTAGTAAGTACTACTTTAAAAAATAAATTTTATAGATACAACTAAAAAAATAATTTATCTGATTTGGAAAATTATTAGTGTCAAAACTTTCATAAATTAGAACTATTAATTTTTAAACAAATTTTGAATACCTGAGACCTTATTTTTTATGTTTCTAAAGTACAATAATCATTTCATTAGCACCGTTTGATAAAAAACTTAAGAAATAATCTGTTTTTAATACAACACCACTTTTTCGATATTGATTTTGTTGATAAGAAAGTTCAATTTTCTTGGTATTAATCTCTATCTTTTTTGGATGATATTCATCTTCAATTACATTGAATTTAATATTTAAATGGTGTCCTTTAAAATTAATTGTTGCTTCTAAACCATCAAATTTTTTTGGTATCACTGGGTCTATAATTACATCATCATACTCTGATCTAAAACCTAGTAAATGAGATATTATTAAACCAATATATATTCCTGGGCCACTAGAGTAAATTCTCCAGCCTCCTTTTAATTGAATGTTTCCGTTTATTAAATCTTCGTATTTTTCGTCTGCTTCATATCTGTTTTTAAAAGTAACATCACTACTACTGTAATAGCAATTAGACTGTCTATAATCTCCACACGAAACCACTTTATTATATTCTATTGGATTGGCTTGTTTTAAAGCTTTAATAAAACCAGATGCATTACCCATAATTGCCAAAGTTTGTGCATATCTTAAATGAGCATGCATATACATAACACCAATTTCTCTTCCAAAAAAACTACTACTTTCTGCTCTTTGAAAAATTTTCTGAATTCCTCCATTATATTTTGGAGGTTTATTCATTAACCTTGCTCCATCTGGACCTTTTAAATATTTTTCTATAATTTCAAGGTGAAATATAGCTTGCTCTTTTGTGAAAATGCCACTGATTACACCCCTAATCATTGGTAACAATCTGTATTGAATGTTGGTTAAAGTATCACTTGGGTGTAATAAAAGACTTGTTTTATCTCCATCAAAAAGCCCATGACCAGCAACTACATTGTCTTTAACCAAATAAGTGTTGAAATCATTTTTAATGTTTTCGCAAATATCTTGAAGGCTCTTCGCTTTTTTACTTTCACCAATAAATTGATAAACTTCTTGGAAGTTGGTAAATGCTTGGTAGTTCAATGCAACTGTCCAACTAGAGACTAATTTTTCTGATAATTGTTTGCTTACAGGCTGCATAGAATCATTCCAATCTCCACCTCCAAATGGAACAAATGCTTTATCATCTATAAAACTATCTACGAGTGTTTTTATCAACCTTTCTGTGTGTTCTAACAATGATGTTACCTCTACTGAACTTTCATCTGTGGTATAATAAGGTAATTTTTCATCTAAAAAACCTACATCTTTAGAGGCTTTAATATAATCTGCTAATGCTATTATACACCAATGATATACGTCTCCATGAGAGGAACCTGCTCTTATTGATGAATAACTATCGAACATCCACCATTGAGGCCAGGTACCATCTATATTTTGATGCGAAAAAATAATTTTTAAAATTTCTTTAGCATCATTATATTTTTCTGTTTTCAATAAAAGTTCAAAAGGACCTTGAGTGGTATCTCTTGTTCCCCAAGCTGCTCCATCAAATTGTTCTAAACCATGTGGAGTTAAAAGATGCGTAAGTGCATTAATACCATACCAAGGTAAAATATCATTAATTATAGAAACGTCGTTATTGGTGCCATTCAAAGAGATGTTAGATGATAATGTATCCCAACTTTTTAAAGCTGAATTATAATCTTTTAAAAATTGCTCATCAGAATTACTAATATTGATAATTTCATCTTTTTGGACAACTTCTCCTAAAAAACTCATTGTAAAAGAAGTCGAACTTTCTACTAACACATTAAAAAAAGAGCCTCCATAATCTGCACCATTATTATATATATAATCATTTCCGACGATAGCATAATCATCTGGGTTATTTTGGATAAAAATTCTAAATTGAGGATTATTAAATGTTTTTCCTAAATTACTTTCTTTACTTGGTTTTGCTGTAAACTCATTTGAAGCAGTTTTTTCTAAACTCCAATTAATGGATTCATCTAAATGATTGGTAATTAAAAACTTTACATTATCTCCTTTTAAAACTTTAAAATCGGTGTTTACCTGTGCATTTGTTTTAGACGTCCAAGTTCTTACTTGAAAAACATTAGACTCTGTTTTATAAATCCACCTACAAAAATTTAAACCAATTTCATAAGCTGATGGGATTCCTAATAAAAACCAATGATTCTCTTTAAAGATAAAAATACGTTGACCAGTTTCTTTTTCTAGATTAAATTGGCTAGATGATAATGATAAAAATCGGTTAAAATTGGTGTTTCCTTGTGTAATATGAGAGTTGAAAATACCACAAGCATAAGCTGTTGTAGAAAGAATATTTTCATCTGGTGTAAAACCAGCTTTGGCTTGTAGAATATGTCCATGTGGTCTATCTACAAGTAATTCTTTTTGTTTTAGTACCACATGTGTATTATCACTATAAAAAAACGAAAGTAACTCATTGTTATGCCATTCTTCGTGTCTTTTATCACTTGAAAAAAGATCTGATATTTCTGTACCTTGTAAATCTAAACACCTTAAAAATACGGCTTCGTTAAATTTATTTGCTGATGGCTTAAATGTTATAGGCGCATCAAATTCTTGAAAATTATTAGAGAAATTTTCAAATAAACTTTGCACATCTTTTAAGTCTTCAGTTGACGTGGCTTCTGAATGATTTTCAATAAAATGGCCAATAATTTGACTTTTATGCGTTTCATCAGAATCTAAAACAAAAGGTTTTTCTTGAAGTGCAACAATAGATAATTCTCCAGCACATTCGCCTTTTAAATTTGGTAAAAGTAGACTCTCAGGAATACTGGTTTCTCGATACGTTTTACCATAAAACTGAATGCCATCTGTACTTGCAGATACTGCTTTATTTTTAGAAACTAATTGCAACCAAGGCGTGTTTTTTGCATCTTTAAAATTTTGACGACAACAAACCACTTTACCATGTTTATTATGAACAAGTATCTGTCGATCTATATATTGACTAACATAATATTCATTTACCAAACCATCAGATATGGTTTTGAGTCCTGCATCTTGTATGGCAATAATATCTAACTTCATCTTTTTGGTAGATGTATTTTTAGTCTTTATGGTCCATTGCCAGCTTAAGTTTTTTTCTGATAATTCTAACCAGCATTCATAAGAAACAGCATTCCAAACTCCTTTTGCCAAAAACTTATTGTTTTCTATAAAAAATTCACTTTTACTTTCTGGCCCTAATAATGGGGTATAACTAAATGTGCTATTTTGTTCTTTTCTTAAAAATATATTTGCGCCTGCATTAGAAAACATTGAAGCAGTTTTTAAACTAATTCTAATTGTATTTGCCGAAATTGATTTAATTAATCCGTTTTCTAAAAAATCAAAAGAAAGACCTAATGAATTATTTATTGAAAAACCTGGTGTTCTTGACATCGTATTTAGTTTCTGATATTTATAATTGAGTTCTTTGATCTAAAGCCTCTTTAATTTCCTGAATTTTCTCTTCAGTTAAAGGGTACTTTAAAGCCAATAAAAATGAAATTAAACAAAGTAAAAGTGGTAGACCAATTTCCACAGCTCTCATCGTAAAAAGCGTATAATCAGACTGTTTGGTTAGTTTTTGAGATTCTTTTAGAATAACCTTTAATTTAGGTAGTACCGTTTCTTGATTATCTAATGATGAAATATTTTCTTTTAGATTTTCTAAATCATTCAGTAAAACATCATAATGCTCTCTTGTGTTTGTTTGGTCTTGTTGTGCTTCGAAATGTAATTTAAGTATCTTACCTTTTGCATCAATTGACTCTAAACTAGATTGTATATATATATCAGACAGTGTCTTAAAAGATTCTTTTAATTGGCTTTCAGTAATATTTAATATTTGAATTTTCTGAAAGCTTTGCTTTAACCCTTCAGTTTTTAAAATATTTGTTCTAATGATAGAATTTGAATTTTTGTTTTCTTTTAGCTCTTTAGTTACTTTATTAAAATATAAAAGATTTTGATTTATTTTTTGATTTGTTTTCTCTTTTAAATTTCCAACATACAATTTATATTCTGATGCATTAAAGTTTTTTGTTTTGCTCAAGTCTTTTTCCACAGTATTTATTAAGGCATTTATTGCACCCCTAAAATCATCTACTTTGGTAACTTGGGTTTCATCAAATTGAGTAAAAACAATTAGCAAACCTGCTACTAAACTTGCAAAAGCAGTACCCATTTTAATAAACCACCAAAAAATTGAATAGAAACTTCCTTGCGATTTTCTACCGGTTTCAAGTTCATCTGCATCACAAATATCGCCTACCATAGAAGAACCCAAAGTGAAAAAGAACAACATACCTGAAGAGAGTAAAACTGTAGGTATTACAATTAGATAAGGATATTCTGCATTGTAACAGAATATTTTTGATAATTGCGCTAAAGTCATCAGAACAATAGCGATTAAAAGTGTTTTCCTCTTTCCGTATTTAGGACTAATCCAATTTAAAGGGAAGACAGCAAGTAATCCAGTAACTGCCCAAATTGTTCCGTTAATACCTAAAAGAGTTGATGCTAATTCTTTATCGCCCTCAAAAATGTAGTAAATGGGGATGTAGTAACCTAAAAGATTTACAAAATTAAAACCCATTGCTAACACAAAAACAATGGCAATCAATTTTAAGAATGTTGTATTTTTAAGTGTTTTTTTTATGTCGACCCAAAATTTGGTCTTCTTTTGTTGAGTAGTTTTTTTTAAAACAGGTTCTTCAATTGCAACAAACCACCAAATAGTTAGTGGAATCAATAGCAAAGCCACAGCAATAGATACGAATTTCATTCCATCTGCTTCATTACCTTCTGCTCCTTTAAAATATTCCATATTTGCTAAAGCAAAAAGCCAAGGTGTACTCATTGCAAAGAGATTTCCTAAAAAACTTTTTGCACTAAAAAGACGTGTTCTTTCATGAGGATCATTAGACATTTCCATACCTAAAGCACCATGAGGTATTTCAAAAATTGTACAGGCCGTAAAAAAAATAAGTAACCAAAAAAGGATGTAACTTAACTGAAACCATTTGTAACCAGATTCTGTAGTGAAAATTTGATGTATAAATTCTCCATCAGGAATCCACCACATTAAAATAAAGCTTATGGCCACAGAAATACCACCCACTAAAATAAAAGGTCTTCTTCTACCCCATTTGGTTCTTATATTATCTGAAAAATGACCAACTATTGGATCTGAAATTGCGTCCCAAAGTCTAGGAATTATTAGTATAATACCTAACCACAAAGCACTTAATCCTAAACTAATATTACCTATAAGCCCCATTAATTGGCCTGCTATATTAAATAAAGCTATTGGAATTATACCTCCAAAACCATAAGTTATTAGTTGAAAAAAGGGTGTTCGATTCTTATCTCCTATATTTTGGGAGTCCAGTTTATCTTGCATAAAGCTATAATCTCTAATAAAAAGTTATGTGATAAAATATTGGCAATTAGTTAAACCTATTGCAACCATTTAATATCGTCTATATAATAAGTGTCAGGATTAGAACCATTAGTTTGCCCAGCATTAAAAAATAACAACAGACTTTGGTGATTCGCTGATGCTTGACTACTAAAATCGAAAGTATATTCTGTCCACACACCAACAGTATCTATTGTTGAAGTAATTTCAAAAGGACTTGAGCTACCCCCTTCTAGCTTTGCTATGATCGGAATACTTTTACTGGTTAATACTTTTATTTTTAAAATATTTCTAACAGACAAATCTATTGCGCTACCATTTGCAAATAGTAAAAAGTCAAACGCTTCTGTACCATTATCATTTACCTCTATAACATTGGTAGAGGTATTTAAACCAGAAATATTTGGATTAGCGATAATTTGAGAAGAAACATTGCCTTGCATCGTATAATTTTGCTGGCATTCTGCATCATTAACAATCGAAATATCTGCTGCAACACCTGTACAGTTTAGTTGAGAAGTTGCTGGTTCTTCAAACCTAATATCGTCAATATAATAGGTATCTAAACTTGTTCCATCTGTTTTACCTGCGTTAAAAAACAACAATAATTGTGTATGATCTGCGGTCGCTTCACTACTAAAATCGAATGTGTATTCTTTCCAATCACCTACAACATTTACATTTGAAAAAACTTCTTTAGGAGGTGATGAACCACCTTCTAATTTAGCTAAAAGTGGAATTACTTTTGATGTTTGGATTTTTATTTTTAAAGAATTTCTTACTGATAAATCAATCACTGAACCTTTATTAAAAAGTAAAAAATCGAATGGTTCTCTGCCATTATCTGTAACTTTTAAAACAGTATCTGATGAATTTACATCAGTAATATTTGGATTATCAACAATTTCTGAAGTTACATTTCCCTCTGGATTTATGTTTAATTGACAATCAAAATCATTAAAGAAAGATGAGTTAAAAACAATACCTGAACAAGGGTTTTCTGTAAAACGAATGTTGTCTAAAAAATATTCTGTAGGATTGCTTGTAATAGTTCCATCATTAAAAATCACTTCAATTTGTGTATGATTTGCATCACTTTGGCTAAAGAAATTAAACTCGTATGCTACCCATTCTTCTGTAGTTGTAATCTGTTGCTCTATTTCTACTTCTGGAGACGAGCCTCCTTTTAACTTTACTTTAAAACTACTAATAACCGAGGCGTAAACATCTACAGTAAAAACATTATTTACAGATAAATCTATCGTATTTTGATACTCTATAATAAATGAATCTGATGCTGATGTTTCATCAATATATTTTCCTACAAAAGTGCTTGAATTTAAATTACTGCTGTAAGGATTTATGGTTTTAGTAATATTTGGAATATTTATGTTTTTCTGACAATCAAAATCGTTTATAATACTTAAATCTTGGGTGATATTTGCACAAGGATCAACAGATACTTCAAAAGAAAGATCATCAATCAAATATTCTTCTGTAGTTGAATTTATACTATCAGAAATAAAGAAAAGGGTAAATGTATTGTGATTTTCAGAAGCAAATTCGCTTAAATCAAATCGATACTCTGTCCAACCTCCATCAGAAATTAATGAATTTGTTAATTCAACAATTCCAGAGTTTCCTCCTTCTAACTTTATTTTTAGTGCAGCATTTGCTGCAATTGTATTTATTTTTATCCTAAAAACAGCATTTGTTGTAAAGTTGATATTGGTTATGTCTATGTCAATTCCATTATCATTGGCTTTAATATATTTACCTACGAACTTACTTTTATTAACTTGAATTTCTTTCGGGTTTCTGATTACCTCCACATCACTTAACGCAATATTTGACTGGCACTCGAAATCGCTAACTATATTACTATCTGTTATAACGTTTTCTTGAGTACAAGGAATATAGTTGACAGTGGGAAACTCTTGCAATTCGTTTTCACACGAAACTGCAATGATTCCGATTACCAAGCAAATAAATATTTTAATGTAATGCTTAAAAAATTTCATACCTAAAACTCTTTATTGCTTTAAAACTTTCGAATTAATTATTGATTTTTCTGTAACAATTTTAATAAAATAATACCCCTTACTTAGTTGAGATAGGTTCATATTATCTTTATAAGTATTGACATTATTTTTGTTAAAAACAGATTTTCCATTGACGTTAAAAATATTTATCGACTTAATTATTTCTTGAGATTTAATTGTTAAGTCTTCTTTAAAAACTGATGGAAAAACTGTAGTTTTATTTAAAGAAATATCGCTGGTACTTGCTGTTGCAGAAGGGTACCAAATTATATCATCTACATAATAGGTATCTGGATTATTACCATTTGAGACACCAGGATTTACAAAAACCACTAATTTTGTATTTCCATCTCCACCAGATGCATTATCAGAAAAAGCACTAAAATCAAATACAAATTCTACCCAAGAGTTTAATTCGGTATTGGTAACAAAATTAGAATACAACTCTCTTTGTGTAGATCCTCCTTCTAACTTTACTAAAAGTTGTACTTCCTTTGTAGTGTAAAATTTAATTTTTAAAAAATTATTTGTAGATAAATCAATTGCAGTACCGTAGTCAAAAATAATTGCATCGAAAGCCGCTGTTCCATCATCATCATATTTACCTATATTATCAGATGCATTTATTCCTGTTTTATCAAAGTTCTCAATGGTAGTTAATGTTGCTGGATAGCTACCAACTGCTGGATCAGAACATTCAAAGTCTGTAAGTACAGGCAATACACATTGTGCTGATAATTGAGCGGTTAGAAATAAAAAGAATAGTATTTTTTTCATAAGAACTGAGTTGTTATCTGTTATTAGTTAAATAGGAGGTAAATTTATTTTATTCATTTTAATTTATTATATGAAGTATAAAGAATTATAATACAAATAAATTAAAATTCTGTAATTCAAATACTTAAAAACATATTATTTTTAAAATTTAACAATGTGATGTGTTTTTGATGTGGTGTTTATTAAGTAATTATTCAAAAGAAATTAAGAAATCGAAAATACTTTGATCTTTAGGTAAAGACATTTTTTTTCTTAGTCTATATCTTTGAATCTCTATGCCTCTAACTGTTATACCCAGTAATGGAGCTATATCTTTAGAAGTGTATCCAGTTTTTATATAAGCGCATAACTTTAGATCTTTACTAGTAAGTTTAGGGAATTGATGGACTAATTTTTTAAGAAAATCTTCGTGTAAATCATTAAAACTTTCTTCAAAAACTTTCCAATCTCTATTATTACTAATTGAATCATTGGCCACTTTTAACAGTTTTTGAGAGATATATTGCTCAGGATAAGTTTTGGCAATTCTTATTAATTCGTTTTTTAGAATAATAATTATTTCGTTCTTTTTTATAATCGATTCTGTAATTGTAGCAAGAACTTTCTTTTTCGTTTTTATCTCATTTTTTAAATTTTCTTTCTCAATTTTATTTATCTTTTTTTGAGTATTTAACACCAATTCTTTGTGAATTTTTATTTGTTCACTTTTAAATTTCTTCTTTATAGTTGCTCTTACAAAAAATAAAGTACTAGAAAATAACAACAAATAAATTACTAACATCCAATAACTTAAATACCAAGGGCGTAAAATTCTAATCGCTAGCATTAACGTTTTGCTATCGTAAAATGAATCTATACTTTTTAAATTTAAATTATGATCGCCATAACTTAGGTTTTGAAGCTGAATTTTTCCATTATTTGATTTACCTATATAACTGTTTTTTCCATTAAGATTAAATTCAATTTCATTTTCATATCTATTGGGACTATACAATTCAATTGTAATAAGTTTTGCTTGTTTAAAAGGAACTTCAATTTTAAAATCATCTACTTTCAACTCTTTTTCTTGAGTGTATATTTTATCAATTATAGGTGTAATTGTTGTATTTTTTATATCTTTATTAGGCTTTTTAAAAAGAAATTTCACAAAACCATCATTTAAGTTTAAAAACCTTATTGAATCGTTATGCATTATAATTTTCTCAAAGCCTGTAACTAATCTTTCTTTAATTTGTGTGGAGTTTAATTTAAAGTTTATAGATAAATCTTTGCCTATATAAGCAATTTCTTTATTCTTACTAACAAACCAATTTCCTCCTTTATCATAAGTAACAAAATCGTTATTTTTAAAACTATCTGAATATTTAGCAGGTTTATACAATAGAAAAATTTTGCTTACTTTAGAATAAGTGAAATAATTATTGTTATTATAAAAGAGTAATTTATCATTAACTTTATAAAGTTTTGTTTTATAATCTTTAAGATTACTATTTTCTGTAAATGAATTTATTTCAGTTATACTGTTTTCAGTAAAGTCAATTTTTGCTCTATATAAGCCTTTATAAGGATGAGTAAGCCATATAATTGAGTCTGACTCAAATTCGATATTATTTACTGGAAAAGCAATGTTTTTAATAATACTTGCACTCCATTTATCGTTACTATTTTTCTTTAAAATACTTAAACCGATGTAAGTTCCTAAAACAAATTGATCAGATTTATTGGGTATTTTTTTTAAAGTATAAACACCAGACATCTCAGCATTATCGTAAATCTGTTTCTTACTGTTAAAAATTTTGATTCCCGAATTATGAGCGCATAATAACTCGTCTTTGTGTGTGTATAAATTCCAAATATGACCCTCTGTATTATTTATCAGCTGAAGTTGGTTGTTGTTAAACGTGTACAAACCTGTGTTACTGGCTAAGTACATTTTATTATTTAAAAAAGCAATATCATAGACTGCACCAAGCTTACCAGAAAAATCTTTGTAAAATTCATTAAAATTTTTAATATTTATTTTAGAGACACCATTATCTAGTGAAAGCCAAATACTATTATTTTTAACTTTCTGACCTAGAATTGTATTGTTTTGTAATCCAGAAATTTTATCAATTATTTTTATATTCTCTTTGTCTATTTCATAAATGATACTTCCGTTTTTAACAGTACCTAACAATAATTTATTCTCTGAAATAAACGAAACTTTATTCAACACAAACTCTTTTAATAAATTGTTTAGTGCTGTTGATAGCAAAGTTGTTTTATCATCTGAAAACACAACTGCCCCATCTTTCAGATCATATACAAAAAGTAAATTATTTAGTTCTGCCGTGTTTTTTATATTCAGATATTTTTCTGATAATGGATGCGCTATTAATTTATTATAATCATCTAAAATTAAAAGACCTCTTACAATACTATTTGCAACTAAATGATCTTTGTAAACTACTAAATTTAAGATATTTTCACTGTCTTCTACAATTTCAATTGATTTTCCATTATAGACATACAATCTACTAAAAGACCTAAAAAAAATACTACCTCTATAAGGAATTATCTGCCAAATCTCATCATTTGAAAATTTAAAGTCCTTTAAAAACAGAGATGTAAGAGACTTATATTTATAATTACCAAAGTCATCTTTTTCCCAAAAACCAAATTCCTCATAAGAACCTGTATATATTTTACTTTTTAAACATAATACAGAACGAATAATGGTGTTATTTGGTAAATTAAATAAAGTCCATTTTTGGCCATTATAACGCAATAAACCTTTGTTATTTGCAACAAATACCACTCCATTATCATCAACATCAATTCCCCAATTTTGATTATCCGCATTATAATCATTTATCGAATAGTTTTTGATGGAAGGATTCAGTTGTTGCGCATATTGTAGATTTGAGATAAACAATAAGAGCAACAATACTAATTTTAGTTTACTATTATTTTTATTTGGGTGAGTATTTATCATTCTAAATTATTTGTGCTTCTGCAATATAAATTTATTTTACAAAACAAAACGCCTCTTAATTAAAAGAGACGTTTATTTTAAAAGTTAATAAGTTACACTAAAAACATTAAAAACCTGACCCTGGATCTGAAGGAACCGAAGATGCTTGTGCTCTTTGTGGGTTTAAAATTAAGTAAGTACCTAATGCTGTTAATGCAGTATATTTACCATAGTTTCCTATTTTTTTCAGCGCTTCTTTTCTGTCTATTTTCTCTTGAGTTTTATCTGTATTTTTCATTTTGTATTCGTTTAGAGTTAGTCAATAATAATTTTTTTGTTCAGCTGTCCTTTATCAGATGAAACTGTTACGATATAAACACCTCTTTCTAGTTTAGGTAAAGCTAAAATATGATTAGAAGTAGCTGTAAATTTAGTTTTCATTACCTCTGCCCCTAATATATTAAACAAAGAAACCTGTGCAGCCTCGTTCTCTAAACCGCATATTTTTAAATGATTATTCGTTTTAAATATGGAAATATTATTTATAATTCCTGTATTTGTACTTAAAGCAGCTGAGGTTGTATGTATAAAAAATCTATTGGTAGTTTCTCCTTCTAAAAGGCTTATATTGATTGTGCTGCTTAATTCATCTAACCTTGTAAAGGAATTTGATAATCTATCTTCTAAAAATACTTTATAATTTTCAGGTAAACTATTAATTGTAGCTGACAGTGTTATTGTAGTATCATCTTCAGAAGAAATTTCTAAAGGAATTATCATTGTTTCTAAATCGTTATTTGGTAGCGATTGAATTTGATACTTTTTATCTGAGTTATTTGCTACTAACTTTGAATAAATATTAAGCTGATTACTAAAACCTGTAAATATTTCACCATCAAAACCATTATCGAAATCTGTAGTTGAACTTTCATTATATCTAATTTTTGTAAACCTATTTAAATCACCATTAGTAATATTTATTACAATCTCAGGAGTTGAATTTGATTTTAAAAATGTATCTGTTCCACTTTCTTGTACAGCTTTAGGTATGTTTATATTACCTGGAGACGATGCTTTTACAAAGAAAGCTTGTCCTGGAGCAATTTTAAAATTGTCTCCTGTAACTTTTGCATCATAATTTTTAGTGCTTGGATTCCACAACCAAATTGTTTCTGAATCTAATAAAGAGGTATTTGTTGTTAAAATTAATGCACTATTGGCATAAGCTAAAAAAGGATTGGCAACTAAATTAAAGGATGTAGTATTTGTTGTAATACCAATACTACCAACATCTACAGTAGATAAAGTTCCTGTAAATGAAACATCACCAGTTACAGTTCTTTTTATCGAATATCCAGTACCAGTTTCAAAAGTTGAAGACGTTCCTGTAAAGTAATCCCAACCACCAGAAGTGTTATTATAGGTTGCTATACCTCTGTTACTTGAAGTACCTAAAGCAATTCCGTTTGCATCTGCCCAAGTTGTTGTCATATTTTGCCCAGAAACTGGAGAAGCCATTAAATGCCAACCTTCTAAATTATCTACAGCTGGTGTTCCTGTTGCAGCTGGTGTTGTTATATTTCTTGTATACGTTACATTTCCTTCAGAAATACCATTTACTAATAATGTACTACCATTTTTTACGGTTAAAGTTGCAGCCCCATCAACTGTAAGGTTATTAACCTCTACACTTGTATCTGAAGAATCTCCAATAATTGGGCTTGCTCCTACATTTGGGATAGTAACTTGTGAAATACTACTTGGCACTCCACCTGTCCAGTTGCCTGCATCTGTCCAATCAGAATCAACAGCTCCTGTCCAAGTTGAACTTGGTGCCCAAATAACATCATCTAAATAATGAATTTCTGCGCTTGTGCCTGAAGATATTCCTGCATTCACAAAGAATACTAATCTCGTATTTCCATCTCCACCCGTAGAATTATCAGAAAAAGCACTAAAATCGAATAAAAATTCTATCCAACTATTTAAAGAGCCTTCATCACCACTAAACGTAGACCAAACTTCTCTTGCTTGGGAACCACCTTCTAACTTCGCTAAAATTTGAATTGATGCAGTAGAATATAGTTTTATTTTTAGAATATTATTTGTTGATAAATCTATTGCAGATCCATAATCGAAAATTAAACCATCAAAACCATTGGTACCATCATCTGTATATTGACCAATAGTATTACTTGTATTGATACCTGAAGGCACGTGATTCGTAACAGTTAACAACTTAGTTGGATATCCACCTATAGCTGGCTTAGTGCTTTCAAAATTGGTAACTGTTGGCAAAGCACTTGTAGAAGCTGTTTCCCAACGAATATCATCAACATAATAAACGTCTGAAGCTGTACCATCTGTTCTATTAAAGTTGAAAAACAAAACAATTTTATTATGATTTTCGCCACTTCTATTACTGAAATCTACAGTATATTCAATCCAAGTTCCTGCAATATCAATAGTTAAAGGAATTTCTACAGGTGTAGATGATCCTCCTTCTAATTTTACCACTAAAGGAACAACATTTGTAGAATATACTTTGAATTTGAATACATTGTTTGTTGCTAAATTGATTGCAGAACCATTATCGTAAGTTAAATTATCAAAACCTGCTGTACCATCATCTGTATATTGCCCAACATTTGCACTTGTGTTAATACCTGTGGAAAAAGGATTAGCTATTGAGGTTAAACTACCTGTAAAAGCATAAGATGCAGGTGAGCATTCAAAATCTGTAATTAACGGATCTACACATTGTGAGTAAAAAGCACTGTAAGTTACAAGTGCCATAAAGAGTATAAGTTTTTTCATTTTTGTTTATTTATTTAAGGTTTATAGTTAATTTTTTCAAAGTAAATTTTTTGTTCATAAAAGTGTTTGAGTTTGATGATATGGATAATTTGAATTCTCCTTCTTCAGATATGTATTTATTTTCAGGATTGTAAAATTTTAGTAAATCTTCCGTAATTTTAAAATTGATTTTTTTGGTTTCTCCTTTTTTAAGAAACACTTTTTTAAAACCTTTTAGCTCTTTTATAGGTCTTGTTATACTTCCAAAAAGATCTCTAATGTACAGTTGCACTATTTCTGAGCCATCATAATTACCTGTATTTGTAATTTTTACTGATGCTGTAATAGAGGTGTTTAAAAACAATATATCATTCGATAATTCTACATCACTATAGGAAAAAGTTGTATAACTTAATCCAAAACCAAAAGGATATAATGGACTGTTTTCTACATCTAAATATTTAGAGGTGTATTTTGGATCTGCATTTAGCGCATCAATTGGTCTTCCTGTATTTTTTTGGTTGTAAAATATTGGTATTTGCCCTACATTTCTAGGAAAAGAAACTGTTAATTTGCCTGAAGGATTATTATACCCAAATAATGTATTTGCTATGGCTTTTGACGCGTTTGTACCTAAAAACCAAGTTTCTAGAATAGCAGCTACGTTTTTGTCTTCCCAAGACAGATCTAAAGGTCTACCATTCATTAAAACCAGAACAATTGGTGTTTCAGTTTTTTTAATATCTTTTAATAAATCTTGCTGAACTCCAGGTAATTTTATGTTGGTTCTACAGGCAGCTTCTCCACTCATATCTTGCGATTCGCCCATAACCATTAAAACTACATCAGCTTTTTTTGATATTTCTATGGCTTCATTAAATCCGCTTTGGTCATCATCATTTATATTACAACCATTAGTATAAGTGTGTTTTATATTTCTATGCTCGAATTCTTTTTTTAGGCTGATGATATTTTTATTTTCTCTTCCTAAAGCAGACCAAGAACCTAAAATATTACTATTATCATCTGCAAGAGGCCCAATTAAAGCTATTTTTTTAGTATAACCAAGAGGTAAAATACTATTGTCATTTTTTAAAAGTACAATTGATTTTTCTGCTGCTGTTGTTGATACATCTAAATTTTCAGCATTTAAAATTTCTGTATTTTCCTTTTCTATATCGCAATATTTAAATGGGTTTTCAAACAGGCCTAAAATAAACTTCAGTCTTAAAATATTTTCAACTGCTTTATCTAGTTCTTTTACATCAACCTTAGCTTCTTCTATACTTTCTTTAAGATGATTTTTATAGGCTCCACTTTGCATATCTATATCTGCACCTGCATTAAAAGCCAATTCTCCAGCGTGTTTTAAATCCTCAGCATAACCGTGATCAATCATTTCTTTAATTGAGGTGTAATCTGTAACAACTGCTCCTTTAAAATTCCATTCTTTTCTTAAAATATCATCTAACAAATATTGATTTCCTGAAGCTGGAATACCATTTAACTCGTTAAAAGCAGTCATAAAAGTTGCAACACCTGCTTTAATGCTTGCTTCAAATGGTGGTAAATGTGTGTTTCTTAACTCAACTTCAGACATATCTACAGTATGATAATCTCTACCTGATTGTGATGCTCCATAACCTGCAAAATGTTTTGCACAAGCTAATACGTTATTTTCGGAATTTAAATCTCCTTGAAAACCTTTAACTCTTGCTGCTGCGATTAAATTCCCTAAAAAAACATCTTCACCTACTCCTTCGCAAATTCTGCCCCATCTTGCATCTCTAGAAATATCAACCATAGGTGCAAACGTCCAATTTAAACCTGATGCAGCAGCCTCTTTTGCTGCTATGCTTGCCGTTTTTTGCATCAAGCCCAAATCCCAACTACACGATTCTGCTAAGGGAATTGGAAAAATAGTTTTATAGCCGTGAATGACATCAAAACCAAATAAAAGCGGAATTCCTAAACGTGAATTTTCCACAGCTAAGGTTTGTATTTTTCTTACATAGTCTGCGCCAGATGCATTTAAGACAGACCCAACTTGACCCAGTTTGATGTATTCTAAATAATTTTCATCTAAGACAGGACCTGTAACTTCAATTTCACTGGCATACATAACTGTTTGACCGATTTTTTCATCAATCGTCATTTTAGACATCAAGTTTTTTACTTTGTCTTCTATACTCAGTTCGTCTATGTAAATAGTATTTTGTTTCAACTCAATTATATATTTGGACTTGTAAAACCTAACTTTATTAAACCTTTTTTAATATCACTATCGCTCATAAAAAGATTCCATAATTGTTGTGTTCTATAATTTTCTATCATTCCAACAATCGGTCCTTGATCTATAGCTAAATATCCTTTTGAATACCAATCTTTTTCGATTGAAAAAGCATCATAAAAACCATAATCTCCCCAAATTTTATCTTTTAAATCAAAATAAAAATGGTTTAAGGCTTTCTTCGATTCAGCTGGAGTATATGGAAATGAAGACAATGCAGCTGTTGGTGTAATAATGCTTATATCGTTTGATGGGCTGTGTGCTGAATATCCTTCAAAATTATCACTAGCCGTTAAACCCCAACAATTTTCGCTATATCCTTTAAAGTTTTTTGGATTGTCTATACAATATTCATAATTGATTAATGAATGATTTCTGTTTTGTTCAAAATAATTAGCACAAAATTCATCTTTTAAGCTTCTAGGATCAATGCCCATAAAAGAATATTGCGAAAGAAAAAGTGGACCACCATAATCTTCGCCTAAAAATAATTGGTGATTGTAAAATGATTTTCCATTTTTCATTTCTCCATTTCTAGTCCAACCATTTGTGTACGTTTCTTTTTCTATAGTATGAGTTGGAGAAGAAGCCGCTAAAACGTAAACGATTAACGCTTCATTCCAACCAGAAACTGGTAAATCTTTTTCAAAACCAAAATTAGTTGACCAATGCCAAGTAATCGATTTTTTATTTTGAGTATACCAATCCCATTCAACAGATTTCCAGATTGCATCCAGTTTTTCTCTTAGGCTTATTTCTAATGGATTGTTTGCTGTAAAAAATTGTTTATTGATGATAATTCCTTGAATTAAAAGGGCTGTTTCTACAATATCGCCTCCATTATCTAAATCGCTAAAAGCATGTACTTTTTTTGAATCAGCATAATACCAATGTGCAAAAGCTCCGTGAAATTTTTCACAGTTTTCTAAAAATTTAGTGATTTTTAAAAGGCGATTCACAGCATCTTCTCTTGAAATCCAGCCACGAGTAACTGCTGTTGGAAATGATGATATGCCTAAACCTGAACCTCCTATTGTAATGATGTTTCTTGATTTACCCTCAAAAGCATCTTTATGTGATCTTTCTCTTGCCATTCCACTAATAGGTTCTGCAAAATCCCAAAAATATTTAAAGGTATTTGATTGAACTGTATCTAGAAGTGCTTTAAATGCTATTTCTTTTGATACACTCGTTTTTTTTGCTGATTTTTTATTATCACAAGAAAAAAAAGTGAAACCTACTAAAAAAACTATTAAAAACTGCTTTAATAAATTACGATTTAAAAGTGGATGATGATTTTTCATAATTTAATAGGTAAAGCCTAGTTTAGTTAAGCCATCAAGAACTTCTTGGTTTTGCATAAAAAGATCCCACAAAAGCCCTGTTCTATAATTTTCTATCATGCAAATTATTGGACCTTGATCTATTGCTAAATAACCATCATCATACCAGTCTTGACTTTCTGAAAATGCATCATAAAAACCATATTCTCCCCAAAGGTCTGCATTTAAATCATAATAAAAATATTCTAAAGCTCTTTGAGATTCTACTGGTGTGTATGGAAATGAAGATAATGCTGCTGTCGGTGTAATTACCCCAATATCGTTTTCTGGTTCGTGAACTGCATAACCATTAAAATCGTTACTCGCAGTTAATCCCCAAGAGTTTTCGCCATAACCTTTATAACCAAAAGGATTTTCTACACAATGATTATAATTAACTAATGTATGTGCTCTATTTTGTTCGAAATAATTGGCATATTGGTCTGTTAAATTTCTAGGATCTAGACCTATGAAAGAATAATGAGCGTAAAAAAGTGGACCTCCTTTAACAACTCCAAGAGGCAATTCAACACCAAAATATGTATTTCCATTGATTTGGTTTCCACTTCTAGCCCATCCATCAATATAAATGTCCCTACTTATAGGAAAAGTTGGTGACGCAGCTGCTAAAACATATACCAATAGTGATTCATTCCAACCTTCGATTTTTAAATTTAAATCGAACCCAAAATTTCTAGACCAATGCCATGTGATTACATTTTCTCCTGGTTGTACATACCAATTCCACTCTATATTTTTCCAAATGGCATCTATTCTATTTCTAATAGCGCTCTCTTCTGCAGTTGTTCCTGAAAAATATTGCTGTACGATAAATAAACCTTGTACTAAAAAAGCGGTTTCTACTAAATCTCCACCATTATCTAAACTACTAAACTCTCTCGTAATTCCTGTATCTCCATAATACCAGTGCGAAAATGCGCCATGATATTTTTCTGCACCTTCTAAAAAAGTTAGAATTTTATCCATTCTTTCAATAGCAGCACCTCTAGTTATCCAACCTCTTTCTACAGCTATTGGAAATGCTGAAATACCAAAACCAGAACCCCCAATAGTTACAGTTAAATCGTCTAATGAACTTTCTCTAGCTAAACCACTATTTGGCTCGGCAAAATCCCAAAAATATTTAAAAGTTGTTTTTTGTACTAATTCTAACAAATCTTCAAAAGGTATTTCTTCAACTGGACGTTCAAAAATTGCCTCAACGTCTGCTGGAGGCGGATCAGTATTTACTTCTGTACACCCACAAATAATTAAAAGAAGGAATATGCTAACTAAAAAATTGAAATTATATTTTTTATTCATTTTGTTATTTTTTTAATACAAAGGATTTTGAGTAAGTACACCTCCACTAATATCTATTTGTTCCTGAGGTATTGGAAAAACCTCATGCTTACCGTCTACAAAATTCTTTCCATGTGCTCTTAAAACCTCACCTGCTCTACCTTGTCTCACCAAATCGAAATATCTATCATGTTCGAATGCCAATTCAAGTCTTCTTTCTTGCCAAATTGTTAGTTTATTTACTGATGTTACTGTTCCTAAACCTGACCTTACTCTAATTTTGTTTAAATGAGTTAATGCATCTTGGCCTAATTCTAATGCTGCTTCTGCATTCATTAAAAGCACTTCTGCAAAACGAAGAATTCTAATGTTTTTTCCATTTTCCCAAGCATCTGAATTTGAACTTGAATATGCTTTTTGATTGTATCTTTCATTGGTAACTGTACTAGGAACTGATCTTCCATCAAATAGAGTTTCTCCTCTAAAAATTATGGTAGCCTCTTTCCTTTCGTCATTTGCTTCATAAGAATTTGCTAAATCTTCTGTTGGTGTATTAAAACCCCAACCCCAGCCACCTTGGCCTCTTGCACCTTGAGTTACGCTGTATCCTTGAACCCCTGCAGTTGGAGCTTCACCACCTTTTGCTTGAATTTCGAAAATAGACTCGATATTATTTTCGCTTTCTTCCTTCCAAATATCTTCATATCTAGGCGTTAAATCATATTGACCTGAAGCAATTATTTCATTTGTTAAGTTGTATACTTCTGTCCATTTATTTTGATACATACTCACTTTTGCTAAAAGTGCTTTGGCAGCTCCTTTTGTCGATCTTCCTAAATCTGTTGCAGGATATTGACTTTTTTCTGGTAAAAAATTGATAGCTTCTTGTAAATCTGACTCAATAAATTGATACACTTCTTCTTTAGTTGCTCTCTGTAAAATATTAGGATCTGTTAAGTCTGATTGTTCAGAAATTAAGGGTACACCACCAAAAATTTTAACTAACCTAAAATAAATTAATGCTCTTAAAAATTTTACTTCGCCAATTAGTCTATTTTTTAAATTTGAATCTATATCAAAATCGGGAATTCTTGATAGAGCTTGAGTAGCTCTCTGATTTGCACTATAATGCTCACTCCAAACCTCTGCAATTGATATGGTTGTAGCATCAAACTCAATTGCATCTAAAATATCTTTATCTGTTCCAGTATCTCCTGTACTACTTCCTTTATCAGCGTCATCTGTGGTAATACTGGTAATTCCGTTCCAAGAAAAAGAACTCATTTGCCATTGTAAAAAACGGTTGTAAACAGCATTCACCAACTCTATAGACTTATCAGCTGTAAGTGCTTTTTCTGTTTCTGATGATGTTTCTACATTCAGAAAATCTTCATCACAAGAAAAAATAAAAACTGCTAAAAAAAGAGCTATATATTTAAGTTTACTTTTAAAATTTGTTTTCATATCTGTTTAAAATGATGTGTTAATTCCAATAAAAAACGATCTTAATGTAGGATAAGCATTAAGCTCTATACCTGCACTACCTAAAGCATCACCTGGAAGTTCTGGCGTAAAACCTGAAAATTTCTTAAAAATGAATGGGTTTTTAGCGGTAGCATATACTCTTAATTTAGAAAAGAAAGGAGCCGCTTTTTTAGGTAGTGTGTAACCCAAGGTAATATTGTTAATCCTTAAAAAATCTGCCGATTCTAAATAATAATTAGAAGATAAAGGCACTTCATTAAATGCTCTTGGGGTGGTGTTACTTGCGCTACCAGAAGTCCATCTATTATTAAATATAGACGCTTCTATATTTTCGTTTCCAAAACGTTGTGCTTTTTTACCATTATATACTTTTGCGCCAAGACTCACATAGGTATCAACTGCAAAATCAAAATCTTTATATTGCGTTTCTAAATTGAATCCTATATTATATTTTGGAATAAATGATCCCATAAACTTTCGATCACCTTCATCTGTTATTCCATTACCATTTACATCATCGTAAACAAACTCTCCTATATCATCGATACCAATTACATCATATAAATAAAAGCTACCAATGGGCTCACCAACTCTAACTCTTTTAGTGTATTGTCCATTTCCAATATCACCACCTATAGATTCATTAAAAAACGGATTGGTAATTTTTGTTAATTCGTTATTGTTGTATGCAAGATTTAATCGTGTGGAATATTTAAAATCTTCACCAATATCATCTGACCAACTCAAAGAAGTTTCTACTCCGCTATTTCTTATTTCACCAATATGATCTAAATAGGGGTCGATACCAAAAATATCTGGTAATTGCACTTGTAAAATAGCATTTGTATTGTCCTTAATATAAAAATCAACTTCACCTTTTAACCTGTAATCTAATGTTGTAAACTCTAACCCGAAGTTCAATTCTTTTGTAATTTCCCAAGTTAAATTGTCTGCTAATGTAGAACTTACTGTTGTTCCTTGATTTAAACTTTGGTCTGCTCCAAAGGGATAAAAACCGCCTGCTCCTGTTGATAATGTAATGACTTGGAGAGGTACATTTTGATTTCCTAATTCTCCATAACCAACTCTTAGTTTTAATTTATCAAAAAAAGAATTTTCCATAAAATCTTCTTCTGTAACAACCCAACCAGCGCTTACAGCATAAAAGTTTCCAAATTTAAAGCCATCTTGAAATTGACTGGAACCATCTCTTCTAAAAGAAGTACTAAACAAATATTTATCTTTATAATCATAACTCGCTCTTCCAAAATAAGAACGCAACCTTTTAAAAGCACTTACACCTCCTGAAGAATTTCGAGTTTCATCATCGTCTCCATTATTAAGACTATATCTTAAATTAATGTCTGTTGGAACATTAATTGCACTTCCAAAAAGTGACTCTGACCTGTCTTCTTCCGCACTTGTACCCAGTATAATATTAAAAGAATGATTACCAATTTCTTTAGTATAGGTAATGTAATTATCTAAAAACCAATGATAAAAATTTGTATTTGTAACTGATAAAAATGTACTTTCCCTATCAGGATTTCCGTTAAAATATAAAACCTCTGAATTGGATGGATTGTCTGCTAAAAAAGAACCTAATCTGTCTTGAAAATTGAAAAACCTCGCATATTCTGCTTCAATAGAAAATGCAGATGTATATGTTAGCGATTCTAAAATTTTATAGTCTACTTTTAAAGAACCTTGAATCTTGAAATAACGCTGTATTTCATCTTGAAAATCTATATCTTTTATTGGATTACTCACATTATTTACACCAACAGAAGAACCATAATCGCCATTTTCATCAAAAGTTGGGACAATTGGAGCTTGTTTGTAAGCAGATGTAAAAGCACCATATGTTTTAGGTACAGAATTCGCTATTTGGACATTAACACTATTGGTGAACTTAAGCTTTTCATTAACGTCATAAATAACATTACTTCTCAGTGTTAACCTATCGAATTTATTTCCTATTAAAATACCTTCTTCTTCATTATAACCTACACTAAAAAAACCTTTTATCTTTTCTGAACCTCCTGAAAGCGATAAGTTATAATAAGAAATTCTACCTAACTGTGTAATTTGATTTAACCAATTTGTATCGTACAATTGACCAGATAAGATAAAATCTCGGGTATTTCCATCATTTGATGGGTCGTCATCTCTTTGTAAATCTCTTCTAATTGCCTCATTACTATATGTAATAAATTCGTTAGTGTTTGCCATTTTAACATTTGATAAAATGCTTCTAAAACCAGTAAAATAATCAAACTTTACATCCATTTTACCAGCTTTACCTTGTTTAGTTGTAATAATAACAACTCCATTAGAAGCTCTATTACCATAAATTGCTAAAGCTGCTGCGTCTTTTAAAACATTTAATGAGTTAATATCTGATGTATTGATGTTATTAATATTATCAGTTAAGATTCCATCAACAACATAAAGTGGGTTATCGCTTCCAAGTACACTTCCTAAACCCCTTATGATAACTCTTGATGCTTGTCCAGGTGCATCAGAAGCAATAATTTGCACTCCAGCTGCCTTACCTTGTAAAGCTTGAGTGGCATTTAGTAAAGGTTCTTTTGATATTTCTTCACCTTTAATAGTTACAACAGCACTTGTAAGTACACTTTTCTTTTTAGAACCGTAACCTACTACTACTACTTCGTTAAGCTGACCAAACTCTTCTTCTAAGATAATTGTAATATCCTTTAATTTCTCTAATACATATTTTTTGTCTTTATAACCTAAATATTGAATTAAAAGAGTGTCTCCAATTTTCGCATTGATTGTGAAATTTCCATCAAAATCAGTTTGTGTTCCGCTTGTTGTTCCTTTAATCAATATAGATGCACCTGGCAGTACAGCATTGTTAGTATCTACAATAACACCTACTACTTTTTGTTGCGCAATTATGTTTTGAAAAAAGCAAAACACTATACAAAAGATTAAATATTTAAGTTTCATTTATAACAAAAAATTTAGAATATAAAATTAGCGATTGTTATTCATTTTGTAATATGAAGTATGCAATTTAATTCAAAATTATTCTTAATATATTTATTTTCAATATCTTAAAAAAAATTATTCTTAAATAATTAACATTTAGTAGTATATATGATGTATAAATAAAACCACCTATTTAAAGAATAATTAAAATTTCAATTACTAAATATCTGAGTAATTTATTTGCTTAGTGTTAAATCTTACAAAAAAAAGATCTCAATAAATTGAATTTATAAGAGATATAAAATTTGATTAAGAGAAAATAATTAACGAATAATACTTAAGTTTTATTTTTTGAAACAACAATACTATTAATTGAAAATAGAACACATTATTTTTAAAGAATTCTATCTAAACTTTTAAGAACCTTATTCAATTTCTCTAACTCATTATACAATCAACAAAATTTAAAACACATCTCAATTACGTCAATAAGTTAAATTTATGTGTTTAAAATATTGATTTTTCAATATTTTAAAAAAACACAACCATTCTTCAAAACAAGTAAATTGAATAATTATAGAGATTTGCAGCATAAATACCCCCTCTTTAACCTTAACCCTAAATTCAATTATTATGAGATTAATTTATTTTTCATTATTACTTTTTTTATCCTTTGGATGTTTTTCACAAACTGATGATCAAATCATTTCTAGTAAACTTAACGATTTACTTCGATTTTATAAATTGAGTAGAACTCCATCTGGTGTGTATTATGACGCGCTCTATTTTGATACTGATGTCAACAACGGCTTTCCTGCATCTACAGCTGTATCTGGGGTAGGCTTAATTGCATTAGCAATAGAAGCAGAATTAGCAATTGCAAGCCCAAGCGATTATGCTTCATTACAATCAATAGAAAATGATGTAATTGAAACACTTAAAGTTTATGCAGGAGAATCCTCCTACAAACCAGCAAAAGCTCCAAACGGCTTTTTTGAACATTTTACTGATATTGTAACTGGTAATTTACCAACTGGATATACGTCAGATATTAGCAGTATTGATACTGCTCTTCTAATGTATGGAGCTTTAATTGCTTCGAATAAATTTGCTGGAAATACAGAAATTACTAGATTGGTAAATAAGATTTACAGATCTGTTAATTGGACAGAAGCTATTAAAGAAGACCCTTCCTCTGCTACTTTTCCTCAAAAAATTTATTTAAAATTTGATTCTTCAGGTAATGGAGATGATACTGCATTAACAAATGCGTATAATGAGTATATTTTAGTTTCTTACTTAGCATATCAAAAGGATATTATTGATAATAACCCAACTGGACCATCAACTTTACTCTGGAATAATCAATTTGCTAATCCTAATAATTCACCTAGTATAACGTACAATGATCCAAAAGATAATGGTACTACCTCATATCCAACATTAACAGATAACAGTGGTTATATACCTAACTTTACCAATATTTTTGCAAGATATTTAGTAAATGATGTTTCATTAAATGGAGATTATAGTTTTTTTCTTGAACAAGCTGCAAAAGCCGACAAAGCTTGGTTTCAGTCTTTAGAAGCCAATCCAAGTGCACCTAATCCAGGAGATAACTATAATACGACCTATACAAATAATATTAATATTTCTGGAAATAAATATAACAACCAAGTAACCACAATTGTTGAAGACTATGAATGGGGTTTAGGTGAAGGTGAACAACCAAGTGGTGTTCATTTTATAGATTATCTTGGAGATTTAGAAACCTCAAAATCATTTTCTCCTAATGAAATCAATGAAAACCCTGCATTTATGGTTTCACCCGCAATTATAGCAGGTTTTATTCCTCTTATTCCAAGTGCTAAATCAGACTATGCGAATATTTATCGCAATAAACCCATAGCTAATTATTCTTTTACAGGAAGTCAAGGAAATGCTTTTCCAACAGGTGGTAATTCTAATTCTATTGATATTTTATGGAGATACTCTTTGTATCCTGGAGATAATTTCACTTATAATGGTACTAATTACACAAATAATTCTCAATTAAATTGGAGATCAGATATAGCACAAGGAATTGATTTAGCGCCTGAATTACTTGGATTAGGTGCTTCTGTTTTAGATTTCAATTTTTTCCAAAACAATAATATATTTAGTATTAACAATACAACATTAGCGGTTGTTATTAATACCGTAGACGATACTGCAACAATTGATCAAAATACACCTACCATAATAAATGTATTAGATAATGATTTCGATCTACCAACTAATGGAAGCATAACTATTACAAATCCTCCAACAAATGGAAATACAGTTATTACAGATCCGAACAACACTCCAAATGATATAACTGATGATGTAGTAACTTATACACCAAATACTGGCTATATTGGATCGGATTCTTTTGAATATGAAGTATGCGATGTAAGTAATACTTGTGATACAGCAACTGCAGAACTAACCATAATTCCTGTTTTTGGAAGCATTGGACACACGGTTTGGTATGATACAGATGGTGATGCAATATTAGATGCTGGTGAACCTGGATTAGGGGCAGCAACTGTTACTTTAGATCCTGGAACCCCTGGAAATCCAGCAGATGATGTAATTGCCCTTACAGATGCAAATGGTTACTATTTATTTACAGGTTTGCCTCAAGGAAATTATACAGTTAATGTAGATTTAAGCACTTTAACTACTGGAATTCCGGTAGGTAAAACAATTGCAGATTTAGTGCAAACTTATGATAATGATGGTGTAGGAACTGCAAATACAAGTGCTTTAACCTTAGGTTTAGGAGAAAATAATTTAGATCAAGACTTTGGCTACGCAGTTGGTTCTGGTAGTGTTGGTGGAGGTGGAAACACTGGTGGTATTGAGTCTGAATCTTTAGGTGATGCTTTAACCAAGTTGTATGTTGGCAGAAAGAAAAATTCTGTACCAACAGAGTTTGTAAAATCTTCTGAGAACTTGTACAACAAGTCTAAAATGAAGTCTGTACAAGCTTATCAAGGTAAAGGGCAATCTTTATTAGATATGTTCCCTGTAGAATTGGTTGCTGGTAATGTTGCCAATGTTACCTCGCCTACTGATATTTTAGATATCACTATAGCTGATGAAGTATTGTCTGTAGATTTCTCTTTAAATGGTCTTACCAAAGGTGTTGTATTAGGTATTAAAACTACTGATAAAGTGTACAATCACACCAAAGCATCTTGTGATAGATTAAGAGGTGCCGAGATTTTGAATATCCAGAAAATTGAAATGGGTGACTACAATTTCTTAATGCAAGGAATTAAGCAAAGAAATGGTGTAATTGAATATGCTATTTCTTTTGCAGTGGCTAAAAACAATAACGATGCAAACCAACTGGTATGTAAATGATTATACCAAGCTTAATGATGTGTATAACTTCCAAGTATGGTCTACAACGCCAGCTGATACGCAGAAGTTAGTAGCTGATGTTTTAGAGAATTTAAAATCATTTATGCCAGTTGCACAAACTGAGATTCAGAAATTTCCTGAAACGTATGCCTCTAAAATTTACAGAGAAAAAGGAGAGTTAATTGTAGCATTAAGAAGTACAGAAGAAGGCAATACTGCTGAAGTATCTATGGTAGAATTGTACTCTGAAACTGCAAATAACATTAAGTTTAGAAACAACACGTTAACTACAGAAATTCAACAATCTTTGCGATTAGACATTGCAGATGGTTATGAGTATGATGGTTTAATTAAAGTAGACGGAGAGGTTAATGATGCTTTTTATCACGCCGATGGTAACTGGGGCTTAGATTATGACAAGCGTTATACAGAAATCAAGAACTACTTTGTATGGAATGATTTTGATAGAGCATACCAAGATGATGAGTATACCATTAACAGAAGTGTAGAAGTGAAAGCAACAAGTGATTATGACTACTTAACAGTATACAAGTCATTATTACCTGGTACTATATCTGCAGATTATTCTGAGTACAAGTACTTAGCCTTCACCGCTAAAGGTTCTGGATTAATGGAATTGGGCTTAATTAAATCTTCTATCGAAGATTGGAAAGCACAATACAGAGTAATGGTAGATTTATCAGAAGAAGAAACGACCTACTATATACCATTCGATTACTTTAGTTCTACAGGAACGTTAGCAAAAATGACTACTGAAGATTTAACAACCTTAGCATTTACCTTCTTACCAGTTGAAGCGCAAACTACAGAATTAGATTTAGAAATCTCTGATGTGAAGTTTACCAAAACAGCGGTTGAAGATTTAATAGCAACTAAAATCGAGAAGTTCGAGAATGAGTTTATGGCATATCCTAACCCTTCACAAGGAAATGTAAACTTGTTATTATTCAGCGAAACAGCTACAGAAGCAACTGTAACCTTATCAGATATTACTGGTAAGATTATTTACAGAGACAAAAGACAGTTGACTGCTGGTAAGAACGAATTAGAATTCGACTTTAAAGTAAAAACAGGAGTAATGTTATTAAAAGTAACCTCTCCTAAAAGTGATTACGGAACTTCTAAACTTATTTTTAGATAGACTATAAAGTAAGAATAATATAGTGAGTTGGGGGACTCATTATTTTATAACTATCAGCTAACCATAAATTTTAGATATATGGACAAAGTTGATAAATGCATAGTTTACTAATAAACCTGTTTACTAGGTCAGTTTTATTTTTGTAGATTATTCCTAAGAGAGCTGATTAGGGTCAGCTCTCTTTTTTATGAGATACTACCTTTTTAATTCTGCTTTCATTCATTAAAAATAAACTACAATTTTCTGAACATTATCATAAAAAGGTTTTTGATTGTTTATATTTCTTGGCAAATTATTTATTTCTTGATATCTTTTAAATTTTTCTTCTAACTTCTGAATATCCAATTTTGTGGCTGGTTTATTTTCTTCTTTTATAAAAAGTGCTTTTAATCCTTCCACGGCCATTGTTCCTGCAAAAGC
>TARA_R110002126_G_scaffold264475_1_pt1 | contig 28515 bp, 25 predicted proteins | sample TARA_R110002126 | Tara Oceans TARA_R110002126 (sample SAMEA4397536) | marine metagenome | biome: Polar Biome; feature: [DCM] deep chlorophyll maximum layer (ENVO:01000326); material: water (ENVO:00002006), including particulate matter (ENVO:01000060) such as... | depth 30 m | reverse complement strand
TATTATTCATTTATTTTGTTTTTACTGATGCAAAATTAAATGGAATAAACACTTTAGTAAGTAACATTAGTTACCTTACAAGAATACACTTACTACTATATTGCAGAAAGTTTTTATTGTGAGTTAGGTATTAAAAATTAAAATTTAGCATCATAAAAATGATGGATTAAATGGCCTAAATTATATGATTTGACTAATTTTGCACTCCTTTTTTTAGGGAAAGCAACCAAAACAAAATATTACAGTACTTGATTTTTTTATCAAAATATAAAACCCTTTTTTATGCTTTTTTTTTAAGCAGTCTTGTGTTGTACAATATGTTACGAGTTTCATTTACGTATATTTATTACAATGTAGATCCTATTGGTTTTATTGCAGAATTGTGTGAGAATAAAGATCAACCCGAATTGCAATGTAATGGAAAATGTCACTTAAAAAAAGTTACAGAAAGTAGTAAAAGTTCAGAAGAAGCACCTCTTCAAATCGTAGATTTTAAAGATATTTTACTACATCAGCATACCATCTGCCAAGTTGATTTTCAAATAAATATAGCTGCAAAAAAAACATTTTTCAACTATCAAAATTATTATGACTACTTGATTATTGACATAAGTTTTCACCCACCACAAGTTTAGTTTTACTTCAATTTAAAAAACAGGCTGTCTAAAAAGTATAAAATCCCTGTCATTTCGACTGTAATGGAGAAATCTTAATTTTTGATCATCAAATAGTTAGATTTTTCGACTTCGCTCAAAATGTCATATAGATCTACTTTTCAGACAGCCTCCACAAAATCGTATATAAAAAACTAAAATTTAAAAAATGAAATTATTTTTTAGTGTGTTATTATGCACACTTATTTCTTCATCTTTTTTATCACAAGAAAAAAAGGATGTAGAAAAAGATACCCTAAAAAAAATACAATTAGATGAGGTAATTGTAACCGGAAAATTAAAAACAGACCCAATACATACTATTATTTCTAACAGCTATGATAAAAATGTAGTACAGCCCAAAAATGTGGCAGATTTGTTTAACAATATCAATGGTTTTTCTGTAATTAAGAGAGGAAATTATGCTATTGATCCTTCTTTTAGAGGAAGCCAATATGAGCAATTAAATATTCAATATGATGGAGGAACCAAAGCCATGCACGCTTGCCCAAACAGAATGGACCCGATTACAACGCATATTATTCCAGAAGAAATTGCTAAAATTGAAATTATAAAAGGACCCTATACAGTGCGTTATGGAGCTACTTTTGGTGGAATTGTAAATATGGTTTCTAAAAAAACCAACTATTTAGACAATGGTTTTTCAGGAAAATTTTCATCTGGTTTTGAAACCAATGGAAATTCTACCGTAAATATGCTGCAATTACAGTATGTAAAAGACAAATATGATGTGGTTGGTAATTTTGGCTACCGTAATTTTGGAAGTTATACAGATGGTGATGGTACAGAAATACCTTCTTCTTTTTTAAGCACAGATTATGGTGTAAAAGTGGGTTATAATTTTACCGATTTTGAGCGTTTGCAATTTCATTGGAGACAATCTTTTGGACGTGATGTTTTACACGCAGGTTTGCCTATGGATACTGAATATGATAATAGTAGCATTGCTTCTTTAGATTATAAAAAATCAAACTTACCTGGAAAATTAAATAGTATTTCTGCAAAAGCCTATTATAGTTATGTAGATCATTTAATGACCAACACCAACAGACCTACTTTTATGATGACAGAAGCTGCTTCTGCAGTAGAAGCTACAACAATGGGTGGAAAAATTGAATTGAATTGGCAACCTACTAAAAATGTAGATATTTTTACAGGTGTTGATGCGATGTTAATTGCTAGAGATGGTGGAAGAACGCGGTTGGTAAAAATGATGAACGGAAACATGTTAGCAACACCTATGGAATTTAATGACAAGGTTTGGCAAGACTCATATGTTAATGATTTTGGCTTATTTACAGAAGCAAAATGGTTGTTTGCAGAAAATACTTTGTTAACTGCTGGAGTAAGATATGATCGAGTAATTTCTGATATCCAAGATCCTGAAGCTGATTTTACAGCTCTGTATGATTTAAAGCAAAGAACAGAAAACAATATTAGCGGAACTGTTTCATTAAAAAAAATAGTATCTAAAAATCTTACTCTAGAAGCTGCTTTTGGTAGAGGAGTTCGTTCTGCAAATATGATTGAGCGTTTTATCAATCACTTTACCATCAATCAAGATCCTTATGAATATATAGGTAATCCAAATTTAAAAGCAGAAGTGAACAATCAGTTTGAAGTTGGTTTTAAGGCAAAAAACACCAAAAACAGTATTAAATATGCTGCTTCTGCGTATTATTCTGATTTGCAAAACTTTATTGTAGGTATTGTAGACCCAACAAAAACCAGGAAATTTATGCCAACTGCACAACCTGTAAACCCTAAAGTGTTTCGAAATTTAGACAACGCTTACAGAACAGGTTTTGAAGCTAGTTTTGAAACTGCCCTTACTACTGATTATTATTTTAAATCTGAAATGGCTTATGTGTATGCTAAAAATAAAGATTTAGACGAATCTTTGCCCTTAACTCCGCCTTTAAATGCTAGATTGATTTTAGGAACTACCAAAGAAAAATATTGGGCAAATGTACAGTATAATATTACTGGTTCTCAAAATGAAATTGCCCCAAGTTTTGGAGAAACAAGTACAGATGGTTACCAAACTATTGATGTTCGTTTAGGATTTAAACCTTTTAAAAATGCCAACCTTGGGTTTGCAGTTATCAATGTTTTTGACAAAACCTATAACAACCATTTAAACTTTAGTTTTAACAACCAAAGTAATTTTACAAGTACACCTATTACAGAACCAGGTAGAAATATAACTGCTTTTTTTCAGTATAGTTTTTAAATAAAAATTGGGCATTAAAAAACTTAATGCCCAATTTAAAATTAACTACGACTAACTAAAATTACTATTTTTTTAAAATCTCATTTAAAACAAGTTCTTTGTCTAATTTCTTTGTGCAAAAAAACCAATCTTCGCATTTTAAATCGTCTGTATTGGTCATTCTTTCTGCTGCAACTCCACAAGAACCTGCTGGAGAAATAATAACATCATCACCAGGTTCCCAATCTGCAGGAGTCGCCACATTAAATTTATCTGATGTTTGCATTGCTATTAAAGCTCTATACAACTCATCAAAATTTCGGCCTAAACTTAAAGGGTAATAAATAATAGCTCTTACAATACCTTTTGGATCTACAAAAAACACCGCTCTTACTGCTTGCGTTTTACTTTCTCCAGGCTGAATCATTCCATATTTTTTAGCTACATTCATAGAAATATCTTCAATTAATGGAAATTTAACTTCAATATTTTCCATTCCATTGAATTTAATTTTATCCTTGATGTTTCTTAACCACGCAATATGGCTGTATAATCCATCAATAGACAGTCCTATTAAACTACAGTTTGCTTTGGCAAATTTTTCTTCTAAATGTGCAAAAGTCATAAACTCTGAAGTACAAACAGGCGTAAAATCTGCAGGATGACTAAATAAAATAGACCATTTCCCTAAATAATCAGAAGGATAATTAATTTCACCTTGTGTAGTTGTTGCTGTAAACTCAGGTGCTTTATCGCCAATTCTTGGCATACTAAACACTTCTTGTTGTTCTTGTATACTTTCCATTTTATTCTTTTTAATTATTTATTTATTAATTCCTATACTATCACTTAAACAACTTCTTTTAAATTAAGGATTTTGTTATACCAAATTTAGTAGCTAGTATCATCTAATTTTACCTTACCGTTAAACGTTTTGTATAAAAATAAAAAGTACCCCGCTAAAAGTGGTGCACCTATTAAAACGATGTTTAGCATAATACCTAACGATTTTTGTGAAGATGCAGCGTTATAAATAGTAACACTAAATTTTGAGTCTATGGTTGAAGGCAATAAAACAGGATACAATTGAAATGCCACTAACATCAATAGAAATGCCATTGTTAATGAAGAAAACACTAAAGCATTTGCATATTTTTTCTTTGAAACCAACCTTGGCACATTTGCAACCGCTAAAAATGCAAGAATAGGTAATACGAAAAATACAGGAAATTCTTTAAATTTATCAATAACACCTGGTAAAAAAACTAAAGTATATAAAGATGTTATTGCAAATGATATGATAAAAAATATCATTCCTTTTTTTAATAAAAAAGTTAACCTTTCATACAAACGTCCTTCTGTTTTTAACAATAAAAATATTGCACCTTGTGTCATAAAAATAGATAAGGTTGTTAAGCCCACCATAATTGCATACGGACTTAAAAAAGCAAAGAAAATACCGCCTTTATAACTGAAGTTTTCTCCAATTTCAAAACCTTGCAATACATTACCTAAAACAACACCTAATAAAAAAGCAATTAAGGTATTAGATATAAAATAAATGATATCCCATGTTTTACGCCACCAATTCATTTCTTCTGCACTTCTAAATTTTATCGCAGAAGAACGCAATACCAACAAAACTAAAAACAACATAAACGGAATATACATTGCAGATAACATGGTTGCATACATTACAGGAAACCCTGCAAATAAAGCACCACCACCAATAATTAACCATACTTGATTGGCATCCCATAGAGGACCAATGGCATTAATAGCAATTCGTCTGCTCAAATCTTTTTTTAAGAACAAATGCCAAGCACCAGCACCATAATCAAAGCCTTCTAAAATTGCATATCCTGAAAATAATAAGCCTACTACTAAATACCAAAGAGTTGGATAGTCTATACCTAAAAATGTTTCTAGCTCTACCATTTTTATATAATTTTTAAGTCATTTTTAGCTTCGTCATAAGGCCCATGTTTTATTTTTTTATTAAGAGAATAAATAAACAAAAGAAATAATATAGTATAGACTACTAAAAACAATATTAATGAAAAAAGAATCTGATTGGAGGAAACCTCTTGAGAAAAACCTTCATTGGTTCTTAAATGTCCGTAAACAATCCAAGGTTGCCTACCCATTTCTGCGGCAAACCAACCTACTTGATTGGCTATTTGCGGTAAAATAACTGAAAGTGCAAAAATTTGTAACAACCATTTTTTATCAAATAATTTTCCTCTCCACCATAAAAAACTTGCATATAAAGTTAATCCTATTAAAAACATTCCTATGGATATCATAATATGATAAAACTGAAAAACGGCATTGACTTGGCTTGGTCTGTCTTCTTCTGGAAATGCATTTAAACCTGTAATTGGCGCCTTAAAATCTTGATGCACTAAAAAGGACAAACCACCAGGTAAAGCCAATCCTACAACTTGTTGCGTTTGATTATTTACCCAACCAAACAAATACAAATCTGCGGGTGCAGACGTGTCATAATGCCCTTCCATAGCCGCTAATTTTGCAGGTTGATTTTTTGCAACTCCATCAGCAGAACTATGCCCAGAAAGCAATTGTGTTAATGAAAATATTGTGGCAACCAAAAGCGCAATTTTAAACGCTTTTTTAGAGATTTCTACATACCTACCTTTAAGTAAATAATAAGCATGTACACTTAGTACTAAAAATGCACCTGCTAAAAATGCACCTTGCCAAACATGAATAATTCGATCTACACTTGAAGGGTTAAAAACCATTTCCCAAAAATCGGTAACTTCTGCTCTTGCGTTAAAGCCCTCGCCAACAATATGATACCCTGCAGGAGTTTGTTGCCAGCTATTGGCTACTACAATCCAAACTGCAGAAAACATAGAACCTAAAAAAACACCAATGGTAGAAATAAAATGTACTTTTGGTGAAACTCTATTCCAACCAAAAATTAATATCCCTAAAAAGGTGCTTTCTAAACCAAATGCAAATAAACCCTCTGCTGCTAATGCACTACCAAAAATATCGCCTACGTATTTTGAATAGACTGCCCAATTGGTACCAAATTCAAACTCCATAATAATACCTGTAGCCACACCGATACCAAAAGTTATGGCAAATATTTTTAACCAAAATCGGGTTAACACTTCATAATGCTTATTGCCTGTTTTTAGAAATAAACCTTCCATAATTACCATTATAAGTCCAATACCAATACTTAAAGGTGGGTATATATAATGAAAAGCAATTGTGAAGGCAAACTGAATTCTTGCTAAAATTTCTGTGTCCATAATTTACCGTTATTTTATAGTAAAATTATAAACTTTTTTTAACAAACACAGTAACAAAAGTTACCTAAGAAACTAAAATAAAACTATGTTTTTTGAAGCTTTACAAAAAGCTCCATACCTTTTCTATTAGAATAAGAATTGTAACAAGATTCCATTTTAATGGTGCTAAAATAAGGCTGAAAATACTTTAAATATTCTTCTTTATTACCACCAAAAGGTGGATGATCTTCGTTTAATTTTGCATTAAAAAGTAATCCTACTAATTTACCTTTTGGGTTTAAAATAGAATGCATTTTCGCTGCATATTTTGGTCTTAAATCTGGGTGTATTGCACAAAAAAAGGTTTGTTCTATTACCAAATCAAAAGAAGTATCTAGGTCAAAAAAGTTGGAATGTATAAGTTGTTCTTCTGGAAAATTAGGAACGCGTTGTTTGATGTTTTTTAACGCGATTTCTGAAACATCCACCACAAAAATATTTTTAAATCCATTATTAAAAAGGTATTCTGCTTCGTAAGAATTTCCTCCTCCAGGAATTAATGTTTTTAATTCTTTATTTTCTAATTGATCGAAATAGGCTTTTAACGGCGGCGAAACATCACCCAAATCCCAACCTATTTTATTGTTTTTGTATTTGTTGTTCCAAAATTGTTCGTCGAAATTCATAAGGTAAAAATACGTTTTATCGTTAAAAAAGCATCCTTTTTTGTAAAAAGGATGCCTTTAAAACAACTTTATAAAAAACTAACTAAATTTCTGAATAAGTGCTATTAAATCTTTTTTAGAAACCATTCCTGATTGTCTCCAAACTTGTTGTCCTTTTTTATAAAGTACAAATGTTGGTACACCTCTAACTTGAAATTTTGTAGCTATCGCTTTGTTTTTATCAACATCAATTTTAAGAATTGAAACTCCATCTTGAAGAACATCTTTTACTTCTTTTAAAATAGGGCTCATCGTTTGACAAGGTCCGCACCATTCTGCGAAAAAGTCTACTAACACTGGTTTGTCTTGATTTATTATTTCTGAAAAATTACTCATCGTATAAATTATTATTTTGTAAATGACACACTCCAAATGCCACGTACTTGATTGATATCATATCCTACAGCTTTATCATTTGGATATAATTTTTTTATTGCTAAAAACGTATTATCTACAATCTGATTGTTAGGCTCTCCATGGCATTGCAAACACATTCCGTTTGTTTTTATTGGATAATAAACGTTTACAATTTTCGAAGATTCTACCACAATTGGCTGTGATTCTTTATTGTTTTTATCATCATTTTTAAAAATAGCGATGTATTCTAATTCTTTTTTAGTCGCCTTATTTTTTAAATTTCTAGGTTTATCTGAAACTCGTTTAATTTTTGCGTTATAATGTACAGCCATACTATCTGTTAAAGGATAGGCTTTAATATTGCAAAAATCTAACGCAGCAATAGTGCCTTCTTTCTGAATTTTACCCATTAAGTTTTTACCTAAAACTGCTTTTGTTGAAAGTGCATATTGTAAACCTCTTTCAGCATTAGGAAGGGTTTTAAGGTTTATTTCAGCTTTTTTTTTACCTTTCATCATTCCTTGTCCTTTTCCTTGTCCATTTTCCTGCCCTTTTCCTTTTTCTTCATTATAATGCGATTCAAACCATTTTGGTTGTTCTATTTCATTATCAAACATGTATTCAGAAATTTGTTTGATATCTTTTTCAGAAAAATATTGTTTGGGCATCACTCCAAACTTTTTTACTGCACCTCTCATTTTTGCATTTTCTGCTGTTGGGTTTTTAATCCAATTTTGCATAGAACTTATAAACTCTTCTTTGCTTGTGTTATTAGAAATGAAATGCTTTTTAATGGCAATCATTGGTGGCCCAATTCTATCTTCATGAGACGCTGTTGGGTTATGACAGACATAACATTTATTTTCCATTATTTTTTTTCCTGGATGGTTAGTATCCACATCCTTATTTTTTGCATAAGAGACTTCGTTGCTCTTTTTACAACTAAAAAACCCGAGTAAAAGTAAAATTACTATATAATGTTTCATCTTTATTTTTTCTCAAAAATAAATAAGATAAAGCACAAAGTTTGCAACCTAAGTTACAGTTCTAGAATTTTTATACTACTTCTAAACAGTATGATTTTACTTTCATTTTCCAGTTTTTTTAACAGACGTGAAATCACAACTCGAGAAGTATGTAAATCATCTGCTATTTCTTTATGTGTAGTAATAATAGTATCATCATTTGTAACCATAGCTTTGTCTTTTAAATATTTAAACAAGCGTTCATCCATCTTAAGAAAAGCAATGGTATCTAGAGCGTCTAATAGTTCATCCATTCTAGAATGGTAGCTCTGTAAAATAAACGATTGCCAAGACTTATATTTGCCAAACCAATCGCCCATTTTTTCTTTTGGAATCATAATTAGCTCGACATCAGTTTCGGTTACTGCCCTAATTTTACTTTTAGTTTGTCCCAAACAACACGATAAAGTCATAGCACACGTATCTCCTTTTTCTAGGTAATACAAAACCAATTCATCGCCATTTTCATCTTCTCTTAAAATTTTTATGGCACCTTTTAAAAGTAAAGGCATAAACTTAATATAGTCTCCAATATCTATAATCGTTTCGTTTTTTAAAATGGATTTCTGAATGCCTGACGTGTTGATTTCTTTAATTAATTCTTCCTCGAAAATATATCCAAAATGTGTCATTAAATCATCATAGAAATTAGCCATTGTCTAAAGTTTTTATAAAAATAGTGATAAGATTAGAAATAAAAAAACCGAGTTAAAAACTCGGTTACAAATTAAAAGTACACACTAACTATTTTGCTTTTTTATCGCTATTCATTAAAATGTAAACTGTTGCTATTAAACCGATTACTACAGCCACAAAAACACCAATCATTATTGTGCCATTTGTCCAAGAAACTAAAGGTAAACTAACTAAACTCATAATTTATAATTTTGATTAAAATTACACTAATTAGAGCTGTAGATTTATGATAAAAGTCAGTCTCTAAAACTCAACATTTAAAATATCGCCACTTAATTGTAGTAATTGGAGTTCTATTAGTTTCGCATCAAACTTTGCGTTGTTTAAAGCTGTTTTTGCATTGATTAAGTTGATTTGCGCTTGCCTGAATTCTAATGATGTAATTTGCCCTAGTTTAAAACGTTCTTGAGTTCTATCGAAATTGTTTTGATTACTCAACACATTTTGTTCTTGAGCTTTTAAAATAAACAATTGATTATTATAGTTTTCCCAAGTGTTTTTTAAGTTATTTTTGATGTTCGCTTTTTGTTGCTCAAGTAATATTTGTTGGTTATCTAAAGCTATTTTTGCGTTTGCTAATCTTGTTTTCGTACCTCCACCATCAAAAATATTCCAAGTTAAATTTAAACCTGCATTTAAACCATCAGAAGTGATTAATTTTGCCCCAAAAGGATTTATTAAGTTCTCATTTTCGGTTCTATTAAATCCGTAAGAAGCATTAAAACCTACGGTTGGAAAATAGTTTGATTGATTCACTTTTATATTAAACTCGCTAATGGCGATATTCTTTTCGTTTTGTTTTAAAAGAGAATTATTAGCTATTGTTTTCTGCTCTAAATCTGCTAAATTTAACAACTTGTTATATGCTACTTGGGTTTCTACGCTATAATTGGTTTCTTTATCAACACCTAAAATTACATTTAATCCTCGTTTTGCATTGCTTAATTGTTGCCTTGCACTTATGTATGTAATACTATCGTTATTAACATCTACTTGTGCATTTAAGTATTCTAATTTGGTAGATTGCCCATAATCGTATTGATATTTTGCTCTTTTTAATCTTCTTTTTGAAATAGATAAAGCTTCTTGTAAATTGTCTTTATTTTCTGATAAACGTGCAATTTGAAAATAAATCGTAAACAGTTGCAAATAGGTGTTTTCTATAGTTTCTCTGGCTTGTAATTCGGTTAAATTATAGCTTTCTAATAATTGTTTATAATTGTATCTTCTGCCTAAACCATCAAAAATTGTATAATTAACCCCTAAAGAGGCATTGTACGTTTTTGTTATGATTCCATCTCCAGAAATTTGCGCATCATCTCCGGTATCTCTATCTGTAAAGGTTAAACTTTGATTATTTCTTCGATAATCTGCCCCAGAGGTTAAGGTTGCTGTTGGTAAAAAACCTGTATTTAAAATATTTGAATTATTCTTAGCAATCTCTAAATTATTCGCTGCTATTTTAATTCCGAAATTATTTTTTAAAGTGATTTCTAAAGCTTCTTTTTTTGTTAAAATTTCTTGTGCATTCATTTGTATCGCCAAGAAAAAAGCAAAAAGGAATACTACGTTTTGTTTAAATTTCATCTTGATCAAATTTAGATTCAATAATGGCTCTTTCTACCTCTTCTTTTGTAATTTGATTGCCTGTTCTTAACCACTTAATCCAGACTTTAACACTGTTAGAGACAGATAATAATAATGGTAGCATTATTAATGTTAAAACCGTTGCTATTGCAATACCATAAGCAATAGAAATAGCCATCGGAATTAAAAATTGTGCCTGCCTACTTTTTTCAAAAATTAAAGGTGCTAAACCTGCAACTGTAGTTAAAGAAGTTAAGAAAATTGCTCTAAAACGAGATTGACCCGCAGCAATTAAAGCATCATCATATTTCATACCTTCTTTTAAATAGTTGTTGAATTTACCAATTAACACCAAACCATCGTTTACCATAATACCTATTAAAGCAATAATTCCTAAAAAGGATAAAATACCAATGGCAAAGTTGTGGATGTAATGCCCCCAAATAACACCAATCATACTAAAAGGAATCATAACAATTAATAAAATAGGTTGCGAATACGAACGGAATGTAAAGGCTATTACAATATAAATTAAACCTAAAACCACCCAACCTACTGTACTTAAAGAATCTGTAGTCTTCTTTGCTTCTCTATTCTGACCTTCATACAATGGAGAAACTGTAGGATATTTCGATAAAATTTCAGGCATAATATTGGTTTTAATATTATCTAAAATTTCGGTTTCACTTGCACTTAAATCTTTTAAATCTGCTGTAATTTGAATTTCTCGTTTTCCTTCTAAATGATTGATAGAAATATCTCCTCTTTCAATAGTGTAATCAGCAATTTCTGAAAAAGCTACTCTTGAACCCGTTGGAGTTACAATGCGCATATCATCTAAATTTTTGATAGATGATCTGTCTTTTTTATCATAACGAACCCAAACTTTGATTTCATCTTGTCCGCGCTGAAAACGTTGCGCTTGAAATCCGAAGAAACCGTAACGCACTTGCGTCATTATAGACTGTAAATTTAAGCCCAACAAATACGCATTATCTTTTAATTTTATGCGCACTTCTTTAATTCCTGCAGGGTCATTGTCTGTAACATCTTTTAATAAAGGATTACTTTCTAAAACTTCCTTTAATTCGTCTTTAACTGCTTTTAATTCAGTAATATTATTTCCTAACAAAGAAACCGCAACAGGACTTCCTCCAAAATTACCACCAGAACCAAATACTAAACTTTCTGCGCCATAAATTTTACCTACTTTCTGCTGAATGGCATTGGTTATTTCTGGTGATGAAAAATCTCTAGTTTCTCCTGGTAAAAGATTTACACTTAACGTTGCATTTGCACTTCCAGGACCAACTCTTTTAATAATATTTTCTACAACTTGCAAATTACCTGTTTGCTTTTTGGTATACTCTTTATTAACTAACCACGCTTGTTCTTCGATAAACGAAATTACAGAATCTGTAATTCTGTCATTAGTTCCTTGAGGCATATTTAAGGTGATCTGAACTCGATCACTCGCAATTCTTGGAAAGAAAGAACTTTTAATAATACCACCACTTAAAGCTGAAAAACTAATGGATAATAATGCAATAAAGACACAAAAAATAAAGAACTTATTTTTTAATGAAAATCTTAAAAACGGCACGAAATAAGTATCTCTAAATTTTCCTAATAAACTGTCTGCTCCTTTATTTATTTTCTTGAAAAAAGCATCAACAGCATTTGTTTTTTTCTCTTCGCCATTTTCCAGACGTTTTCTATCTAATGCTTTAGAATGTGCAATATGAGCTGGTAAAATGATTAAAGCCTCAATTAATGAAACCGCTAATGTTAAGATTACTATTGTAGAAACTTCACCAAAAAAACTTCCTATTCTACCATCTACAAAAAAGAAGGTGGAAAAAGCAATAATGGTAGTCAAAATAGCAGATACAATTGGGGGAATTACTTCCATAGTTCCATCAATAGCTGCATTTATTTTTGATTTTCCTAAATCGTAGTAATGATGATAAATGTTTTCTCCAATAACAATTCCGTCATCAACCAAAATACCAATCACGATAATCATTCCAAAGAGTGATAATACGTTAATCGTAACATTAAATTGAGCCGCAAAAATGAACATTCCTAAAAAAGCGACCGGTAAACCAAAAGCCACCCAAATGGCTAGTCTTAAATTTAGAAATAAGGCCAAGAAAAATAATACTAATAGTATACCTGAAATTGCATTTTTTGCTAAAAGCTCTGTTCTTCCTTTTAATGTTGTACTTCTATCGCTAGTAACACTTAATTGTACATTTTGTTGCTCTTGATTGTACTTGTAGATGTATTCTTTTATATTATCTGCAGAGGAAATTAAATCCTCATTATTTGTATTGCTAACAGTAATATCTATCGCCAAGTTTCCATTATAGTATAATCTATCAGGATTCTCTGACCACGTATCTTTTGTATCAGCAATATCTTTTAATCGAATAATATTTCCGTTAGTTTCTGTTCTAACGATTAAATTTTGTAATTCAATTCCGTAGTAAGAACGGTTACTTGCTCTAATTAAATAATCTTCATCTGTAGTTTTTATATTACCACCCGTAATTAAAATATTTGAATTTCTTACGGCGTTTGCAACCTCAGTAAACGTCATATTATACGCTCGTAAATCATCTTCACGAACTGAAATTTCAATTTCTTCATCTGGATAACCAGTAATTGCTACTTGAGAGATTCCTTCAATTCCACGAATGTCATTTTCAATATTCCTAGCATATTGTTTTAGTGCTTTTAAAGAAATATTTTCTCCACTAACGGTAAAACTTATGGTAGGTCTTGTGCTTTCTACCTTTGCAATTACGGGAGGTTCCATTCCTGATGGAAAAGACGGAACTCTATCTACTGCATTTTTTACATCAGATAAAACAACATCAATATTTTTGCCTTTTTCTACCTCTACATTAACACTTGCAGCATTTTCGCTAGAAACAGAAGTTACTCTTTCTACACCAACAATACCCTTTAAGTTGTCTTCAATTTTTAACACAACGCCTTCTTCCATTTCTGCTGGAGAAGCTCCTGGATAGGCTAAACTAATTCTGATCAGTTGAGAATCGACCAAAGGAAAAAAGGAAGATTTCATGCTAAAAGCACCTAATAAACCGAAAATAATAAATGCAATAATAATTACATTAACGGCTACTGGGTATTTTATAAAATATGTAATTATTTTTCTCATCTAATTACTTCTTTTTATTAACCTTAATAATCATTCCATCAAAAGCGCCTGGTAGCGTTTGGGTTAGAATTTGATCGTTATTTTGTAATCCTTTTAGCACAACCATTTCTGCTCCAAAATAAACAGGATTTACCTTAGACAAGCTTAAAATACTATCGTTTTTAACAGTATACACATACTGATTATCAATCAATAATTTTCTAGAAATCTGAATGGCATCAGTTTCTGATTTTGCCACCAAATTGGCTTGTAAAAACATTCCTTCTTTTAAATCTGGGTGTTTTACATCAACATAGGCTTTAATGGTTTGCGAAACTTGATCTATTTTTCCATTGATTCTTACTACTTCTCCCTCATAATTTTTAGATCCGTTTAAATTTGTTAACGCAACAGATTTGCCAACCTTTAATAAATCTGCATATTCAGCATTAATAGCAACTTCTAACTCGTAAACCCCAGTGTCTATAAACTCACCTAATTTTTGACCCGATCTTACCAAAGTACCAGAACTTACTAAAGCTTCTGTTAAAACGCCATTAAACGGTGCAGTAATTCTGTGTTTCGACAAACGAACTTCTAAATTTTTAACATTATAATATGCCGTTAAAATACCTCGTCCAGAAATAAAATATTTTTCTTTGTCTGATGAAAATTCTGGAAGTTTAGGCGTCGTTTTATTGATATCGAAACTCTCTAAATACGTTTCCCATTTCTCAAATTCTTTTGCATAATCTAAACGTATATCTGGTAAAATAGAGGTAATTAAATTGTATAAATTACTTTTCTGAGATTTTAAGCTCGCCAGAAATTCATCGCTATTTATACTTAAAAGTGTTTCTCCTTTATAATACTTTGTACCTGGTTTAAAGGCTTTATTAGCTGTTTTTAAAACCCCTTGTACCTCAGAGAAAATATCGATTTTATTTTTGGCTACTAAATTACCATTTGCGGATAATACAATAGGAATTTCTGAATTCTCTACCTTTTCTACAAAAACAGTTTTAATGGTTTTCTTAAACTTTGGCTTTGGTTTTTGGCTTTTTTCAATAAAGTAGTTTCCTAAAAAAACTGCACCTGCAATTAGTAAAACTCCTAGAATGGCTAGAATTATTTTTCTCATAATTAGTTGGTTGGTCTGAATGATAAAATCATTTCAATGATTCGGCAAAGGTACTTTTTACATTATTCAATTTCTGTAACATTAATCACAACTTTGTTAAAGAAAAGTTATAATTGCCATTATGAAACAATAAGTCCATAAAACCGTTAATTTTACGAGTCGTATCTTTGCCTTATAACAGCATTAAAACATATACTTGAATTTTTGTTCTAATACCAATCCCGCACTTTTTTTTTCGTCTATTGATGAAATTTCCGATAAAATTTGGAGTCATTTAAAATGTGAAACCAACTTGTATTTGCATAGAAATTTTTTAAGATCTATAGAAAAAAATCACCCTACAATACAATTTAAATATATTATTTTGGTTGATGAAAATTTAGTACCAAAGGCATTTGCATCAATACAAATTATTGATTTTTATGTAGATACAATTAAAAATGATTTAAAATCTTTTATTACGAAAGCTAAACGTTTTGGTAAAAAACTACATATTTTTCCTGATGACAAACCCTTAAAAATCTTAATTTGTGGAAACACCTTTGTAAGTGGAGAACATGGCATTTTTATTAACCACAATCAAGATAAAAAAACAATAATCAAAGAATTAGCGAAAGCCATATTACATTTAACCAACTCAGATAAAACACTAAAAATAGACGCTTTTCTATTAAAAGACTTTGTAAACGAATCGCTTTTTATAACCGATGAATTAACAGATTACAGCTATCATCCTTTTTCTGTAGAACCGAATATGATTTTACATTTAGATGAAAACTGGCATAATTTTGACGACTATTTGCAGGCTTTAAAAACTAAATTTAGAGTAAAAGCAAAAAAAGCGTTACAACTCAGTAAATCTTTAAGAATAGAAAATATTACATTAGAAAATATTGAAATACAATTGCCCGAAATGACCAAATTGTATCAAAAAGTAGCCACAAATGCCTCTTTTAATTTGGCCGATTTTAATTTGAAAACTTACAAAGATTTTAAAGCCAAATTAGGAGATAACTATCTACTAAAAACATACTGGTTAGATAATAAAATTGTTGGTTTTATGTCTGGTATTATCAACAACAATTCTTTAGATGCTCATTTTGTAGGTATTGATTATCAAATAAATAGAACGTATGCTATTTACCAAAGAATGTTATACGATTACATAGAAATAGCAATACAGCAAAAAGTAAATGTTATTAATTTTGGAAGAACTGCAAGCGAAATTAAAAGTTCTGTAGGCGCAAAACCGCAAGATTTAACGATGTATGTTCGTCATAAAAAAAGTATTACAAACAGAATTTTAAAGCTATTTTTGCAACGTGTACAACCTACACCATTTCAGCAAAAATTTCCTTTTAAAAACACAGCTCCTGAATGAAAACAACTAAAGAATTAATTGAATTACTAGATTTAAAATCGATCAATAAAAATGTCTTTTCTGGTGAAAGTGTAACTATTGGAAGCGCTATTGTTTTTGGCGGACAAGTTTTAGCACAAGCTGTAAATGCAGCCTACAGAACTATACCTAATGATCGTTTTTTACATTCATTACACTCGTATTTTTTAGAAGCTGGAGATTTAACAGTTCCTATTGAATATGATGTTGCAGAGATGCGAAATGGAGGTAGTTTTTCTACAAGACGTGTAACAGCCTCTCAAAAAGGAAAAACCATTTTTATTTTAGCGGCTTCTTTTCATAAAAAAGAGGATGGCTTTGAACATCAAACTGAACTGAATTCAGCAATAAAACAACCTGAAGAATTGTTAAGTTGGGAAGATATGGTTACGCAATTTGGTGATTTTTTACCAAAAAGGATTAACTCTTTTTTGAGTATAGAAAGACCTATCGATTTTAAACCTGTGCACGTTCCGAACCCTTTAGAACCTGAAAATTTACCCGCAAAAGAAGAAATTTGGTTTAAATTAAAAGGTGATATTCCTGAAATGGATATGCGAATGAAACATCAAATTTTAACGTATATTTCGGACTATAATGTACTAAATGCTGCTTTTAATCCAAATGCTAAAGAATATAATTTTGGAAATACAATGACCGCCAGTTTAGACCACTCTATGTGGTTTTTTAGAGATTTTGAGTTTGATGATTGGATGTTGTTTTCTGCAGAATCTCCAAGTTCTTATGGAGCCAGAGGTTTGTGTAGAGGAAATATTTTTACAAGAGATGGGAAATTAGTAGCTTCTTTTGCACAAGAGGGATTAATGAGACCTGTTAAAAAGTAAACAATGTTTTAGTATGCAGTTTCAGTCTCAGTATGCAGTGGAAGTTGGAAGTTGGAAGTTGGAAGTTGGAAGTTGGAAGTTGGAAGTTTAAAAATTCTAAAAAATAAAGTATGAGTCCTTTTATTTATGTTTTAACCACAAATGGTGTGCTATTTTTAATTAGTATTATTTTTTGGAAATTTCCTCCAAAAAAAGTAAATAATTTGTATGGGTATAGAACTCCAAAGGCTATGCAAAATCAACAAATTTGGGATTTTGCCAATACCACTTTTAATCAAGCTTTTTTAAAATATAGTGGTTTTGCACTTGTAGCGGCTCTTTTATTAGCCTCTATTACAAAAGTGGAATTAAAATGGGAACCAATGATTTTTGTAGCACTATCAATTCTAGTCAGCATTATAACAACAGAACGTGCTATAAATGAAAATTTTACTGAGGAAGGAAAATCAAAAAAGAAAAAATAAGCGCCCTAATGATAATTTAAACAATTATGAAAAAAGTTTTTATCAAAAAAATAGTGGCTAATTTAGGTTTACTTCCAGTAATTGAACAAGTAAATTTTTACAGACAAAAATTTATCCATAGTAAAAGTAATCGTCTTTTTAGAGAAAAAAATCCTGGTGTAGTATTACCTCCAGATTTTTACTTGTATGAAACGTTTAACTTGAATTACGACAAGTTTTACACGAATGGAAAACCTACTGCTGAATGGCTAGTTAACCACATTTCTGAGTTTAAAAAATTCGAAAATTTATCGATTTTAGATTGGGGCTGTGGAACAGGAAGAGTTATTAGACATCTGCCATCTATTTTAAATAAAAACAATTCAGTTTTCGGAACTGATTATAATAAAAAGTATGTAAAATGGTGTTCAGAAAATTTAGATGGTATTCAATTTAAATTGAATGATTTAAAACCTCCCTTAGATTTTGAAAGTAGTACTATGGATGTAATATACGGAATATCCATATTTACCCATTTATCAGAAGATTTACATTTTTCTTGGATGAAAGAATTAACAAGGGTTTTAAAAAATGAAGGTGTTTTATTCTTAACAACGCATGGAGATGTGCATCGTTTTAAACTTTTACCACAAGAAAAAGAAAGTTATGATGCAGGTAAATTAGTAATACATAATTATAAAAAAGAAGGAAATAGATTGTATGCTTCTTATCAATCTCCAAAATTCTTTAAAACCCTTTGCGAAAAAAATAACTTAAAAATCTTAAAACATATTCCCGGTGATAGGCGAAATAATCATCCACAACAAGATGTTTGGATATTAAAATTGACTAAAAATTAGCCATAAAAGAAACCGATAAATTTCTACCCGGTGAAGAAACTCCAGAAGCAAATTCTATATAATGTTCATCAAAAATATTATCTAATCTTGCCTGTATAGAAAAGTTTTTGCTTACGTCATAACTTCCATTAAGTCCAAAAGTCATCCAACTTGGTGTTCCATAAAACTTGTCTTCGTCATTGCTGGCATTAGCATCAACTATTGGGGTTAGTTCATGATTGTCTATACCTTCTGTAAAGTTAAAATCTTCGATATCTTTTTTACTATTAAAACGAAATTCTGCTCCAATTGCAATTTTATCTTTTTGATAGTTTACCTGAAACTGGCCAAATAATGGCGGAATAGAAGACATTGGCTCTTCTGTATCATACGTTCTACCTTTTGTATAGGTAATAAAACCAGATGTATTAATCGTTTTAGAAATTTTACCTAAATAGTTTAGCGTATATCCAAAAATATACGCGTTTCCTTTATTCTGATTATGAACAGCATTGCCAAATTCTCTATCAAACTCAACCTGTAAAATACTGCCGTCTGTAGTATACACAAAATCTCTTTGAATATAATTGTCTAATAATGTGTAGTAAATATTTGCACCTAAGCGAAATCTTTTTTTATTAAAAAACTTTTGAATACTAATTTCAGAACTATACGCAAACTCGGGTTGTACCTCAAAATTTGGAATTGTGATGTTGCCTGCTTTTTCGCGAACTCTGCCAACATCATCAATATTTGGCGAACGAAACCCAGAAGATAAAACTCCGTTAATTTGCCAATTTCTATTGGGCTTGTATATGTACCCCAAAGTTGCAGTAACTGCAGAATTATTAGCATTAGTAGTTGCAGTTGGTAAATCTAAAAACGTTTCATCTATCCATTTAGCGCTTAAATTAGTGTTGGTAAAACGTATGCCCGAATTTAAAGTTGTTTTGCTACTCACATCTTGTCTGTAGCCTAAATATGCTGCAGAACTTAAATAATTACTACCTCCATCAGGATAACGAGATTGCACCCTAAAATCATTAGAAAATCCGTTAATTCGCCCATCAACAATAGTTAGCGTTTTTCCATAAGAATTTGAGCCAACATCATTGTAAGCAAATTCAAAACCATAAGATAAAATTCTGGTATTGTCTGTTGTCAGTGAAACAGAAAAATCACCATTCAAACTAAAAATAGCTACAGTTTCTTCTCTATAAGAACGCTCTAATTCTCCAAATTTTCTTTGAATTCTACTTTCTTGAATATTTTGATAAGCTGCTGTAATTGCGCCACTTTCTATCCAATTTTTATTTGGGTTGATGAATAATTGCGATGAAATTAACAATCTGTTTTGAGGCCCATAATACCATTCTGCAAACTTTAATGAAGATGCATCTGTAAGGTCAGAAAGCTCGGTTAATCGATCAAATCTTGGAATATCTGAAGATGTAGAATATTGCAAATTAACTTTTAAATCGGTATTTTTTGATAATGGGATAAAGAATTTTTGTAACACATCTGTTTGATTAAACCCCGTATTTCTTAATAAATTAGGATCTGAATTCAAAGTAGGGTTTTCAGCATAATTACCATTTACATTTTCTGAATAGTAGAACACTTTTCCCCAATCTTTAAAATTATGATTTCTATTTTTACCCGCTCTTAAATCGCCAAAATCTGAATACGAAATGCTTGTAAAAGACGCCCAATTTTTAAAACGAAGCGCTGCAGAGACATTGGTTGTTATTTCTTGATTTACGCTTGAAAATCTCGAAAATAATTGACTATTTACTTCTTCCTTTTCTGATAATTTGGGTGTTTTTGTATAATAATGAATTACACCACCCAACGCATCTGAACCATAAACTACAGACGATGGCCCAAAAACCACTTCTGTTTTGTCTAATAAATTAGGTGATAAGGTTATGGAGTTTTGTAAGTGTCCTTTTCTATAAATAGCATTGTTCATTCGTACACCATCTACTACCAATAAAACACGGTTAGATTCCATTCCGCGAATTACCGGGCTACCTCCACCAAATTGTGATTTCTGCACTTTAATTCCCGGAATTGCGGCCAATAAATCTGCAGAAGTTTGTGGTGATATTTTTTGAATATCTTTTGATGAAAGAACAGCAATTTGTTCTGCAATTCGTTTTGCTTTTTCTGCTTTTTTAAATGATGAAATAACAACCTCATCTAATATTTCTGATTCTTTTGTTAGATTTACTATAAATTTTTGGTTGCGTAAAGTCGCTTTTTTTGCTCTAAAAACAGCATAAGATATATGAGAAAAAAAGATGATTTCATTTTCTGTTATCGATGAAACATCTATCAAACCATCATTATCAGTAGTTAAACTTACTGTATTTGCTTCATTAAAAACAGTTACATTACGAACTACTTTTCCTGTTTCTTTATCTAAGACTTTTACATTTTGTGCAAAAGAAATAGTACTCACAAAAAAAATACATACAAAAAAGAAATTCTTCATCATCAACTAAAAACGGTTTCTAAAACTTGTAAAGATTTTGGTTTTCTAAAACTGCCCAAATGTAACTTAAAATACTGAATTATCATTTGTAAAACAAGTTGTCTTTCATCTTTACTATACGTTACATTTTCTATACCATCAAAATTTATGCCCAACAGCTTTTTAAATTGATAAAAATCGTTTTTATGTATTACATTTTTATCTTGAATATCATCAGAAAAAACACCTTCTAAAAGATTAAAACCCGTTTTGTATTGTTCAGACATATCTGGATAAAAGCCCAAAAAACCAGTTAAATTGAGTAAAAAAAGCAAGTGAAAATTGGCAATTTTATCGTGTACATCTAACCAAATAAAAGCAGTTTCTAAGTAACTGTAGAGTGTTTTGTTTTGTTCTTCTTCTTGTATAGAGCTTGCTAAAATTTCGGATAAGAAAAACACCACAGCTTGTTTTACAATATCTGAATGAATGGTTTTGTAAGGCTGAATAACCTGTACTTCTTTTATAGAATTTAGGGTGTTTTTTGAGTTGTGTTTTGCAATAATTTTAAGTTGGGTTAATGGTTGAAAATGCGCCGCTTTTAGCCCTTGTTTTTTGGGTTTTAACACCCCTCTTATCAAATAGGTTTTTATACCTTCTGCTTCTGTAAAACATTTTACAATTAAACTGGTATCACCATATTTTAGTGAACTGAGTACAATTGCTTTTGTGCTTACAACCGACATTAATTTATAATTGCAATTTTTGTAGTAGTTGTTTCTGAAGCATCATCATTAGACAATAAAACAATATACACTCCAGAGGCTACTTTAGTACCTGCTAAATTTTTCTTGTTCCAAACTACTTTACCCCCTTGTAATTCTTGCCCTTCTACAACATTGGTTTCATAAACCAAATTACCAGCAACATCTAAAATTTTCACATTTGTACCTTGTGGCAAATGTGTACCATTTCTGCCATCAATAGTAATTATTTGATGATTTTTTAATGCTGGGTTTGGGTATGCGTATACATCACCTAAAACCTCACCAAAAGGTGCTACATTACTATTATAGGCTACGATACCTTTGTCGGTTGCAAAATAAACCTTACCGTTATTGTCATCAACTTTAATCTTTAAAATTCTGTTAGAAGGCAAAGGTGAATTTTCTGTACTAAAATTAGCTATTGTATTTTGCCCTGAAGGATTGGTATATAAAACTCCTCCACTATCTGTGCCAAACCATTTATTATCTGCGCCATCAACAACTATTGAGTTGATTCTTTGATCTCCTAACAACCGCTCTCCAACGCCATTTTCTTCAATAATTACAGGCTCTGCATTTAACACTTCTGCATCAAAAACACTCGAGGCATTTCTAAAAACTACCATTCCTGATCTTGTACCTAACCAAACTCTATTGCTTTTATCAATGGCAACTGTTAACACATCTGTATCTGGTAAATTTCCTAAATTTGGTGTAGCGATTAGTGCTCTTTGTCTATTTCCGTTTTCGTTAAAAGCATAAATACCATTTCTTCTTGTACCTATCCAAAGATTGTTACTCCTATCGATAGCAATTTCACTCAGCCCTAATTGAGTTGACACTGTTTTTAATCCACTTAGATCATAACTACTCCATTGGCCTGATGCTGATAACTTTTTTAATTCTTCATCAAAACTTTGACTAGCAATCCATAAGTTTCCTTGATTATCAAATTTAGTATCTGTTATTCTAATTACAACAAAATCTGGATTATTGGGTTCTATATCATCTATACTGCTATTTAAATGGTTGTAAAAAAATTTTACTTCATTATTCTCTACGACAGTTAAACCTCCTGTAGATACGCTGTTTAAGTCTCTTGTAACCCCTAAAGAACTTATATAAGCTCTATTTTCTACATTCGGATCTATGGTAACATAACTCATATCTAACACAGGAAATTCAGGATTATATTTTGTATTTATCCAATTTTCTCCATTAAAATGACTAAACCCTTTTTTTCTACCTAAAGGTCCATAAAATGAATTGTGCCCTCCAAAAACCACCCAAAGATTGTTATTCAAAACGTCAATTGAAAACACTTCATTAGACAATGGCCCCTCTGGATGAATTTCTTCATACGTATTCATTTGATTGATAGAAGATTTTAAAATGCCAAGTTCTTGTGTAGCTATATATACTGTATTGTCAATAAAAAGCGTGTTTGAAGCCGTAAAATCGAAATCTGTGGTATTGGTATTGCCAAAGATTGTTATCTGATTCATTGATGTATCTAAAATAACGCCACTTTTACTTAAGGTTATGGCTACATGAGTAGCCGATGCATTTAGGTTAATTATAGTTTCAGAAAAATTACTAATTGGAGACAAAACATTGGTATTCAATTCAAATAAAGTCCTATTTTCAGTAACATAAATTTGATTATTGAATTGCGAAATATTACTAAAATTACGAACAGGGAATTCTTGCTGCCAATTGTTAAAATCAATTAATAAATTACTCGTTACATCAGCAGTAAAAATACCATCTTCTGTAACCGCATAAATAGTATTATTCGCAATTAAGGTTTTGTTTATATTTAGTGATGTTGAACCATTACCTATAAAAAAAGTATCACCAAACTCTAATTTTTCGATATCATACTCCACAATTGCAAACGGTGTGGATAAGTATAAGGTATTTCCAAAACCTGAAATATGATTAATTCTTTTATTGCCAGATTGATTAAAGTTAACAATATCTGATGAAATAGAAATTGCGCCATTTCCATCAATAACTTCGACCAAACCATTTTCGTAGCCAATAACCAATCTATCAAAATCTGGACTGTAATAGATAGACGAAGTAGTTTCTCCAGACAATCCTTGAATAGATGAAAATTTTTGAATTTCTGACGTGTTTTCATCAAAAGTAAAAACAGCATTATCTGCCAACGCATAAATAATATTATCTACCTTAACAAAATCTTTTACATTATTATATGAGTAAAAATCTTCCCAAGAATTACTATAATCTACTTGAGCATAACAGATGGAATTCACACAAAAAAGAAAGAGAAAAATAACTTTTTTCATAAAACGGCTTAGAGTATCAAAGATATTTAATTATTGTAAACTAACGATAAAAACAGGTATATTAGTACAAAAATCCATAGATTTTTATGAGTTTAGAAATTGAAAGAAAGTTTTTAGTAAAAAGTGATGATTTTAAGCAAGAGGCTTATCAACAAAAAAGAATAAAACAAGGGTATTTAAATGCGGATAAAAACAGAACTGTACGCGTTAGAATTGCGAATGATAAAGCGTTTATTACCATAAAAGGAAAATCGAACCAAACAGGCACTACGCGTTTTGAATGGGAAAAAGAAATTGATAAAAATGATGCCGAAACATTACTTTTACTCTGCGAACCCTCAATTATTGATAAAACTCGATTTTTAATCAAAAAAGGAAATCATATTTTTGAGGTTGATGAATTTTATGGAGACAACCAAGGTTTAGTTGTTGCCGAAATTGAACTCAATTCAGAAAATGATGCTTATGATATCCCTTTTTGGCTTGGAGAAGAAGTTACAGGCACAACAAAATATTACAACTCTAGCTTGAGCAAAACTCCTTTTAAAGATTGGTGATTTTTTTTACAAATTATAAATCGCTACAAAATGACTTAAACTGCCCAACAATACAAATAAATGAAAAATTGCATGGTTGTATGGTATTTTTTTAATTGAATATAAAACGGCACCCACAGAATAAAAAACACCGCCAGCGATAAGATATCGAAAACCTTCAGGTGATATACTTTCCATTAATGGTTTTATAAAAAATAACACCTGCCATCCCATCAACAAATACATTGCCGTTGAAATTTTATCAAACCTGCCTGTAAAAAATAGTTTTAAAATAATGCCTGTTAATGCAAAAATCCAAACAAATAAAAACATATACCAGCCTAAACTAGAATTTAAACCCACCAAGCAAAAAGGAGAATAACTACCTGCTATTAAAACGTAAATAGCTGCGTGATCAAAAATATTGAGTTTTCTTCTTTTCTTAGGATCTTTTGCTGCGTGATAAAACGTAGAAGCTGCATACAAAATTATCATACTTAAACCATAAATTATAAAACTTACAGGTTTCCAAAATCCAGAAAAGGTTAAAGCTTTTACTACTAAAAAAGGAAACGCTACAACCCCTAAAAACAATCCTAAACCGTGAGAAATGACATTTAATTGCTCTTCTTTTTTGCTATATGGGTGATTTAAATTCTCGCTCATTATTGGGTCTGTTTGTATCTTTCATGTATTTTTTATCGGCAGCTAAGTCGTTGTAAATAATATCGAAAGTTTGTTGTTTAATTTTAGGAATATCTTCTGATGTAAGGCTTTCTGTTGCAATAAATTTATGTTGATGAATTCTAAAAACACCAGGACCACCCTTAAAAAAATCCCAAGAAAACAATCTTTTCCCATCATAATAAATTTGTGGTACAACAGGTATTTTATATTCTATAGCCAAACTAAAAGCACCATTTCTAAAAGGCGCTAAAAGCACATTTTCTGTAGGCACTAATCCTTCAGGAAAAATTGCCATACTTACGCCATTTTTTAACCTCTTTTTTGCCAGTTCATAAACTCTTTTTCTGCTTTCTGGGTTACTTCGATCTACCATAATAACCACTTTTTTGTAAAAAAATCCAAAAACCGGAATTTTTACAAACTCTTGCTTACCCACAAAAACTATTGGATTTTTACTCATAGCAATGAGCACAAAAGGATCCATCATAGAAGCATGATTCGGACAGAACATATAACTCTTATTAATGTCTGTCTTTTCATCATACGTAATTTTTAATCTAAAACCCATTCCGTAAATTAAGATCTTAGACCAAATTCTAACTAATTTCCAAAACGCTGGGTAATACGATTCTTTTGCCGTTAATACTAACAAAAAAGGAACCATTAGAAGCACTGTTATAATGATTAAGAGATAAAACCAAAGTCTCCAAATAAATAAAAAAGGTGTTTTCAAAAATTTCATAAGTTGCTAAAATACTAATTTCTTTTCTTTGATAGGTTTTATAATTCAAAACCTTATTTTTGCGCTCTAAGAACTTTTTTATGATCTCACTCTTATGTGAAGAACTTTTTAAATAATTAAATTAATGTCTAGAATTTTAACAGGCGTACAAAGTACAGGAACACCACATTTAGGAAATCTTTTAGGGGCAATTTTACCAGCCATCGAAATGGCAAATAACCCTGAAAATGAGGCGTTTTTATTTATTGCTGATATGCATTCTTTAACACAAATTAAAGATGGGAATCAATTAAGAGAAAATACGTATAGTACTGCTGCAACTTGGTTGGCTTGTGGTTTAGATATTCGTAAAACTGTTTTTTACAGACAAAGTGATATTCCTCAAGTTACCGAGTTATCATGGTATTTAAGCTGTTTTTTTCCTTATCAACGTTTAACTTTAGCGCATAGTTTTAAAGACAAAGCCGATCGTTTAGAAGATGTAAATTCGGGTCTGTTTAGCTACCCAATGTTAATGGCTGCTGATATTTTGTTATATGATGCAGAAATAGTGCCTGTTGGTAAAGATCAATTGCAACATTTAGAAATGACACGCGATGTTGCCAATAGATTTAATAATATTGTTGGTGAGACTTTGGTTGCACCAATAGCCAAAATTCAAGAACACACCAAATTAGTACCTGGAACTGATGGTGAAAAAATGAGTAAATCTAGAAATAACATTATCAATATTTTCTTGGCTGATAAAAAGTTAAGAAAGCAAATAATGGGGATTAAAACAGATAGTAAAGCTTTAGAAGAACCAAAAAATCCAGATACCGATAATGTTTTTGCATTGTATAAATTATTGGCTTCTGATGCACAAATTGCAGAAATGAGAGCGAATTATGAAGGCGGAAATTATGGATATGGACACGCAAAACAAGCTTTATACGAATTGATTGTAGATAAATTTGTTGATGTTAGAACTCGCTACAATCATTTTATGGAAAATAAACACGAAATTGACGATGCTTTAAAAGTTGGAGCTGAAAAGGCAACTCTTGTAGCTCATGAAGTTTTACTAAGAGTTCGTGCTAAAGTTGGCTACTAATAAAATAATATTAGTAAAAGAGGCTATCTGAAAAGTTAATTTAGCTGTCATTTTGAGCGAAGTCGAAAAATCTATATAATTGATTTTCAATAAATAAGATTTCTCCATTACAGTCGAAATGACATATCTTAATACTCATCAGGCAGCCTCTTTATGTTATACTATAATTTTTTTACATGGCATACTTACAAACGATACCACCCATAATTGCTAAAGTTACAATCCAGTAACCTGCATTGATAGCTACATATTTAAAGGATTTCTTTTCAAACATAGCTATGATTCCTAAAATTGGTAGAATTAAAAAAACACCATACATAATGCCGTGAAGGGCACCGTGCTTAAAGGTTCTAAAACGATCGCCATATGTAGCTATAAAGTTCTCAAAATAAGAAAAAGCTTCGCCAGTTTGTGCTGCAAAATCAGGCTCACCTGCTAAAGTAGAGTATGCACCCATTTGATGAATAGTCATTGGCATTAATGCAAAAGCAACTAGAACACTAAAAATATAGCAGATGATTAAAGTCTTTACCATATTTGTATCCTTGAGTGATTCTTCTGTGAATCCCATTTCACTCATCCAAGCTTTGCCTAGCAATGGGCCATACCAAATAAAACCGATAAACATAGGTACTAATGCTGCTAAAAAAAAGATGTAAAAATTCATTTCCATGATAAAAAAGTTTTTGATTGAATATCAAATATAGGGAATCTGAATTAGATTGTAAAAAACAGAAAACCCTAAAAAATTAATTTTCAGGGTTTTATAATTTATTAATTTAAGAAAAACACTATCTAAAAATGACTTTAGAAGTTCCGTAATCATTTTCTGGAGAGGCTACTTGTAGTAACATTACTCCTGTTTTTACTTTAAAGTCAAACTCTAATTCGTTTTTACCAGCGTTTAACTGTACTTTTTGATTGTAAATTACTTTACCAGTTACATCCGCTAAGGTTACAGTGGCTTCTGTATCGGTTTCACTGAATAACAATAGGTTTACATTACCTTGAGATGGGTTAGGGTATGCCATAAACTCATTCTCAAAGGTCTCAATTTTTGCTACAATCTGATCTTCAACTGCAGTTTTGGTAAACTTCACATTAGAGATTTTTAAGTCTAATTCTTTCGTTTGAGCTTCTACAGGTAAGAAGGTAAAGGTTAAGGTGGTTAAATCATCAGCCGTTAACTTATCTTGTGTAGCACTAGAACTAAAGTACTCGAAAGGCACATAGTAGGTTCTTTCTTCTTCAGAGAAATCTACCATTACTCTGTATTGAGCTTTCCAATCTTCGATAGAAGATTTAATTAAACCTAATTCCATTAAACCAGAACCTTTCGCTGTGAATGATACGTAGTTGTATTCAGAATAATCTGCAGACAATGTACCCGGTAATAATGATTTGTATACTGTTAAGTAATCATAATCACTTGTAGCCTTTACCTCAGGGTTTCTATTGATGGTGTATTCATCATCTTGATATGCTCTATCAAAATCATTCCATACAAAGTAGTTCTTGATTTCT
>TARA_R110002126_G_scaffold12375_4_pt1 | contig 28605 bp, 24 predicted proteins | sample TARA_R110002126 | Tara Oceans TARA_R110002126 (sample SAMEA4397536) | marine metagenome | biome: Polar Biome; feature: [DCM] deep chlorophyll maximum layer (ENVO:01000326); material: water (ENVO:00002006), including particulate matter (ENVO:01000060) such as... | depth 30 m | reverse complement strand
CCCCGGGTCGCCGATTCGATGCGACAGATCCGGCTCCTGGTGATCCAGGGCTCCGGGATCGCGAGCGCTTCCGCTCCGGCCCTTCACCCCGCCCCGTGAGCCCATTCAGGCGCCAAGCACGCCCCCACCGGGGAAGACTCGTCTCGACGGGGTGAAGTTGCGCCCCACGGCCCTAGAATGTTCCGCCGTGATCTCCCCGGCCCCCACCCACAAGCCCCAGTCCTGGACCGCGCCGACCGCATCGACGGCGCGCCGGGGCGACGTCGCGTCCGAGCTGCAACGGCTCGAGGACCACGTCGTCTCCGGAGGACGGGTGAATTCCGACGAAGCACTCTGGCTCCACGAGCATGCCGACCTGCTCACGCTCGGTCGCATGGCCGACGCGGTGCGCTGGCGACTCAATCCTGAGCCGATCGTCACGTACATCGTCGACCGCAACGTCAACCCCACGAACGTCTGCATCACGGACTGCGGGTTCTGCGCGTTCTATCGCAAGCCGGGGCACGCCGAGGCCTACGTCCTCTCGCGCGACGAGGTCTTCGCGAAGGTCGAGGAGACCGTGCGCCTCGGTGGACAGCAGCTCCTCATGCAAGGCGGGCACCACCCGAACCTGACCACGGAATGGTGGGCCGAGCTGATCGCCGACATCACCGAGCGCTTCCCCATCAACTGCCACGCGCTCTCGGCACCCGAGCTCGATCACTTCAGTCGCGTCGAGAAGCGTCCGGTCGAGGACGTCATCCGCGACCTGATGGCGGCCGGCATGGGCAGCGTGCCCGGCGCCGGCGCCGAGATCCTGGTCGAACGCGTGCGCAAGATCATCGCGCCCAAGAAGACCACGACCGACCGCTGGCTCGAGGTGCATCGCCGCGTTCACGAAGCTGGCTTGCGTTCGTCGGCGACCATGATGTTCGGCAACGTCGAGACGCCCGCCGAGCGCGTCGAACACTTGATCCGCTTGCGCGACCTCCAGGACGACACGGGGGGCTTCACCGCCTTCGCCTGCTGGAACACGCAACCAGAAGGCGTCCCCGAGGAACACATCTACCCGGAACGCACGACGCCCGCCGTCTACCTGCGCGTTCAGGCCCTGTCGCGCATCGTCCTGGACAACGTCCAGCACATCCAGACCAGCTACGTGACCCAGGGCATGAAGATGGCCCAGGTCACGCTGCGTTACGGTGCGGACGACTTCGGCGGGACGATGCTCGAGGAGAACGTCGTCAGCGCCGCCGGTTGCGCCAACCTCGAGTCGATCCAGCAGATCGAGCACCAGATCACGAACGCAGGATTCACGCCGCTGCAACGCAACAGCTGGTACGGCATCGTCGATGAGCGCCACACGGGCATCACGTTCCCGCAGAACCGCGAGCAGGCCGCGACACATGCAGCCGCTCCCAGCGAGATGCGCGCCGCCGCCTGCGCCGCGAAGGATGCGATCCGATGAGCGCCCTGTCCCCCGCCACCGACATCGACCGCATCCGCGCGCGTTGCGCCGCCACGGGCCTGGGCGACATCGCCGACAAGGTCTTCGCAGGCGAACGCCTCAGTCGCGAGGACGGCGTGCGCCTCTACCGTGCGCGTGATCCGTTCGCCGTCGGCATGCTGGCCAACCACGTGCGCGAACGCATGCACGGCGACCTGGCGTACTTCAACGTCAACCAGCACATCAACTACACGAACGTCTGCAACAAGCTCTGCCGCTTCTGCGCGTTCCAGCGACTTCCCGGCCAGGAAGGCGCGTACGTGATGACGCCCGACGAGGTCGCGACAAAGATCCGCGAGCAGCTGGGCGAGCCCGTCACCGAAGTCCACATGGTCGCCGGCATCTATCCCAAGCTGCCGTACTCGTACTACCTCGACATCGTGCGCGCCGCCAAGGCCGTACGCCCCGACATCCACGTCAAGGGGTTCACGATGATCGAGCTGATGCAGATCGCCAAGCGCGCCAAGAAGCCGTTGGCCGAGGTCTTGCCCGAGCTGATCGAGGCCGGGCTCGGCTCGTGTCCGGGCGGCGGCGCCGAGATCTTCGCGGACCGCGTTCACGAGGAGGGTTATCACCTCAAGAACACCGGTCAGCAGTGGATCGACACGGCGCGCACCGTGCACCAGGCCGGCCTGAAGTCGAACTGCACGATGCTGCATGGGCACATCGAAACCATCGAGGAGCGCATCGACCATCTGGACAAGCTGCGCCTCCTGCAGGACGAAACGGGCGGACTGCAGACGTACATCCCGCTGTCGTTCCACCCCGAGAACACCGAGTGGTCGCACCTTCCGGGCCCCACGGCCCTGGACGAACTGCGCGAACTCGCCGTCGGGCGGTTGATGCTCGACAACGTGCCGCACATCAAGGCGTACTGGATCATGCTCACGATTCCGGTCGCTCAGCTGGCGCTGACCTGGGGCGCGGACGACGTCGACGGCACGGTCGTCGAAGAGAAGATCTATCACGACGCGGGTGCTTCGACGCCCCAGCGCGTCGCGCGCGCCGAGCTCGTCCAGTGGATCCGCGATGCGGGCCGGGTCCCGGTGGAACGCGACACGGTCTACAACGTCGTCTGGTCCGCGGACGAATCGCTCGCAACGGTCGGCGAAGCGGCTCCGGTCGCGCGCGGCTGAGTCACGGTCGACCGTTCGGAATACCCGCAATTCGAGTCGCCGCGGTCGCGGTTCGCGCTCGGCTCGGGTTTCTCCTCCCAATCACTTGGTAACCGGCTACGCGGTCTCGAACCGGATCACGAGCAACACGGAGGAGCACGTGAGCGTGGACCGAAGGGTCCAATCCGAGCCGGATCTCGACGCAACGAAACGCTACGGTTCGATGAACCGAGTTCAAAACTTCGAGTCGTTCACTCCATGTCCAGAAGGTCTCGGAATTGGACTCCGATTTGGACATCGCTACGTCCAATTCTCTCGTGCGCAGCGCCCGTATGATTCGCCGCATGAGAGACATCGAGATCGGGGTGATCTCCGACACGCACGATCTGTTGCGTCCGGAGGCGATCCTGGCGCTAGAGGGCGTCGACGTCATCGTGCACGCGGGAGATGTGTGCACGCCGGGAGTCCTCGCTGGGCTCGAGGTGATCGCCCCGGTGCACGCCGTGCGCGGCAACAACGACCGTGGCAACTGGGCGCTGGCTCTCCCCGAGTCCAAGACGCTCGAACTCGGCGGACTCACGCTGCACGTTCGGCACCAGCTGCATGGGCTCGATCTCGACCCCGAAGGCGCGGGACTCGGTATGGTGATTTCGGGTCATTCGCACCGGCCCAAGACCGCCGAACGTAGCGGTGTGATCTACCTGGATCCGGGCAGCGCTGGACCTCGTCGTGGGTCCTTGCCCGTTTGCATCGCGCGCGTGACCGTCGATGCTGATGGCGTGACGCCGCGCCTGATCGTCCTGGAAGCCTAGGATTCCGGATCCGCGTCGGCCGCTGATCCACGTACGAGCGCGACCAGCACCAGGACGTTCGCCACGGCCAGCGCGCCGGATCCCGTGTAGACGTCGTACGAGTCCACGAAGGCCATGGGCACGACGCTCGCGAGCGCGGCGGAGGCCAGGACCAGTCCGCCATCGAGCCGATCGCACCGGGTCCTCCACGCGACGAGTTGGACGAAGGGCAAGTGCACGAAGTAGTGCGGCCAACCGGGCGGCAGGGCCAGCAGCAAACCGCAAGTGAGGATCGCGAACGCGCGCGCGGTGTCGAGTTCGCCAGCGCGTCGGGCTACGCGCTGTCCGCACCAGACGGCACCGGCGAAGCCCAGCAGCGCCAACGCTTGCAGCCAACGACCCGCGTCCTCGAGACCGGTCCACCGTCCCAGGACCTGGGCCAGGTCCTGCCTGTTCGGCGAACCGTCCCACGCGCCCTGAAGGTTCGCTTCGACCTGGTCGAACGAGAAGTCGTAGATGTCCACCGTGAACGCCAGGCCGAACACGAGCAACGGCACGCCCACCGCGAACACCAGTCCCACCGCGCCCGCGCTCAGCAGAGGCCGCACCTGTCGACGCATCGGGAAGATCAGAGCCAAGGCCCACGGGAAGAACTTGATCGCACCCGCGAGGCCGAGCACACAGGCCGCGCGATGCACGCGGCCCTGCTGCAGGAAACCGACCGCCAACAACGCCAACGCCCAGAGCGGTGTGCTGACCTGGCCCCAGTGCAGGTTGTGTGCGAGTGGGAATGCTACGAGAGTTGCGAACACGAAAACGGCCCGCTCGTGCATCGACAGATTCCGCACGAGCCGCAACGGAAGCAGTAGGAGCGCCAAGATCGAGAGGACCTGGACACCCAACCAGATCCATGACGCGGTGCCGGGGTCGATCGAACCCAACGGCGAGATCAACCAGGCGAAGAAGGGCGTGTACACGAAGCCCTGCACCGCAGGAGTGCGCGTCCCGTCCTGGACGATGCGCGCCATCTCGAGGTAGGGCCCCATGAAGTCCTCGAGCGCGCCCGCGTTGAAGTCGATCGAGTTCGTGAAGCCCTCGAAGCTCCCCCACACCAACCAGTGCACGGAGAACGCACCGAGGACGGCGAGGGCCATGGGTCCGATCGCGCGCTTCACCGCTCCACCTCTTCGGCACGGCTACCGAACATGCGCGCCTTGCGCACCGTGTCGAACGACCAGACGTCCAGATCGGGCGGCGGCGTGCGGATCACCAGGTCCATGTCACGCGTCGGGTGCGGGACGGTCAGGCTGTACGCGTGCAGCGCGATGCTGCGATCCTCCAGCGGGCGGTCGGCGCCGTAACGCAAGTCGCCCAAGAGCGGGCTGCCGAGCGTGGCGCACGCGACGCGCAGTTGGTGCGAGCGCCCCGTCTCGGGAATCAGCTCCAGCAGTGCGCGGCCACGCTCCTCGAGCAGACGCCAATTCGTGCTCGCCGACCTGGCGCCGTCCTGGGTCGCGCTCACGACGTGAACGCGGTTCCGTTCGGTGTCTTTCCACAGGTGCTGCTCGATGCTCCCCGACTCCTCGCTCGGAGGTTTCGCGACGACCCCCCAGTACACCTTGGTCGTTCCGCGCTCGGCGAAGGCCTTGGACAACCGCGCGGCGCCCTTGCTGGTGCGGCCGAAGACGACCACGCCGCTGACGGGACGATCGAGGCGATGCACGACGCCGAGGAAGACCTTGCCGGGCTTCGAGAACTCCGCGCCGATCCAGTCCCGCGCCTGTTCGAGCAAACTGGCATCGCCGCTGGAGTCCGGCACGATCGGGAGTCCTGCGGGCTTGCACACGGCGAGCACATGGTTGTCCACGTACAGGACGTCGAGCGCGGCGGCTCGGCTCAACGGCCGCCCCCGTACCAACGCACGCAGAACCCTGCGGGCAATCGGCGCGGGCGCTCGCCCGATTCGGTCAAGGCGAGTTCACCCGCCTCCAGATCACCGTCGCCCAACGTGTCCCCGGCCAGGTCGGCCACGAGGTTCTGCAGGGCCAGGGGCGAATGCCCCACGGCATACGTGGTCAGGACCATCAGCGCGCGCTCGCCCATCAGGTCGCGGCATGCCGACAGGAGTTCCACCAGGCTCTCCTCGAGCTTCCACACCTCGCCCTTCGGACCGCGACCGTAGTGCGGCGGATCCAACACGACCGCGTCGTAACGGCGCTCCCGTCGCACATCGCGCTTGGCGAAGGCCAGAGCGTCGTCGCAGATCGTGCGCAGGGCATCGTCGCCGAGGCCGGATGCGCGGGCGTTGTCGCGCACCCATCCGATGGCCAGCTTGGAGGCGTCCACGTGGGTGACCTCCCAACCGGCCGCGGCGGCGAGCACGCTGCTGGCGCCGGTGTAGCCGAAGAGGTTCAGCATGCGCGGCGGGCGTCCTTGGATACGTCCGCCGTGTTCGAGGATGCAGCGCCAGTTCGCGGCGTGCTCCGGGAACAGCCCGACGTGCTTGAAGGGCGTCGGTCGGATCTCGAAGGTCGCGTCCCCGAAGTGGCAAGGCCACGAGGCGTCCTCACCGCGGGCCTGCCTGGGCGCGCCCGCCGAGACCTCCCAGCGTCCGCCACGATCGGACTCACGCACGAAGGACAGGTGCGCCGCGTCCCAGATCGCAGGACTCAGGCGAGGGCGCCAGAGGGCTTGCGGGTCGGGTCGCCGCAGGACGACCGAGCCGAATCGCTCGAGCTTCTCGCCGGCGCCGGAGTCGAGGAGTTCGTGGCCCGGGAAGGGCTCGGGATCGAAGACCGAGGGTTGCACGCGCACATCCTAGCGAGCCAGGGCCCACCCATCGCCGCACGACCCGGGTCCCTGTACCCATTCCACGATCGAGCCGCGCAACCCGAATGGACACGAAGAAGGGAGCCGGCCCCGCGGAGGACCGGCTCCCTTCGATGAATGGGCGTCGCCAGATCAAGTCCGGCGCCAGCTACCAATCAGTTGTTGTCCTTCGAATCGGAGCAGGTCTCGACCTTCTTCGTGACTTGCTGGGTCTTCTGACCCTCGCTGCACTCCGACTTCTTCTTGGAGACGACCTGAGCTTTCTGCGACTCGCAGCAGCCTTCGCTCTTCTTGACGGCTTGGGCTTTCTGCGACTCGCAGCAACCGTCGGCCTTCTTGGCGGCTTCCTGAGCGGCGTGCGGGCAGCACTCGGCCTTGGCGTCCTTGGAGACGACCTGGGCCTTCTGGCTCTCGCAGCAACCTTCGTCCTTCTTCACGACGCTGGCTTTCTGCGACTCGCAGCAACCCTCGGCTTTCTTGGCGGCCTGCTGGGCAGCTTCGACCGGGCAGCAATCGGACTTGGCGTCCTTGGAAACGACCTGGGCCTTCTGGCTCTCGCAGCAACCTTCGTCCTTCTTCACGACGCTGGCTTTCTGCGACTCGCAGCAACCGTCAGCTTTCTTGGCGGCTTGCTGGGAGATCGGGCAGTTCGAGGCCTTCTTGGCCTGGGTGCCTTCGCAGCAACCGGAGGTCTTGGCGACGACCTGGGCTTTCTGGCTCTCGCAGCAGGTGCCGGACTTGGCGACGGCTTGGGCTTTCTCAGCGTCGCACGCCGAGGCGTCCGGGCAGCAGTCGTCCGCGGTGCCACAGGTCACGACCTGCTTGGCGACGGTCTGGGCCTTCTTCGCGGTGATCGGGCAGCAGCCTTCGTTCTTGGCGACCTGGGTCGACTCGCTGCAGGTGCCGGACTTGGCAACCGCTTGGGCCTTCTGGCTGGCGCAGCAACCCTCGTCCGTCTTGGCGACGGTCTTGGCGGCTTCGCTCGCACAGCAACCTTCCTGCTTCGCGACCGTCTTGGCCGCTTGGCTGGCACAGCAACCTTCGTCCTTCTTGGCGACGGTCTGTGCGGCCTTGCTGGCGCAGCAACCTTCGTCGGTCTTGGCGACGGTCTTGGCGGCCGAGTCACAGCTGCCCTCTTGCTTGGCGACGGCCTTGGCGGCCTTGAGCGCCTTCGTCAGGCAGCAACCTTCGTCGCTCTTCTTGGCGACGGTCTTGGCGGCAGCTTCGTCGCTGCAACCCGTGTCCTTGGAGACGACCTGGGCCTTGTCTTGGCACGTGGTCTTGGAGGTACCGCAATCTTGGGCGGTAGCGAGGCCGGAGCCGAGACAGAGCACGGCGAGCGACAGGAGGAACTGTTTCATGTTGATTGGTGAAGGCTGGGCGAACCGGTGTGGTTCGCAGTTCTTTTCGGGACGAGGGGGGTCGCCCCTTGATGGGTTCCGCGGGGTACGTCAGTTGTGAGCCACGTGGGACACGCGTTTCTACGACTGGCGACGCTTCAGGATAGGGAATTCTGGGGCTCGGGGCCCGCAAGTCGGTCGTAAGACCGACGTGCGGCGAGATCGGGACGAGCCCGACCCCTTCCCGCGCGCGGAAACAGACGTTTGGGGCGTCCCAAACCCTTGCAAGGATTGGGTTTGTGTGCGGTCCTCCCGGATCGGGTCTCCCGGAACGAGACCGAGAGTTCCAGGCGCGGCGGCTAGGGTGATGGGCCGAGACCCGTCGAAATCCTGAAGATCATGAGCTCCACCCCCACGACCCGCCTGGCGCTGACCCTCGCGCTCCTCTCCTCAGCCTTCGGCCTGGGCCGTTCTTGGTCGAGTCCGACGGCGCGGATCCCGTCCGACGGATCGACGCTGCGCTCCGTTTCGGACGGACTGAGCGACCTGGCCGCCGAGGTGTCTCCGGCGGTCGTCCAGGTCCGGACCCTGCGGGCTCGCGGCCGCCACATGCGAACGTTGCGGGAGGGTTCCGGGGTGATCGTGACCCCGGACGGTCACGTCATCACGAATCACCACGTGGTGGAAGGCGGCACCGAGTACCGCGTCGTGCTTCCGACCGGGCGACGGCTCACGGCCGAGATCGTGGGTCAGGATCCCGAGACCGACCTGGCCCTGCTGAGGATCACGTCGGGCCGCGAGAACGAACGCTACCCGTCGCTCGAGATCGCCCCCGAGCGCAACCCGCGCGTCGGCGAGATGGTCCTCGCGATCGGCTGCCCGATGGGGCTCGGCCACAGCGTCACGTCCGGGATCGTCTGCGGGTTGGGACGCAGCGACCTGGATCTCGTGACGTACGAGGACTTCATCCAGACCGATGCGGTCATCAACCCGGGCAATTCCGGCGGCCCCTTGGTGGACATGGCTGGACGGGTGGTCGGGATCAATGCCGCGCTCGGGCTCGAATCCCAAGGGGACGACGGAATCGCCTTCGCCATCCCCTCCTCGATGGTGGCCAAGGTCCTGCGCGATCTGCTCGAGAAGGGCGAGGTCGTCCGCGGATGGCTGGGCGTCGAGGCCGAATGGTGGTTCGACCCGGAGACGGTGGCCGGCTACGAAGGGGTCAGTCGCGTGCGCGTCAGCGCCTTTCCGGAGACGAGCCCCGCCCGCGCGTCGGGGATCGAGGTCGGCGACATCCTGCTCGCGATCGGTGAGAAGCCCCTGATCACGCGCAAGGATCTGATGACCGGGATCGCCGAGACCGCGCCCGGCCAAACGGTGACCATCCAACTTTGGCGGGACGGGGAGGCGGTTAAGGTCGATGTCGAACTCGGCCGCAGGGAACCCGAACCCCGCTGAGCGGACGTCGGGATCCACTTCGCCGACCTGGGCCCTCGGGTTCCGCGGAACGACGAGGGTTTCTGACCACGGACTCGAATCCGGGCATTCGAGTCGGAGGCCCAGGTCGGTAGACTCCGGGCGTCATGAGTCTTCGCATCGGAACGGTTCCCTACTACGTCGGTCGCCCCCTGGATCTCGGTTTGGACGGCGAGCCGGGCATCGAATTGGTGCGGGACACGCCCGCCGAGCTGATTTCGGGCCTGCGTACCGAGCGGCTCGACGTCGCTCTCGTCTCCACCATCGAGATGTTCCGCCAACCGGGATACGCCTACCTCAAAGGGGTCGGCGTCTGTGGCCGCGGTGCGGTGTCCAGCGTCCAGGTGTTCTCGGCCAACCCGATCTCCGAGGCGCGCACGGTCGCCCTCGACCCGGCCAGTCGAACGGCAGCGACGCTGGTCCAGATCCTGATGGGTCAAGAGTCCGACGGTGGGCCCAAATACATCGAGGTCCCGGCCAAGGTCGATCCGCGCCAAGCTGGCGCGGACGCTTGGTTGCGCATCGGCGACCAGGCGTTGGTCGAACTCCAGGACAAGGACCTGCACGCCTTCGACCCCTGCAAGGAATGGACGAAGCGCACCGGCATGCCCTTCGTCTTCGCGGCCTGGGTCGTCCGTGCGGGCGCGAACATCACCGAATACCTGCCGGCGTTCGTGCGAGCACGCAAGCGCGGTGCCGCAGCCATCCCCGCCCTCGCTCGTCGCGCGGCCGCGGACCTGGGACTGCCTCCGGCCTTCTGCTTGAAGTACCTGTCCCAGGAGATCACGTACAGCGTCGGTGACCAGATGGCTCCGGCGCTCGAGCGTTTCGCGAGCGCCGCCCGCAGCATCGGACTGGCTTCCGGTTACGCCGTCCCCGCCGCGATCCACGTTCCTGGACTCGCGACCATCTCGGCCAACACGAAGAGCAACTGATGCCGCGCATGATCGAGGCTCGCCACTGCCCGCACTGCGGTGAGGCGCTACCGACCGAGGTCCCGCGCGTCTGCCCGAGCTGCGCGGGCTCGCTGCAGAAGCGGTACCTGAAACTCGGCTGCTTGACGAGCGCACCGATCTGGATCCTGGCGATCGTCGGTCTGCGCTACGTGTTCGGCGTCTAGACCGGACGCGAAGGTCGACGGTGCGTGCGACTTTCCGTGATTCGCGCGCGGGCACCGGGCGAGCGCAGGCAGCGCAGGCCGAAGAATCGACCAGGAACTCGGACTTGCGCGTCGCGCCCGTTGCGTCGCTCGGCTGCGGTATCTAGCCTGCGGCCATCCGAGGGGATCCGTCGATTCGCCTGCGATCCCGCCGATGGCGTGATGGCTGGCCAGGACGTGGTGCTCCCGGTCCCCCAACGACCCTCTTGAGGCTCCCGCCTTGGAATCCCCCACCCTGTTCGACCTCGAAGACGTGCCGAAGAAGAAGGCCAAGAAGGCGAAGGCCGCCAAGTCGGCGCCTTCGAAGACGAAGACCGCCGCCAAGGGCAAGCCCGCAGCTGCCAAGGGCCCGAAGTCCGCCGCGCCCGCGAAGAAGGCCGCCAAGAAGGCCGCCAAACCGCGAGCCGAGGCGGACGGTGACGACGAGCCCGAGCGCCCCGCGCGGAGCAGCGGCGGAGGCGGGGGTGCGCGCGATATCAGCGTGGCGGAGTTCTTCGAGAAGAACCGCCACATGCTGGGGTTCGATTCGCCCACCAAGGCGATCCTGATGTCGGTCAAGGAAGCGGTCGACAACAGCCTCGACGCCTGCGAGGAAGCGGACATCCTGCCCGAGATCTCGATCGTGCTGACGCCGACGGGGACCAAGACGTATCGCATGGCGGTCGAGGACAACGGCCCGGGCATCACCCAGGACCAGATCGGCAAGATCTTCGGCAAGCTGCTCTACGGCTCCAAGTTCCACCGCCTCAGCCAGAGTCGCGGCCAGCAGGGCATCGGCATCTCGGCAGCGGGTATGTACGGCAAGCTCACGACCGGCAAGCCGGTGTACGTGCGCTCGAAGATGAAGCGCAAGCCGGCGTTCGAACTGACGCTGTCGCTCGACACCGCGCGCAACAAGCCAGAGATCCACACCGAGAACGAGGTCGAGTGGGACAAGCCGCACGGCACCCTCGTCGAGATCGAGATGGAGGCCCAGTACAAGAAGGGCCTGCGCTCGGTCGACATGTACTTGAAGCAGACGGCGATCGCGAACCCGCACCTGACGCTGCACTTCGACGACGGCAACGGCGAGGCCATCACGTACGAGCGCAACACGAAGGTGCGCCCCGACAAGACGATCGAGATCAAGCCGCACCCGCATGGCGTCGAGCTCGGCCGACTGATCTCGATGCTCAAGGACACGTCCTGCCGTTCCCTGTCCGGATTCCTGCAAGAGGAGTTCAGTCGCGTCGGTCCGACCGTCGCCAAGAAGATCATCAAGGCGGCCGGCCAGGGCCTGACCGAGAAAAGCTACCCGTCGCGCTGTGCACGTGACGAGGCCGCGGCGCTGTACGAGGCGATCGAGGCGACCAAGATCAGCTCCCCGCCCACCGACTGCATCGCGCCGATCGGCCCGGAACTGCTGCTTTCGAGCCTGAAGAAGGAGGTCGAGGCCGATTTCTACGTGACGTCGCAACGCCCGGCCGCCGTCTATCGCGGCAACCCCTTCCAGATCGAGGTCGGCCTCGCCTATGGCAAGCCCGGCGGCGTCGGACTGGAGATGACCGACCAAGGTCGGATCCGCAAGACCAAGGCCGAGCAGGTCGTCCAGGACCTGGTCGCCGCGGCCGACGAACCCGCGCGCGTCATGCGCATCGCCAATCGCGTTCCGCTGCTCTACCAGCAGGCCGGCTGCGCGATCACCAAGAGCATCATCCAGACGAACTGGCGTGGCTACGGCCTGACCCAACCGCGCGGTGCCCTGCCGGTCGCCCCGATGGTGATCATGGTGCACATCGCGTCCGTCTGGGTGCCGTTCACGTCCGAGTCCAAGGAAGCCCTCGCGTCGTACCCCGAGATCCTGAAAGAGGTGAAGCTGGGCCTGCAGGAATGCGGCCGCAAGCTGGGGACGTACATCCGCAAGGGCAAGCGCCTCAAGAACGAGTTCGCCAAGCGCGAGTACATCGAGATGTACATCCCGCACGTCGGCGCCGCGCTCCAGGACATCCTGGGCCTCACGGAGAAAGAGAAGGACAACACGATCGACACGCTCAAGGACGTGCTCAACAAGTCGCGCAAGTTCTGAGCGCGCCCACCCGATCCACCGCAGCCCTCTGCGACCCGGGCCCTCTACTAGGCCCCCCCTGCTACGGCCCCCCCAAGTCATGAACATCACGAACAACGCCATCGTCTCGATGCTGTACGCCGTCACCAGCCCGTCCGGCGAGGTCCTCGAGACCTCGGGCGACGAGCCGATCTGGTACCTGCACGGTGCCGATCAGCTTCTGCCGGGACTCGAGAAAGTGCTCGAGTCGAAGACGGTCGGCGACAAGGTCGAGGTCGACCTCAGCCCCGCCGAAGCCTTCGGTGAGCACGAAGAAGAACTCGTCTCCAAGGTCCCTCGCTCGGAACTGGAACTGCCCGAGGAGGCCTTCGTCGTCGGCAACGAACTCGAGCTCGAGGACGACACCGGATCGGCGATCGTCACGATCACCGAGATCGACGAGGACGTCGTCACGCTGGACGGCAACCATCCGCTGGCCGGCCGCGCCGTGACCTTCAAGGTCGAGGTGCTCGAGGTCCGCGAGGCCACCGAGTCCGAACTCGAACACGGCCATCCCCACCCCCCCGGCACCGACCACGATCACGCCTAGCCGCCATGGCCAAGAAGAAAGCCACCAAGAAGGCGTCCGCCGCCAAGGTCGCCCCGAAACGGGCTCCGCGCAACTTCAGCACCGAGGACAAGAAGACGGTTGCGGTCATCGATCGCACCGCCGAGTCGGTGCACAAGAAGATCATCGGGCGCTCGCTGCCCGAGTTGAAGTTCCCGGTCCGCTCCCTCTCGAACGTCAAGTACGAGAAGAAGGTCGGCTACTTCGAGCTCGGCAAGGGGCGCAAGGCGCGCGCCTTGACGTTCAACACCGTCAAGACGTTCGCGCAGACGCTGCGGCTCATGTCGCTGTCCAAGGAGATGGTCCAGGCCAACGACTTCGCGACGAAACGGGACGCGTACTACCAGTCCAAGAACTGGGGCGAGTGTCGCTTCAAGAACCAGCCCGAGTCGGACACGGTGATGGACGACATCGAGGCGCTGGTCAGCCTCGAGGGCCTGACGCGCGAGCAGTTGCGCTATCGCCCCGAGGAACACGGTGGAGCGCTGGCGGGCCAGCTGGTCGTCATCGACAAGGACCGTGAGACCGGCGAGGAGATTCGCATCGATTGCACGCGCATGGGCTCCGGCGCGTACACGATCCCCTCCTCGGTCGAGCACCTGAGGTTCGAGACCAAGGCCAAGTTCATCCTGGCGATCGAGACCTCCGGTATGTTCGCGCGCCTGAACGAGCACAAGTACTGGCGCAACGCCAACTGCATCCTCGTTTCGATGGGCGGCGTGCCGTCACGCGCCCAACGGCGCTTCATCCGACGCCTGGCCGACGACAAGAAGCTGCCCGTCTACTGCTTCGTCGACTGCGATCCGTACGGGTTCGCCAACATCTATCGCACGCTCAAGGTCGGCTCGGGCAACGCGGCGCACATCAACAAGTTCTTCTGCGTGCCCCAGGCCCAACTGCTCGGCCTGACGCCCCAGGACATCATCGACTTCGAACTGAAGGACGCGACGCACCCGCTGGCCGAGGTCGACAAGAAGCGCGCCAAGGATGCCCTCAAGAACGACCCGTTCTTCCAGTCGCACACGCCTTGGAAGAAGGCGCTGCAGCAGCTGACCAAGATGGAGGTTCGTGCGGAACAGCAAGCTCTCGCCAAGCACGGCCTGAACTACGTCATCGAGGAATACCTGCCGTGGAAGCTCAAGAACAAGTCGAGCTTCCTGCCCTAGGCCGCGCATTCGTCGGCGGATGGATCGCGTGGACCCGTTCGATGCGAAGCGTTCACTCTTGCGAGTCTCGGTGATGGGCCGCCTGGCATAGCTGCCTGCACACGACGTTTCTGCCGGGAGCACCGCGACCGTCAGGAACGTCGTGGTTCGCATCACGGGGTCGATGATGGTGCACCCAAGGCAGCTCCGCTCGTTCCGAACTTGGCTTCCAGTTCGTGCGCCAGGGCGACATTGGCGCGGAACAGGTCCTGGATCAGCTTCCGCTTGCGCACGCGGTGCACGTCGTCCGGGGAGATCCCTTGGACCGTCCGGTACTCGGACTCCTTGCCGACCCATTCCTTGCGGCGCTCCTCGGCCAACCGCAGGTTGCTGAGCTCTAGGTCGTCGCGCAGTTGATGCACGCGATTCTCGAGCACCTGCAAGCGCTCGGCGTAGTGATCGTCACGCTCGGACCTCGCGTGGGCGCGCGCGTAGGCCGCGTTGCGCAACAGCAGATTCTGCAGATGCGATTCGATGTTGCCGCGGGTCTCCGGTCCACCCACGGCGGCGTTCAGGAGCGCCCGCAACACGGTCGCGAAGCCGCCCGCACCGGGCGCGAGTTCCGCGCCGGATCCGATCAGACCTCCTGCGGCCATCGATGAATGGTGATCGGAATCACCTCGCAGACTCCTCCCCGCAGGCGACCCGCTCGTGGCGGGTTCGTCAGAGGTGCGAGGCTCGGAACGGGGCGGTCCGGGCCCATGGGGATCGGGGGGAAGCAGCATGACCGTGAGTCCAAGAATCCCCCGGAATCAGCGTTCGGGCAAATCAGGAACGGAAAGACATCGCACGAAGACACGTGACCGCGCGGTGTACACCCCACTCCCCGGCGGGCAAGCCGTACGATGCCCCCATGACCGTGTCTCAAACTGCTGATGCCCTTACGACCGATCACCCGCTGCGCGTCCCCCTGGGCCAAGTTCGCTGGAACTGCGACGCGAGCCAGTTCGATTTCGAGACGACTGCGGACGTACCGAAACAACTGCAGTTCCTGGCCCAGGACGACGCGATCGAAGCCCTGCGCTACGGTCTCGAGGTCCACGCGCCCGGGCAACACGTCTTCGTGCGTGGCCTCTCGGGCACCGGCCGATTGACTCTGGTCGAGCAACTCATGGCCGAGGTGCAACCCGCTTGCCCCGTCGCCCAGGACCGACTCTACGTCCACGACTTCGAACGCCCCGACCGCCCGCGCCTGGTCAGCCTGCCTCGCGGGCGTGGCCGCGACTTCCGCGACCGCATCGACCAACTGGCCCGCTTCATCTCCGAGAGCCTGCTGCCGGCGCTATCCTCGGACGCCATTCGAGCGCGGCGACGCGAGATGGACGAAACGCTCCAAGAACGTCTGCAGGAGCGCAGCCAGAGCTTCGACGCCGAGCTCGCGCAAGCGGGGCTGGCCGTGGTGAAGTTCCAGAACGGGGACCAGATGCAGACGGCCATCGTGCCGCGCGTCGACGGGCAACCGACCGCGCCCGAGGCCTACCAAGCGCTGGTCGAGGAGGGCAAGATCGATGCGGACGAGGCCAAGCGTGTCCAGGCTGCCATCGCCTCCTTCAGCCAAGCGTTCCAGCAGGTCGGCGAGGATCTGCAGAAGCTTCAACTCGACCACGCGAAGGGCACGCGTACGCTGTACGAGGCCGAAGCGCGCAGCTTGCTCGACGCGCATGTTCACGCGATCGAGTCCGAGTTTCCCGCCGACACCGTCAAGACGTTCCTGAACGGCATCGTCGACGACGTCGTGGGCGGACGTTTGCGTGCGCTCGGTGAAGGCAACGACACCAACCCGGCGACGTACAAGGTCAACCTGATCGCGGGGCACCAGGGCGAAGGCTGCCCTGTGATCGTCGAGAACACGCCCACGATGCAGAACCTGCTCGGCACCATCGATCGCGTGGTGCTGCCGAACGGTGCGGTCCAGATGGACCACACCATGATTCGCGCCGGTTCGCTCCTGCGCGCCGAGGGCGGCTTCCTGGTGCTCGACGCCAGCGACGTGTTGAGCGAACCGGGTGCGTGGAAACTCCTCGTGCGTACCTTGCGCACGGGTCGACTCGAGATCGTGCCGCACGACTCCAGCCTCTACGGCGCTCCCGTGAAGCCCGAGCCGATCGACATCAACGTCAAGGTCGTCCTGCTCGGCGACCCGGGGCTCTACTACCAGCTCGACGCGGTCGATCGCGACTTCCAACAGCTGTTCAAGGTCCTGGCCGACTTCCAGGACGAGATCCCGGTCGATCCGGATGCCCTGGGACGCTACGCGGGCTGGGTCGCCAACCTCGCAGAGAGCGAGAGGCTTCCGGCGTTCACAGCGGGCGCAGTGGCCGCGTTGTGCACGCACGGCGCACGGATCGCGGGTCGCCACGACCGCCTGACTCTGCGCCTGGGACGTCTCGCCGACCTGGCACGAGAAGCCGCGCACATCACGATGCGCCACGACACGGCCCAACCGCATGTCACCGAATCCCACGTCGAACAGGCGATCACCCGTAGCCGTCGACGCGCGGACCTGCCCTCGCGGCGATTCCGTGCGCGCATCGCGGAAGGCACGCTGCGGATCGACACGCGAGGCTCGGTCGTCGGCCAGGTCAACGGGCTCGCCGTGCTGAAGGCCGGACCGTTGACGTTCGGATTCCCCGCACGCATCACGGCGACGGTGGGCGTCGGTACGCGTGGACTCGTCAACATCGAGCGCGAGGCCAGCCTGTCCGGGTCGATCCACAACAAGGGCTTCGCGATCTTGCGCGGACTCCTGCAGCACAAGATGCAACTGGAACACCCGCTCGCGATGCATGCCGCGGTCGCCTTCGAACAGAGCTACGGCGGCGTCGACGGCGACAGCGCTTCCGGCGCCGAAGCCTGCTGCTTGCTCTCGGCGTTGACCGGAGTTCCCTTGCGACAGAACCTCGCCATGACCGGCGCCATCGACCAGTTCGGCTCCATTCAACCGATCGGAGGAGCCAGCGAGAAGATCGAGGGCTTCTACGACACCTGTGTCGATGCGGGGCTGACCGGCGACCAGGGGGTCATCATTCCGAAGTCCAACATCGCCAATCTGCAGCTGCGCCCCGATGTCGCCGCCGCTTACGCGGAGGGCCGCTTCCACCTGTTCGCCGTATCGACGATCGAAGAGGCCCTGGAGTTGTTCACAGGCGTACCGGCTGGCGTGCGCGGTGAGGACGGGCAATTCCCCCCGGACAGCATCCTGGGGCTCGCGGTCGAACGCTCCCACGAACTGTGGCGCAGGGCGACCGGACGCCTGATGCCGGGCTTCGATCACGCCCAGGTTTCGAGCGAGGACGACGAAATCGGCTTCTCGAACGGCGGATAGGCGGCCCGGCTCCGTGCGGCGCCCCCGCCCGGCTGCCATGCCCTTCCCCGGCTGCCCCAGAGCACGATTGAGGCCGCCGAGTGTTCCGATTCAAGTCACTCGGTGGTATGTGTCGATCTCCACGGATTGCCATGAAGACTCGCGAAGACAGCCTCGTTCTCTGGTTCAGAGACGTCGACAAGGGAGACGCCGAGCTCGTGGGAGGCAAGGGTGCCTCCCTCGGCGAACTCCACCGCCAACTCGTTCCGCGGGGCGTGCGCGTCCCCAACGGTTTCTGCTCGACGGCCCGGGCCTACCGGCGCTTCCTCGAGGAGCCCGTTCCAGCCGGGACCTGGGGCAACGTCCCCGAGCCCGACGGATTGGGTGCCGTTCGGACGGATGCGATCCGCGAGTCCAGCTTGGCCGATGCCCTGCGAGCCGCGTCCAAGGGCGCGAACGTCGAGGACCAGCTGGAGATGCACGGACGCGCGCAACTCGCGCGCGATCTGATCGTGGCGACGCCGGTCCCGGCCGATGTCGAGGCCGAGATCCGGCGCGGATACGCCGACCTGTGTGACGAATACGGCGCCGAGGTCGATGTCGCCGTCCGCTCGTCGGCCACCGTCGAGGACTCCGAGGACGCCTCGTTCGCGGGTCAGTGCGAGTCCTACCTGAACATCCACGGCGGCGATTCCGTCCTGGACCACTGGAAACAGTGCTGCGCGAGCCTCTTCACCGAGCGCGCCGTGTCGTACCAGATCGGCCGCGGCCTCTCCCCTCTGCGCTCGTCGCTGGCCGTCGTCATCATGAAGATGGTGCGCTCGGACCTGGCGACGTCCGGCGTCATGTTCACGCTCGATCCCGACTCGGGCCATCGCGGTGTCGTGCACATCAGCTCGTCGTACGGCCTGGGCGAGCTCGTCGTGCAGGGCAGCGTGTCCCCGGACCATTTCACGGTCTGGAAGGACGGCGTCCGTCGCGGCTACGAGTCGATCGTCAGCCGGCACGTGGGCGCCAAGGACATCCAGATGGTCTACGGAGGCCAAGGTGGCATGGCGACCGAGAGCATCGACGTCTCGGCTTCGCGGCGCCGCACCCTCTCGCTCACGCGCGAAGAGATCCTCGAACTGGCCCGCATGGGGCTCGCGATCGAGGAGCACTACGGCATGCCCATGGACATCGAATGGGCCAAGGACGGGCGCAGCCAGGAGCTGTTCATCGTTCAAGCGCGCCCGGAGACCGTGCACTCCAACCGACCTGCGACGACGCTCACGCGCTACGTCATGGATTCGGCGCTGGTCGCCAGCCTGCAGGCCGACGGCCAGGTTCTCGTGACGGGTCAAGCCGTCGGAACGCGCATCGGATCCGGCCATGTCCGCATGTACCGTGACTACGAACAGGTCATCCTGAAGAAGCGCGAACTGCGCAATCGCATCGCCGCCGGCGAGCGCATGGAGGACATCCCGCGCGAGGAACGCGTCTTCGACCCCGGCGACGTCCTGGTCACCGAGATGACCACGCCCGACTGGGAACCGATGATGAAGGACGCGAGCCTGATCATCACCGAGAAGGGCGGACGCACGTCGCACGCCGCGATCATCGCGCGCGAGTTCGGCATTCCGGCGATCGTCGGCTGCGAAGAGGCGACCAAGCGCCTGCGCCCCCATCAAGAGGTCACGGGCACCTGCGCCGAGGGTGACGAAGCGATCGTCTTCGCGGGCCGCCACCCGTTCCAGGTCGAGGAGCACGAGATCGACCTCGACCGCGAACTCCGGACCAAGATCAAGCTGAACGTCGGTTTCCCGTCCAAGGCACTGGCCGACTCGCAGCTGCCGGTGGACGGCGTCGGGCTCGCCCGGCTCGAGTTCATCCTGACGTCCGAGGTCGGCGTCCACCCGCTCGCCCTGCTCTGGTTCCGCGAACTGGGCGTCTGGTGCGAAGGGGGCGACCTGCCGTCCGAGCTCGAGTCCTTCCGCGAGGTCTTGGAGCGCGAAGGCCGCGACGAGGTGCGTCACATGCTGGGCGCCATCGACCGTCGTACCGCTGCGTACGCCGACAAGCGCCACTTCTTCGTCGATCGCGTCATGGAGGGCGTCGGCCTGATCTGCGCCGCGTTCCACCCGCGTCCGGTGTTGGTGCGTCTCTCCGACCTGAAGTCGAACGAGTATCGGCAACTGCTCGGCGGCCGCATCTTCGAGCCGATCGAGGAGAACCCCATGATCGCGTGGCGTGGAGCTTCGCGCTACGTGGACCCGACCTTCCTTCCGGCCTTCGAGATGGAGTGCGATGCGTTGCGCCTCGTGCAGCGTCGCCTCGGCCTCGACAACCTGCAGTTGATGGTGCCGTTCTGTCGCTCGCCAGAGGAAGGCGCTGCAGTCCGCGAACTCCTGGACAACCGTGGCCTCGGCAAGGAAGCCGGCGTGCCGTTGTTCCTGATGATCGAACTGCCGTCGAACGTCATCGAGGCGGAACGCTTCATCGAAACGATGGGCCTCGACGGCGGCTCGATCGGCTCCAACGACCTGGTGCAGACGGTCTATGCCGTTTCGCGCGACGACCTGGAGGGCTACCGTTATCCGGTCGACGCCCGCTCGCCCGCGGTCCAGATCATGATTCGTCAAGCCGTCGACGCCTTCCGCAAAGAGGGCCTCGAGATCGGCATCTGTGGTCAGGCGCCGTCCGACCATCCGGACGAAGTGCCGGCCTTCCTGGTCGATTGCGGGATCAGCTCGATCTCGGTCACGCCCGACACGGCCGTCGCCGTTCGTCTTGCGGTGGCGCGTGCGGAAGAGGAACGCGCCAAGGAAGCGGGCGAAGCGGACGACGACTGGGCCGCCCGCGTCAGCTGATGCGTTCGGTCGTCTAGAGGACCGGCCGAGAACGAGCGATTCCGTGGTGCGCCGCGTTCGGTGAAGATCCAGGCGGCGGGTTCCACGCATGGCTCGATGCGATTCGTGGGTTCCGACAACGCCGAGCCGCGTCGAACGAGGTGGGCTGCGGGATGCCTCGTGTTCTGGACCTCTAGAGTCGGTCCAGGATGCCGCGGCCGCCTTCGGGGTCGAGCAGCGTCGTGGGAACGTCCCACCAGACGACGTCCTCGGCCAGGCGCGCGTTCCACGTCAACGGCCGCTTGTCGCAGATGAGGCCGAGCGAGGCGGCCGCCCACGCGCGGATCCGTGCGGGTTCGCGCTTGGATTGAATCAAGCCGACCAGAGGATCCACCGCACGCGCGTCGCCCAGGTAGCCGAGCGCGAGGATGCGTGCGATGCGCACGCTGACGAAGCGCGATGCGGTCATGCTGTTCGCCACGCTCGCGACCGAACGCTTGTCCCCCATCAGCGCCAGACCGATGGCGGCCTCGCGCGAGAGCGACGGCGGCCCGCGATGGATCAGGGCGTCCACCAGGAACTCGCGTTGCACCGAGTCGCTCATCCAACCGAGCGCCAGCATCGCGGCGCCACGCGAGCGCTCGCTGCCCGTGACCGCTTGCTCGCGCAATGCTTCGAGGGCGTCGGTCTCGTGCATCAAGCCGAAGGCGATGGCGTAGGCAGCGGACTCGCTGGGGCTCCTCGCTTCGGCGTGCCGCTTGACCAGGAACATGCGTGTGCCCGCGGCCGGAGCATCGCCGAGCGCCGTGCGTGCGCGCTCCAGCAATCCGATGGCGAGGACGGCCCAGGGGCGCTCGACGCTGCCGCCTTCGAGCGCGCGCTTGACGAGGAAGCTGCGCGTGTCGATCACGGCGTCGCCCGGATCGCCGGCACCCCTGCGACCGGCGACTTCGGCGAGGGCGATCAGCGCCAGGTGCTTCTCGATGCGGTCGCCGTCCATGGCGATCTCCATCAGCCGTGAGCGGAGTGCGACGTCGAGTTGGTCCTCGTCGTCGTCGCCCAAGCGGCCCAACGCCTGCACGAGGCTTTGGACCTGCGCGTCGGCGTTCTTGACCTTGGGCGACAAGCGCTCCAACAGGCTGCGTGTGACCGCGTCCCGGTCGTCGGGATCGAGGCCTGCGGCGAGGCGCGCGATCGCAACGGGTGCCTGAGCGCGGACCCGTCGATGGACCTGCTTGTCGTCCAGGATCTCGTTCAGGAATCGAATCTGACCGGCGCGGGTCGAAGCGCCTCCATCCGTCCGTTTCACCTCGGGCTCGATCTCGAGCGGAACGTGACCGAAGGCGATCACGCAAGCGACGCCCAGGTCCTGGCTCGAGGTCTCGTCTCCCGACAGCGCGAGCAGGAGATAGTGGAAGCAGAACTCGCGCTCGCTCTGACTGGTGGCTTGGGCAGCGACGACACCGAGCCCGTACGCGGCGAGCGCTCGCATCCGCATGCTGACGCGGCGACGACGAACCGCCTCCTGGCCCCTCTCGTTGTCCATCAGCACGTCGCCCAGGAGATAGGCCGATTCGCGCCCACCCAGCACTCCCAGAGCCACGACGGCTGCTTCCTTCACGTCCTGATTGCGATCGGCCAGGTGAGGCCGGATGGCTTCGATCACACTCTCACCGGGCGCGACTCCATCCGCGTCCCCAATGCGAGCGAGTGCCATCATGCAAGCGACTTTCATCTCATCGTCGCGCTCGGTCTCGAGCGACTCGCGCAGCACCTTGGCCACGAAGTCGTAGCGCGTGGTGGCATTCGGTCGTTGCCCCGGCCCCGAGGTCATGCCCGGCACCTCGACGCCCCCATCGAAGACGCGCGGGAAGCGCGGCAGGAACCCGTCGCGGTTCAACGCCCACCAGGTCGTCCACGCGGCCAGGTCCCGATCGGGCGCACCGGCGCCACCGGTGCTGGGCCCGCCGGTCCCGACGCCGTCGAGGGCCGGCCAGTCGCGCGTCGTCGCGGCGTCGGATTCCTGCCGTGCGTTCGCGTGCCCGGTCAGGGCCAGCAAGAGACCGAGGACAAGGGCGCTCGCCCTCACGGCCGCCATCGGAAGTAGCAGGTTGGATCGACGGACGTGGAGCAGAAGCATGGATGGATTCCTGGAGTCGTTCCGGCCCCGGAACTCCGCTTCTAGCCTTCGCACGAAGGACCCGCAAGCGCTATCGAAGCTCGCGCGGGCCCGATGGTCCCCGTGGGTCCGTCACGGCGCGTGGAAGCCGGTTCAGCTCTTCTCGATCGACTCGAGCGTCGCGCGGTACTCGGCGTTCTTCGTCCCGATCTCGAGGCCGTGGCTGGCATAGACCTTGGCCGTCTCGAGGTCGTTCAAGATCGACTTCGCCCAGTACGCACCGAGCAGGTAGATCTTAAGCGCGTGCTCGTCGTTCCAGCGCTTCCCCACCGCATGGAACGCCGCGATGTGCGGCATCGCCGCTTCGACGTCGGCCTTGGTGGTGGCAGCCTGGACCAGCTGATGGAGCGCATGCTCGCGCAGGCCAGCTTCGTTCTTCGGGTCGACGTGGATCGCTGCTGCCAGCAATTCGGCGTCCGCCTGGCCGATCGACAAGGACACGACGACGGCTTGGGCGAGCAGCCCAAGCTCGTTCTGTGGATCGCGGACGAAGGCTTCGCGCACACCCGCGATCAACAGACCCGACCCGGGCCGGTCCGCGCCGGAACGACGCAACGTATCCACGACGGCTTGCCACGCGGGAACCCACGCGTCGCCTTCGGCTGCGGACAAGGTGGCGACGAGCTTGCGGTTGACCGCCAACTCCTCCTCGCCCTTCTTGCGCAGGTCGACCATGTGCTTCCAGTACGCATCGGGGCCGCCGGCTCGATATCCCGTTCGACCCAAGACCTCACCATCGGGCGTCAGGATCAAGATCGTCGGGAAGCCCTTCACGCCGTACTTCGCCTGGAGCTCGGCGTTGCGCTGCGGGTTCGGCACCTCGGCCTTGAGCTTGGCGCTGCGCGGGAAGTCGAGCGAAACGAGGACGTAGTCCTTCGCCGCCGCGACCTGCCAACTCTCGTGCGCGAAGACTTCGTCGTGCAAGCGAATGCACCAACCGCACCAATCCGAACCCGTGAAGTCGACGAGCAACAGCCTGCCCTCGTGCGCCCCACCCTTCTGGACGAGAGCCTGGGCGACGTCGAAGTCGGGCACCCAATCGCCGTCCACCGCGGGTGTCGCCAGAGCGGTCGTGGAGAGGCAGAGCAGAATGGGTGCGAGGAGGGTCTTCATGGAGTTCGGTCTTGGTTCGACGGGGCCGCGAGGGTCGCTCCCCAGCAGCAGATCGGTCGCCTGCGCGGGCCCACGGGTGCAGGCGACCGGCGCCTCGGGATTCTGGAGGAACGCGAGCGCGACCGGAAGCCACGCCTCTGGAATCACGTCAGCTAGAGCAGTTGGAGCGCGATGGAGGGCTGTTGCAGCGCCTGGGTCAACACGGCGACACCGGCTTGCTCCAGGATCGAACTGCGCGTCAGCCCCGCCGTTTCGACGGCCATGTCGGCATCCCGAATGCGCGAGTGCGCCGCGGTCAGGTCCGACCGTCCCTGCATCAGCCCGCGCATCGCGCTGCTCAACCGATTGCTCTTCGCCCCCAGCGTCCCGCGCAGGTCGCTGAAGATCCCGATGTACTCGTCGGCGAGGTTCAGGATCCAGCTGCGACCGACCTCGACGTTCATGTGCGCGACGGAGAGACCAGGACCGAGCGGGCTGAAGTTCACGGTGTCGATCCCGACCGTATCGCCGGCATCCAGGCCGACCTGGATGTTGATCTGTCCGACGCCATTCATCAGCGAGTTGCCGTTGAACTCGGCCTCGCTGATGATGCGCGTGATCTCGCTCGAGTTCTCCTGATGCTCCTGCTCGATGATGGCCAGGTCATCGGCGTTCAACGTCTCGTTGTAGGCTTGCAGCACGAGCTCCTTCTCGCGCATCAGGATCTGCGACAACTCCCCGAGGTAACCCTCGAACGTCTCGAGCAACGAGATCCCGTCCTGCGTGTTGCGCTCGGCGACGACCATCGAACGGACCCTCGAGTTCATTCTCTCGGCGATGCCCAAGCCGGCCGCATCGTCCGACGCCCGTTCGATGCGAAGCCCCGACGACAGACGACGCAAGTGGTCGTTCTTCTCGGTCGAGGCGTGGAACAGATGCCGCTGCACCGTGAGGCTCGACATCGACGTGTTCAGGCGAAGGCTCATCGCACGCACCTCCGGCCCGGTCCCGAACAGCGACAGAGCGCGGTGCGAGATTCCGATTCACGGCGAAGAGCCCGCACGGCGATGCGGGTTCTGGGGCCGCCCGGGCGCTGGGGAGGCGCCGCTCGAGGGTGGAGGACAGGGGACATGGGTGGTGTTCCCATTCCTTCGACCCGGGTTTCCGGGCCGCCCCAGCCCAAATGCAACTTCTTGAAACCGGCCCAGATTCTGGCCTAGAACCAGCCCTCAAGGCATCAGGAGACCGGGTTGGTGGCCCACAGCGTGGCCTCGGTCACGAAGCCTCGATCGTCCATCTCGAGGCAGGCGATGACCAGTTGAGCGACGTCCACGGCCCGCAAGCGGTCCGGCCGTTCGGTCTGATCCTCGCGGCCACCGAAGGGGGTGATGACCTCGCTCGGGTTGATCTGCATGACCCGCACGCCCGCGGTTCGCAACTCGGCTCGCCAGCACTCGGTCAACCCCGACAAGGCGAACTTGGAGGCCGCGTAGGCTCCCCCTCCGGGATAGCCGCGCCGCGCCGCGGTCGAACCGACGTTCACGATGCTGCCGCTCGAGCGGGCGACCATGCGTTTCGCCGCTTCGCGTCCCACCAGCATGGCGCCGGTGACATTGGTCGCCAGGACCGACTCGAAGGATGCGCGGTCGGTGTCCAGCAGGGACGCGCGGTAGCCGAAGGCGGCGTTGTTGATCAGCGCATCGATGCCGCCGAACGCTTCGTCCAAGCGTGCGTACATGCGCGTGACCTGGTCCTCGTCGGCGACGTCGCAGGGGATCGCCAGGACGCCGAGCTCGGCGGCGGTGCGTTCGAGGACTTCGGGGCGTCGTCCACAAATGGCGACACGAGCACCGCGTGCGACGAGTTGGCGAGCGAGCGCGAGGCCGATACCGGTCCCGCCGCCCGTGATGAGAATCTTGGAGTCTTCGATCTGCATCGCTGCAGTCTACGACTCCACGTGCTCAAGGGGAGTCGGTGTCCGGGCGCAGGACGCTGTCCTGGTCCACCAGGACCGGCGCGCCCGTTTCCGGATCTTCATGACTCGGCATCGAGAGGGCCGAGCGACTCAAGGTGCCGTAGACCAAGCAGGCGAAGGCGACGGCCCAAACGAGCACGGCGACGAAGGGCGGGGGCCGGCGGGTGAGTCTCAAGCGCGGTCCCTCCGACTCTTCGTCCCGCGGCGAGCCTCTTCGAGGCGATCGCAGTACGCCTGCAGGGCGCGCTCCGCCGTTTCGGCCGCGGCGAGTTCACGCTTCAAGCTGCGGGCCTGCTGGCGCGCGGCCTCGAGGTCACGGCGCAGATCGGTCAGCTCACGAACGCGTTCCTGAGCGGCCTGGGAGCGCATGTTCAGTTCCTTGAGATGCTGGCTCTCGGCCGCGATCCGAGTTCGCTCGGAAGCGATGGCGCGGGACTCCGCATCCATCGACCGCAACGCCGTCGCGGTTTCGTTCTCGCGCGCGATCCGGGCGGACTCCTGAAGGCCGGTCACCTCGGCTTGCAGGGAGTCCCAGGTCGCGAGCTTCTCCCGAGCCTGGGTGAGCTCCGCGAACTGCAAGCGATGCGTGTCCATCAGCGCCTCGAAACTCAGCTTCAGGTACGTGTACTGAGTCCGCAGAGCGGCTTCGACCATCCGTTGGTGTTCGGAATCCATCTGGGGCGTCTCCACCTCTTGGTCCTCATGCTCGATGAGGCGAGGCCGGAACGCACCCGGTGTGGCGGCAGGTGTGGGTTCTTGTGCGGGCATTCTGATGAAACCTATCCCGCGCCGGACGCGAGGTCGGAAGCCCGAGAAACCTGGCAGCCAGGGTCCAGATGCGAGACATCCAAGGAGGTGGAACTTCTTTCCGCATCGGTGATCGTGCGCGGGTTCGCTTGACCACGTGGGACGGATGTCCTCTGCTGCGGACGATGCATCCGTCTCCCCACCGAACGGCGACCGGGCCCCGCGTCCTGGCGGTGACCTTCCTCCTCGCGTGTACGTCGGGTTGTGGCGACGCACCGGCCGAGCCCGTGCGCTCGAGCGAACTCCCGCCCGGTTTCTGGTTCGACGAGGCCTTCCCTTCCGGTGCCGCGGACCTGGACCTCGAACGGCGCGAGGACCTGGAGGCCTTGACCGGACTGGGCTACGCCTCGGGCTACGAACGCGCGGGTTCGACGCTGGGCGTCACGCACTGGGACCGGGAACGGACGCGGTCCGGCTGGAACCTCTACACCTCCGGGCATGGACCCGAAGCGGTGTTGATGGACATGGCGGGCCAGGTCGTCCACTCGTGGAACCTGCCCTACGACCACGTTCCGGACGCGCCTGCGATGCCCGACCCGAACATGGCCGCCTGGCGACGCGCCGCTCTCTTGCCCGATGGCGGGCTCGTTGCGGTCCACGAAGGGCTCGGCGTCGTCTGCGTCGATCGGGACTCGAACCTGCGCTGGTCCCACTTCGGCGGCGAGCATCACGACGTCGTCGCACGCGCCACGGATGGGCACGTCTTCGTCCTGACCCAGGTGGAGCGCGAGGTCCCGAGCACCGGCCGCACGCACTCGATCCTGGACGATGCGCTCACCGAGCTCGACGGGAACGGTCAGGTCGTTCGCAGCGTGAGCTTGACCGATGCGCTGATGCGTTCGATGTGGGGCTCCCTCCTGCACGAGCAACCGCCGGGCAAGCGCGACCTGTTGCACGCCAACAGCCTCGAGCTCGTCGACGAGCGCCTGGCCGCTACGGACCCACGCATCGAACCGGGTCAGTGGTTGGTCTGCCTGCGCGACCTGAACGCCGTCGTCACCGTCGACCTCGATCGAGAGCGGGTGACCTGGCTCTGGCAAGGTCCGTGGGGGCGCCCGCACGACCCGACCGTCGTCGAAGATGGGCGCCTGCTGATCTTCGACAATCTGGGACGCAAGCCCGGCGGTTCGCGCGTGGTGGAGCACGAGGTCTTCCCCGAACAGCTCACGTGGGTCTGGAGCGCGACGGAGGAGGGGTTGTTCTCCCCCGTCTGCGGAGCCGTGTCGCGCCTGGCCGACGGAAACACCCTGGTGACCGAGACCTGTCGCGGCCGAGCCTACGAGGTGACTCCAGACGGTGGGATCGTCTGGAGCTTCGTCAGCCCCCACCGCACCGGCCGGGACGGTCGCCTCGTGGCGGCGCTGTTCGAGGTCGTGCGCATCCCGGAACGACCCCCCTGGCTCGCGACGCCGCGCTGAAGGCCAAGAGGGGTCTCCGGGAACGCCGAGGGCCCGTGAAGCCCTCCGAGGGCGTTGCGGTGACGGTTCTCCACGGGCCCGGATTCCCGGGCCGGAGGTCTCAAGTCGGGGCGCGGGTCCGGACGAAGAGTCCGTCGGCCCTGGACCTACCTGCATCATGTTCTACCGCAAGCGTCACCACCTTCCGTACTCCGAGAAACGCTCCCAAGAGCGGGTCAACCTCCCCGACGCCGACTGCCTCGTCGTGCAGATCCAGCTTCCTGATGGGGAGGTCATCCATGGCGAGTTGATCGACCTGACGATCGGCGGCGCTGGGATCCGGGTTCCCGTCGAGTACGGGACGATGCGCCCCGAAGACCTGGCCCAACTGCTGATGGCCCACCCGCTCGACGGCTGGGAGGTCCACACGCCGGTTCGCTTGTCCCGCACCACGCCGGACGGTCAGGACCATGTTCTGCTCGGCCTGCAGTTCATCAACGAGGGCAACCTGTTCGCGCAGCTCGAGAACGCGATGGCGCGCTACTTCAACCGCCGACAGAGTTCGCGCGTCACGCCCGAGCTCGACGCTCAACTCCCGATCTCCCTGAAGTGGGGCCCCCACCGGGTCCACTCCCGTGCGACCGACCTTTCCCGCGAAGGCGTCGGCCTGTCGGTCGACCTCGTTGCAGCGGTGAACCTCGAGGAAGGCGTCTCGGTCCAGGCGAAGCTGGAGTTCCCCGGCGAACGGAACCCGATCGAGATCGAAGCGGTGATCCGGCGCATGCAGCGCATGGAGGATCGTGTCTTCCTGGGCTTGCAGTTCGAGATGGACCCGAAATCGAACTCGTTCCCCGGTGCCGAGGTCGTGACGACCTATGTCGAACAGCGCAAACACGAACAACAGGAATGGGAAGAGGGCTTCGCGGCCTGATCCCACCAAGCTGACCGCAGCTACCAGCCCGTCCGGAACC
>TARA_R110002126_G_scaffold133309_3_pt1 | contig 28702 bp, 53 predicted proteins | sample TARA_R110002126 | Tara Oceans TARA_R110002126 (sample SAMEA4397536) | marine metagenome | biome: Polar Biome; feature: [DCM] deep chlorophyll maximum layer (ENVO:01000326); material: water (ENVO:00002006), including particulate matter (ENVO:01000060) such as... | depth 30 m | reverse complement strand
AGACAAGCCGTAGTAGAAGCGTGGGCTAGGTCATTTGAGAACGTAATTAAACGTAATACAGATAAGAAATCGCAAGAGTTTTTCAATAAGGTATTTGACTTTTTAGATAGTCCATCTAAAGAATCGTTTGACGCTGCCACCAACGTTATGCCGTCTTATGACTATTACCAGTACATGAACCCATCTGAGTACTGGGCGGTTAATGCTGAGAAGTTAATGGCTGCTAAGTTAGGTTCGCCTTGGGCACGTTTTGTATCCGCTGTTAAAAAACTGCTTGAAGCGCTTAAGAGCGTGTTTGGTGTAAACAACACCTACGCAGTTCATAAAGAATTTGACAATCTAATCAATGGCAAAATTGAGCGTACAAAGAACGAAGAAATGCTCATTGATTACTTGTTAAAAGGCAAAGTAAAACTTGACTTCCTTGAAAACATTGATGACATTAGAAATCTTTTAGAAAAACATAATCGTCCTAAACCTCCTACAAAACCATCGCTTACTGTAAGAGATGCGTTTATGGGTGGGTACGATAATGCTAAAAACACAGTTAGAAAGATACAAGAACAACCATTAATGGCTGCCAGCAACATGGTTGGTAAGGCAGACCGTGCTTTAACTTATCAGCGTAACAAAAACATTTTTTATGGTACTGGTTTAGAGCAAGCAGATCGAGAGCGTTATGGTGGCAAAGTTCGCAACGCTCACCAGCAAGCAATTGCATCTGTAGCCTTGGTAAATGCTATCCATTCTGGTCATGTAGCTACACAAGTTATGACACAGGGTAAATTGATATTTAATCAGGCTACCCAGATGTTCCAGGCTGCTAAAGATAAATTCTCAATGGCTAATGTAGTTAGGGCCAAAGCAGAATTAATTAAAAGAATTGGTAACGTAGATTATGCAAACGGTCTTATACAAGGTTACTTTGAGGCCAAGCGTTCCCGTTCTATTATTAATGAATATTTAGATCGCACAGCGGCTTATGAAAATGCCAAGGCTGCTGGTATAAAAGGTGATGATTTAGCAGAGCTTAAGAAAGAACTTAATAACATTGAAATTGCTATGCAGAAAATCAATATGACCGATGAGGCTATTGATGACTTTATTAATGAAGAAAAAACCAATCCAGAACTCAGAGAAATGATGGATAACTGGACGGCTGTGAACCAAAACATGATTGACATGATGGAGTTCTCAGGCATGATCAGCAAACAACGGGCTAAGACTCTACGCAATATTAAAGACTATGTGCCTTGGTATCGCATCATGGATGATCAGGTTGATGTCCATGCGCCTTCTGGTTCATCTCGTGGGCAGACTAATGTTGGTCGTGAGAAGAAATTTAAAGCTGGTGAAGTAGATCGAGGAATTGATGACATTGTGGATAACATGATCCATAACGTCTTAACCTTAACCCGTAACTCAATGCGTAACTATGCAGCCAATCGTATTGTTATGGAGTATGGAACCCGCAAAGAGAACGGCAAGCTTAAGGTATTTCCTAATGAAGAGCCCAGTCCAGAAGGCGTTCGCTTTAATATTTTGGCAGCTGGTAGGCGTATCGTGGTTGAAATCAAAGATCCTTTAGTAGCCGAATCAGTCATTGGCATGGAGAATATTGACATACCAATGAACGGTGCGTTGGCGTTTATGGCTAATACTTTACGTAGATCTATTACTACTTTCCCAGCATTCCAAGTGGTTCAGCTATTTATGGATGCTCCAACTGCTGCTTTAGTTACTGGTCTCAAGCGCCCAGATAAAGTATGGGCTGGCGTGTTTACCAGTTTCTTAAAGAATCTTCGTAAAGATGATCCAATTGTTGCTAACTTACGATCCTATGGTATTGGAGGCTATCAATCTTCAGCCAGAACCCCAGAGAAAGAGATCCAGATGGATATCGGTCTTATTGAGGGATCTTGGTTTGCCAAGGCTATGAAGGGTCTGGATCGCTTTGGAGATGCCTCTGACTATGCCCAGCGTAGATCTGTTTACTTGCAGACATTAAAAGAAACAGGCGATGAATTATTAGCTGTCTTCCAAGCCAACAATGTGATTGACTTCCAAAAGCGTGGAAGCGGTCAAATTGCTCAATTATTAACACGGCAAGTAGCCTTTATGAATGCCTATGCTCAGTCTATTGATGTATTGGCTAAAGGCATAGCTGGTGGTGGATTAAAAGGACTTAGCCGTAGTCAAGCATTTGCTCGCATGATTACAACAGGAATGTTGCTATCGTCCGCTACCATTGTGTATTGCATGCTGGTCGGTGATGACGATGAATATAACAAGCTCGATGATCAGACCAAGATGCGTAACATTTACATTCCTGGTTTGGATATGCGTCTGCCTATGCATACAGGTGCGAGCTTCTTCTTTAAAGCTGTCCCTGAGTTAATCTACAACGCAATAATGAAAGATGGAACCAAGGACGAGTACGATAAGAAACGCCTGACCAGAGCTCTTAGCAAGGCTGCCGCAGATTCTTTGCTTGGTCCTAACATTACCCCCTCTGGTGTCAAGCCTGTCATAGAAATTACTCTTAATAAGAACTTCTTTACTGGAGGTCAAGTAACGCCAAAAGGGATGGAAGATCTAGCCGCTTTCCGCCAATACAACCAGAATACTTCTGAGCTTGGCAAGATTATCAGCGCCTTGACTGGTACAGAAAAGACCCGCTTGCTAAACCCAATGGAGGCAGATCACCTAATGCGTGGCTTGTTAGGCACAGTTGGAGCAGCTGCTATGTGGGGCTCCAATATGCTGATTGGTAATCGTCCTGAGCCACAAGCTAAAGACAATCCATTCTATGGTCAGTTCATCATGCCAGACGTTCCCCGTGGTCGTGAGGATCTTTACTATGACCTTAAGACTAAGACCGATGAGGCTTATAAGACCCATCAGGATCTACTCAAGAAAGGTCGTAAGGAAGAGGCTCAGCAATGGTTTAAAGAAAACAAAGAGCTTATTCAGGTCTATGGATATACATCATCGATTGAAACTGGCCTTAAAGAGTTGAATGGCGAGATTAGAAGAATCGGTGATCAACCTGAAAACAAGATGGGCTCTAAACAAAAGAGAGATCGTATTAATGAGCTTCAAGAAATCAAAACACGGATACTCAAGGATGTAATATCAATGCGTAAACGAGCTGGTTTAGACGAAAGCTACTTGTAAAAAAAGGGGGGTGTTCTAAGCCCCCCAAAACGTGAAGAAGCCACATTGCTGCGGCATCTTCATTTTAGTCCAGTGTTAGGACAACAATGTTACAGGCCCCATCCTTCTTGACCTCTTGGCGGACAATGTGGATCTCGTCTATCTGGGAGTCGTTTTCATAACAGCCCGCATGCTCGCAGGCATCTAGCAGTGACTTTAAAACGTTGTCCAGATCCCTTTTCCTGCGGTCTGGGGGGTACAGAGCCACATGTATGGCTAGACGACCTTCTAGGGGCTGTATTCCAGCCTCATTGACCGCATCCATGACCCTTGCTCGGAACTCTTTCCCCTTCTTCCCAATAAAGCGTTGCTTTCCTGAGACACCCCAGTAGTGGTTAACACTAGGGGGGTAGGGTAGTTCTAGCTGTATGTGCATGGTCATATTATAGTAGATGAATTATATTGGGTACAACCTATTGACATGGTATTTATTTTGCGCCACAATTGTTTTCAGTGTAACTGCTAGGAGTAAAAATGAGAACTATTCCGTATACCACTTCGACAGGTATTCAGATTGGCTGTCGATACAACGAGTCACCAAAGCCCATGCCCATCGATGATGAGGACATGATCTATATCCAAAGCCTGTTTATCTTCCCACCAGAGTGGCATCGCCAACGCAACTTAGAGCGCTTGGTATTAATTGGATGTACTGGGTTTGTCATGCTTCTTGGCGTTGTTTTATTGATGACAAGCAAATGAGAAAGGGATGGAAGACTCGCATGGACGAGCGCAAATACTTTGAGGACAAGAGAGATGAACGGGATCAGAAACTCCAGTTCTTCAGAATGATGCGCCAACATATGTACGAACAAATGCAGATGGATCTAGCTACAAGGAGTAAGAATGAAATTAACTAACGAATACGGCATCCCACAGACCTTTATCAATGTCTTGGAACGCCCTACCTACAACAAGGGCAAGGCTCACCTGTCCGCTACCCAGCTACTAAATAGCCCCAAGATCGTAGCATTGACCCGTAAGTTTGATGATGAGATTGAGCAAGATGCCTCGGACATGGTTTGGTCAGTAGTCGGCTCAGCTATCCATAACTTCCTCGAACAGGGTAAGGATGAGAACCATATAGTCGAGCAACGCATCCACATTGAGCATGATGGCTGGCACATTACTGGGGCGATTGACCTACAGGAAGTAGCTCCAGATGGCATCCATGTTAAGGACTATAAGTTCACCTCGGTCTGGGCCGCTATGAACGAGAAGCCTGAATGGGAGAACCAGCTAAACATCTATGCATGGTTAGTTGAGAAGGTTAAGAAAGTGCCTGTCAAGTCAGTCACTATTGCAGCTATGTTGCGTGATTGGAGTAGGCGTGATCGGGAGAAAGATGGCTATCCCAAAGCTCCTATCCTAGAGATCCCTATAAAGCTGTGGCCTATGGAGGAACGTGAGGCTTATATTGCCAAGCGGATCTCCCTACACAGTGCCTGTGAGTTTGCCATTGAGACTGATGGCGGTCTACCAGACTGCACCCCAGAAGAGATGTGGGAGAAGCCCACAGTATGGGCGGTGCGTAAGAAAGGTAATGTTAGGGCGAAAGCCTTATATGAATCAGAAGCCCTTGCTAAGGAAGCCTTAGAGCAACACGGCAAGGACTATGAGATCGAAGTGCGTCAGGGCGAGCGTACTCGGTGTGCAAACTTTTGCCCAGTCTCCCAGTACTGCCAACAGTATCGGGATTATTTATCAACTAAGGAGAATGTATGAAGAAGCTAATTGCTGTGGCGTTTATCGCCTTGATGTCTACTGGTGTTATGGCTCAGGTCAAGTGTGAGTCTGATGGTCGTGGCGGTATGTGCTGTTGGGATACCAAAGTTAATGGCCCATGGAAACCAATTGGGTGCTAATTATGAGAACAGAGATAGCAAAAATTACCCCATCAATGGCAGAGCATTACCTGAGTAAGAACGTCTTAAACAGGAATATTAGTCAGCGTTTGGTTGACAAATATGCGCACGACATGGAGAACAACAACTGGGAGCTAAATCACCAGGGAATTGCTTTTTATGATGACGGTTCTGTTGCTGACGGTCAGCATCGTTTGCTTTCCATTATTAAGTCAAGGAAAACTGTTCAGATGATGGTTACAACTGGACTGAAAAAACCGTCTGCCATTACTATTGATGTTGGTCGCAAGCGTTCTATGGCTGATGGCATTCACATTGGCGGATTGTCTGATTGGATCTTTAAGCGTCATATTTCTTTAATGAATCAGATTGCAGATCCAAGAAGATTAAGCGCACAAGAAACAGTTGAATGGCTTGAGAACATGAAAAGCAGTGCTGAGTTTGCGGTTGATGTACTTCGTTCTAACAAGCGCTCATTGGTTAATAGTGTGCTACATGCTGCTATGGCGTTGGCTCACTTTTACAACCAAGAAAAAGAGTTGCAGTTAAGAAGGTTTGCTGAGGTCTATATGGAAGGTTTAGCTACCAACAAAAGGGAGCTTTCTGCCATTAAATTGCGTGATGAGTTTCTGACCAATACTCGAAATGGTGGAGCTTACCAAAGAGATAAGTTTTTAAAAGCTCAACGTGCTATCCAAGCGTTCATAGATGAGGAAGTGCTTAATCGTTTGGTTAGACCAAAGACAGATATTTGGACGTATAAACTTGAGGAATAATTATGAGTGTGTATAAAAAACTGCAACAGGCTAGGATGTTGCTACAGGGCACAAAGTTAACGAAGTCTGGCAAGAATAAGTTTGCTGGTTACGAATACTTTGAGTTAGGCGATTTTCTTCCAGCAATTCAGAAGATCTGCCATGAGATAGGGCTGTGCGGTGCGGTCTCGTTTACCGAGAATATGGCATACCTACAGATCAACGATGTAGAAGATGGTACCTCCATCATGTTTACATCGCCCATGAGTTCAGCAGCCCTAAAAGGGTGCCATGATGTACAGAACCTTGGTGCGGTGCAGACTTACCTCCGTAGGTATCTATGGACTAATGCCTTTGAGATCGTGGAACATGATGCATTGGATGCAACTACTGGTGCAGTAGAGGTAGCCAAGAAACCAGCTGTAACAGCTGTTACACCTGAACCTAAGAAGCCTACCCCAAAGCCAATCGCTGGTGAGAAAGGTGAGTGGCAGATTGTGGCACCAGGAAAGCCAGCTGATAACGTAGAGGACTGGCTTGATCTGATCAAGATTGCCTCACACCAACTACTCGATCTTACCGATAACGAGGAAGATGTCATGTTGATTTTTAAGAAGAACAAGGCGCTATTCGATACCGTTAAGGCTACCGATGCCACGTTCTTTAAGGAAATGATGGGCAAGTTTACAGCTAAGAAAAACGAATTTACTAAGGAGGAAGCGTAATGGCTTACGAACCAAAAGCAAACTCAGGCACCCTGTGGCCTAACGATAGAAAGAAATCTGAAAATCACCCAGATGTGCGTGGTGATATCTACCTAGACCGAGATCTCCTCAAGGCTTTGATGATGAAGCACCCAGAGGGGCTGGTTAAAGTATCTATTGCTGGCTGGAAGAAAGAGTTCAATGGCAAGAAGGCGCTATCTATTTCAGCCTCTGAGCCGTATGAGAAGCCAGCTCAAGAAGATGACCTACCTTACTAGGAGCAGATATGGGAAGAACTAAAAAGTTATATACATTTGCCGATATCAATACTGCTTTAAAGCGTTCTAAAGATTTAAAGGAAAATGAACCATCTATTGAATCTTTGTATGAGGCCAGTGATAGCAAAGATGTTCAGATTGCAGAGCTAAACCACCAAATTATTGGTTATAAGGCTGTGATCTCTTATCTTGAGCATCAACTAGGGCTTGGGAAAAGTCAATGAAGACGATCCAATTTGAGGGAGTTAAGGTTGCTCTCAAACAGGATAAGACTGGCTATGTCTTGACCTTATCTATGCACCCAGACGATATCCCAGAGGACCTCCTTCGGGATTTTGTCGGTGCTAGATATCAGGTGGTCATGGTTAGGATTGGAGCAGATGAGTCCCCGTTAAACAGAGAAGAGTTCATTGGCGATAAGACTGTTCGCATCGCTGGTTTGCTATGCCGTGATCCTAAGTTTTGGAAATATTTATATGACGGTGGTCAAATCTTTGAGGAAGAAGAGGAGATGGCAACAGACTGGCTACGTCACCGTCTAAATATTAAATCCCGTTCTGAACTAAAGACCAGAGAAATAGCACGAAGCGAGTTTTATATAATATTAGAGGAATTTAACAAATGGAACAAAAAAAGTTAATTCCATACTCGGTCTATTTGCCAGTTGAGCATTACAAAAAACTCAAGATAGCAGCCAAAAACCGTAAAGCTTCAGAGCTGATACGGGATGCTATTGGCATGATTGTGGATGGTCAAGATTTATATAACAGCGGATACAACAAGGGCATAAAAGATGCAGCCCAGCTTGTTTACGATTGCCCAGAGGCCCAGATGATAGCCATAAAAGGGAAAGATCTTGGCTCTATCCTAACCGATCAGATTGAATCATTGGAGATTAAGAAATGACCGACCAAGATAAAGAGTATCTGCGTGATCTTATGGCTATGTTTGCTTTAAATGGAATTTTGTCTTGCAACTATGATGTTGGAGAAGAGCCAGCAGTATTGGCATATAAATATGCAGATGAAATGATGGAAGCTAGAGAGCCAAAATCAACAATAGGATTGCCAGCCATTAAAAGAAAGCGCACCAAATGATAGTCACCCTCCTTAATATGTTTGCCCTATTTGTGGCTACCTGTGCGGTGCTAATATTTATAGTGGTGTTTAGCTTCTTCCTGTTCATTATGTATGCCTGTATATATGTTGGTTGGAGAGAGATCAAAGGGATGCCGTTGTCTGAGTTATGGGAGAGGATTCAGAAATGAACCCAATAGGAAAAAAAGTAAGAGACAAAAAGCTGACCCCAAGAGATTGGGAAAGAATGTCAGCGTATGGCTATGGTTTCTTTTATGGAAAATCTGGTTATGAATTGGATGCTCCTTGGCATCACGAAGACCCCGATTTTAAGTATGTCATAGCAGGATTTATGGCTGGTCATGAATTGTTTTGTATGTATGGTGTAGAAGACAGTTATGTAGACTATAACTTTGACATACCTGAAGATGAAGATGGCAAGTATGTGCATATAGGGCAAGAAAAATGAACGCATACGACATTGCCAAAGACTTGGATAGAGAAGGTAAATTCCCAGGTCATGTTTGCTACGGCACAAGCCCGTTGTTGGTAAGAGCCGCCAATAAACTACGCAAGCAAGCAGACCAAATAACAAAACTAGAAGAAGAGAACATGCTATTGCGTCAAGCTATGGATAATGCTTTTAATGGTTTGGAGTCTAGCATAGCAATGAATAAGGCACAGGCAGAAAGATTTGCGGAGCTGGAAAGAAAGCATAAAGAAGAGTTTGACTACGCTGAAAAACTATTAAAGGAGAGAGATAAATGACCACTTGGACTACCGAAGATCGTGAAAACGCATCACCCCCACACGTAGTAACTAGCGGGGCAAGCTATGAGCCTATCCCGTTTGCGGGTATGGTAGCCATTAATGACCAAGAAGACCGAGAACAAATGTTGCGAGAGCAGTTGCACATTGTTCAGGCTGAATGCCAAAGGTTGCAAGGTATATTAAGACGAGCTGGGATTCCATATTAATATGAACCGCATGGAAGAAGAATTTAACCAATGGGCTATGAATAACATAGAGCCTTGGCCTCATCCCCAAAAGATCTTACAAAATTATTGGATCGTCTGGCAAGCAGCTTGGAATCGAGCATACAATGTATCCTCAAGTGTAAGGATCCATGACGATGATAACGGGCGATGTTAATAAAACAACTGGGTTTCAGGCAGAGCTAACCCACGAAGAGATAGCCAAAGAGATGGGCATATCCCGTGCCTATGTATCTTTTTTGGAAAAGACCGCATTGGAAAAGATTAGGATAGCCTTACGAGCTCGCTATGATGTCTATTCCCCAGATGATCTTGTATGACCATCTACCGCAATAAGAAGCTCTTAGAATTAGTTAGAACCAGCCCATGCCAGAACTGTGGCAAACAAGACGGGACAGTCTGCGCTGCCCACTCCAACCAGCTCCGTGACGGAAAAGGGAGATCCCTCAAGGCCCACGATTACCGCATTGCAGCATTATGTTATCGCTGTCATTCCAATCTGGATCAGGGCTATCAGATGGATAAGGAAGAACGCAGGGAGCTATGGGAAGAGGCCCACCGCAAGACCATAGGTTGGCTCTTTGAAAACGGACTTGTTGATACCCGTTAAGACCTATTGATACCTCTTAAGACACAATATATTGACGTTTGTTTCTCTCATGTGGTACATTTAGTTGTCAGCCCACACTCTGACATGCCGTCATCACTGGTCGTTTTCCTAGCAGTTAACTATCCTCAGACGGCAAGCCCTCGGTGAACACACTCACCTCAAAACCCCCAGACTAAACCCCTGGGGGTTTTTCTTTACAAAGTTGTTGCAAATTTATTTCTGTTGGTTTAATCTACTAGAACTGCTAGGTAACACGGCTGGTGATTGAAACAAATCACTAGTGACAATTAGGTAACAATGTGCCATTTATGGCATGTAGTTTTGCCTCTCTTGTCTAGCCATGTTACCGACCAGTTGCAGTGCATTGGTCGGATTCTTTAACGACAGCGATGCGCCTAAGACCCCCTACTGTGGGATTAGATCTGAAACAGGGGAAAGGATGGCGAAGCCAGAGTCCTAGATCGAACGTCTGGTGGGTGCTGTGGCTCCAAAAAGCAACAGTTGAAGGCAACCTAGGATAGGCTAGGTGCGTTCACCAAAAAGCAACTTTACTGTATTACTTAGTTAACTGTACTAATAACTTACTGTCAATATGAGTGCCTATAAGCCATTCAATCAAGCCGTCCATGACGCATGCGATCCGCCAGCACGGGATGCGGTGATTCGCTACCACGCTTCAAAGGGTCGTATTGCCAAGCCCCATCCAGACAAATACATGGTGGACTTGGTGATTGAGAATGAGTTTATGGTTCCCGTTGGATACTGTGAGATTGAGATGCGTGAATGGGATTATGTCCCAAAGGAATACGAAACAATTCACGTTCCAAGCCGTAAAAAGAAGCTGGTTGATAACGACCTACCAACTACCTACTTTGTAGTCTCCAAGAGCCTTAAACGGGCTTGGTGGTGCAATACCAAAGACATTCTGGCATCTCCGCTGGTGGAGGTTCCGAATAGAGCTGTAAAAAAAGGTGAGTATTTTTATGATGTCCCAAAGAAAAAATTTAAAGAAGTAGAACTTGCATAGGTATAAATATTCCCATAGAATGAAGAGTCAAACTGCTAGGAGAACCATGAAATCTGATTCCATGACTGATCGGATAGTCGAATATATCCGCCAAGAAAAAGTAGCAACTACTGATCGTATTGCTAGTCTTACCAAATTAAACAAAGCTACCGCAGCTGGTCTTTTAACCCACCTGAGAAAGACCAACAAGATTGTAGGTGGAGAGGGCTTATGGGCTTTAAACAATACCGATTTAAATCAGGCCAATAAGATTATGCAAAACAAACAAACCAGCGTTCCTGATATGACAAGCATCATGAACCGCATGGTAACAACAGGTAAATAACATGAAGAAATTAAATCTACTAAACATTCGTATTGATGGCGGAACACAAGCCCGTGTTCAGCTAAACCAAGATGTAGTCAAAGAGTATGCTGAAAAGATGCGTGACGGGGAAGTGTTCCCTCCCGTAACAGTGTTCCACGATGGCTCAGAGTATTGGCTGGCTGATGGATTCCACAGATACTTTGCGACCAAAGCCAACGGCACAACCAGCATTGAGGCTGATGTAAAGACAGGCACCCTAGATGATGCCATCCTGTTTGCCTTTTCCGCCAATGGTAGGCGTGGTCTATCCATGTCAGCCGAGGACAACCGCAAGATCATTATGGCTATGCTCAAGCATGCCGAGTGGTCAAAGTGGGCCCTTACTGAGATTGCTAAGCATGTTGGCGTATCCAAGATGACAGTTAGCCGTGTCAAGGCATCCATGGATACCCCAGAGGGAGAGTCCACAGTTAAGAAATACAAATACAAAGATGAAGTTCGTGAGATGGACACCGCTAAAGTCAAGCCACGGGCACCAACCACTAAGCCAGATGTAACCACGGCTAATCCAACCGCAGAACTAAATGATCGTATAGGGGAACTTACCGATACTATTAATTCTTTGGCTGAGGAAAATACTCTGCTGAGGGATAAGATTGCGATTGGTCAGTGGGATGCCAGCGAGATTGAGAAGATTGATGCTGAGCAAACAATCAAACATCTGAGAGATCAGATTCGTATGTATGAGATTGATAACAAGGCTTTGCGTGAAAGCAGGGATATGTATCAGAATCGTAATGCGGAGCTGACCAAGACAATCAAATCATTGACAAGCAAACTTAAAAAATTGGAGTCTGTCGTATGAGTGATTATGGAGAAATCTGTATTGCACTAAGAAGCACAGTGCGTGATGCATATGAACTAGCCAACCAAGGTAATATGAAAGAGGCTTTGCACGAAGCGAAGTTTCTTTCAGCATTGGCTGACCAGCTAGTAGAAGCATTAAAACAAAAACAGTAGGGTGTAAGCCCAGCCCAAGCCATGGGGGAATCATGGCAGTTAGAGGATAAAAATGAGTTTAGAGTTGCGTGAGCATCAGATGCATGTCATTGATGCATTAAGAGAAGGTTTTAAAGCAGGTCATAGAAGTCAGTTGTTATATGCCCCAACTGGGTTTGGTAAGACAGAAGTAGCGATCTACCTAATGAAAGCCACGGCTGACAACTACAAAAGATCAGCCATGGTATTAGACAGGATTGTTCTGGTCGATCAGACCAGCCTAAGACTAACCAAGTATGGCATCAATCACGGAGTGTTCCAAGCGGATCATTGGAAGTTTGATAAGCGACAGCGTATCCAAGTATGCTCAGCTCAGACATTAGAAAGACGGGCAGACTTTCTGGATGTTGATCTGTTGATTGTGGATGAGTGTCATATCACCAGGGAACAGACCTCCGAGTTCATCAAAAACAATCCCAAAGTTAAGATCATTGGGCTCACAGCCACCCCGTTTACCAAAGGTCTGGGTGATCTATATACCAATGTAGTCTGTGGATCAACGACAGAGCAGTTAGTTCTAAACAAGTGGCTGACCCCGCTAAAGGTCTATATTGCCAAAGAGATTGACATGACAGGGGTGAAGAAGGTTGCTGGTGAATGGTCTGCTGACCAAGTAACAGAACGAGGCATGAAAATTACAGGTGATATCGTATCGGAGTGGGAGAAGAAAACCCATGAGGTGTTTGGTAAGCCAGCTAAGACGATTGTCTTTTGTTCTGGTGTAGCACACGGGGCAGATCTGGTAGATCAGTTTGCCCAGAGAGGGTATAACTTTGTTTCAATATCCTACAAAGACAATGATGAGTTCAAAAAAGCAGCCATTGAGGACTTTGCTAAGCCAGATACAGAAATCCATGGTCTGATAGCAACAGACATTCTGACCCGTGGCTTTGATGTGTCTGATGTAATGATCGGAGTATCAGCCAGACCATTCTCCAAATCATTCTCCAGCCATGTGCAACAGATGGGTAGGGTCATGCGAGCCCATGAAGGTAAGGAGTTTGCCTTATGGCTTGATCACTCTGGTAATTTCTTACGCTTTCGGGAGGATTGGGATAAGGTCTATGAGGAGGGAGTCGATAGCCTAGAAGGTAAGCAAGAGAGGGCTAAGAAAGAGCCGACTGAAAAGGTTAAGAAAGAATCCAAGTGCCCATCCTGTGCGTATCTATGGCCTCCCCATACCGATACTTGCCCAGCCTGTGGGCATGTCAGAAAGAAAATGAACCTCGTAGATCATGTAGCTGGTGAGTTGCATGAGCTGATTGGCACCAATAAGAACATGCGTAACGAGAAGCAGACCTTTTATTCTGAGCTGATCTACATAGCCAGAGAGAGAAACTACAACCAGCATTGGGCTAGTCACAAGTATCGGGAGAAGTTTGGAGTATGGCCCAAGGGACTATCCGATATGGCATTACCGCCAACACTAAAGACCATGAATTGGATCAGGCATAAGAACATAGCTTGGGCTAAACGAAGAGATAAGGAAACAGCATGAACGCATGCAAGATTAATAAATTTTAAGGCTGATCCAACCTTTGAACAGAAAATATTATTAGCCTTGTAGATGCAAACATATTTTTTGATTTTTACAGTCGGGTCAGCTTTGATTACAGGCTGTAAGAATAAGTGATGCAACGAGATGGGCGTTGAATCTACATATCCCATCACCATAACAAGAAAGGTAAAAATGAGGTTTGAAGACTTTGCAAGACAGCACGGGCTGATCATTGACAATGTAGTTCCGTTCAAGTGGGTATCGACCCCAACAGAGGATCATCCTCGTAAACGCAACGGCAGATACAAATACATGGGTGATGTAGCGTGGGTGCAGAATTGGGCAACCATGGAGAAGCCAGCCATGTGGAAAACAGATCAGAAAAATACGCTTTCACCTTACCTTATAAGGGCTAGGGATGATGCCTCGTCTGAGAGGGATCGTCTGGCATCCAAAGCATCATCTAAGGCTGGCTGGATCATGCACCAGACCCAAGCCAAAGAACACCCATACCTCAAAGCAAAGGGATTCCCAGAGGAGCAGATGCCCGTCTGGGATAATGATGGCACCTTACTGCTGGTCGTTGCCATGCGAAGGGAGGGCAGAATAGTGGGATGCCAGCTCATCAATGACCAAGGGGACAAAAAGTTCCTGTATGGTCAGACCACCAAGGGGGCAACCTTTACCATGGATGCAAAGGGGATTCCCATTCTCTGCGAGGGGCTTGCTACGGGACTCTCGATTCAATCCGTAATGCGAGCCAATAAAATGCGATATACCATCCATGTCTGCTTTTCCGCATCCAACATGAAAGAGGTAAGTCGGCACATCAGGGAGGGGATCATTGTCGCTGACAACGACCCCTCTGGTGTCGGAGAACGAATCGCCAAAGATACAGGCAAACCTTATTGGATCAGTGATACAGTCGGTGAAGATTTTAATGATTACCATATGCGAGTCGGCATCTTTAAAGCGAGTCAGTCGCTAAAGAAAACGCTTTTGTCATCCCCCGCAAAAACTTTGCCTCAATCTGCCTGACCCGTTCTCTGGAATAGGCATAGGGTCGGCCACTTTCTTCAAGTGAATGACCCTTTGACCTAGCCTTGAGAATGATCCAATACTTATCACGATTCTCTGGAGGGCTCCTCTCAAAAAAACCATCAAAGACCTTCTTAGAGGGGAAATCCACCAGCTCTACTGTTGTGCCCGTATAGATCGGCACCTTACCGCCAAATAGTTTTAGGTTCATTCGTTTGGATCCACTTCTTCAACACTGATTGGTTCCATTTCCCACTCACTAACATCTTTGTGATGGATGGCATCCATAGCGTAATCTTCTGGATCTTCCCCGTTGGGGACATCAACCTCTACATAAGCAGAGCCCGTAAATTGAATAGTAACCCCGTATCTACGCATTTTCATCCTCCTCTTGGACTTTTTCCTTAAACCCAACAACACACAAATACACACCTTCGCAATCAGGATCAAAACCAAAACTCTTGGCTAAATCATCCCAATCCCTAGGCACTATCTCAGGATCAACATACATCCACCCACCCTCTGGCAAAAGTGTGTAACCAGCATCTTCAATTTGTTTTTTAGTTAGCATTTTGATACTCCAAAGAAATCCAGACGCTGGTGTTTCCCTCTAATTCCCCATTTGCATCTTTGTATACGGGATACGCTGTTACCTTAACTATAGCCCCGTGCCCGTCATCCTCGATCCAGACATTGATATCCCAGATAGTGGTCTTGAAATATAGGTCTGGGTCTGGACAGCGGACTGCGTTCCACCAATCCTCAGAGCCATCATATTCATTGGCGATCACAATGTTTGCCTGATATTGAAGCTCAGACCGCACCATCCTGACTGCTTGATCATTCATCCAGAAAACGGATTCATTACCGCCAATGGCGGTGTTACCAACCATGATTGTCATTCTAAATTCTCCTCTCTCTCATCTAAAACCTCATCAGCATGGTAAGAAATTACATCCCAATTTATGCCAACATTTGCATCATGGGATTTTTTGACACGAGCCAATACCTCACGGCATTCCTCATCAGTCAGCTCGACATCAGCCTGATCTGCAACATCCGATATATGCCACCAATCAGAGATCCAATCAGGATCAGATAACCTCTTAACATCATCAGAGCTGGGGATCTTCCAGCCATCTGGGATATCTACTTCAATAACAACTTTCATACATCCTCCTAGCAGTTAAACGGCTAACATTAGCCCCCAAACCGACCCAACGGATCGGCTTGAAGATAATGCTATGCAGACTCACGACAGTGTTGCATCCATTCCATCAGGATCTTTTTAGCCTCCCTTCTATCAACATCAAACTCAGCCTCCAGATATGCACCAGCACCAAGCATATTGATCTCACCAGAGTCCCGTAATTCATTCAAATACTCAAAATACTCACTCATGCTCTTCCTCCTCTAATTGCCAATCATCACAGTCGTAACAGCTCAATATGTCCATGTTCTCAAGCACATCAGGATTAATGGTTTCTTTAAGCCACTTGTTTAGCTCTACTTTGTTAATATCTTCTGGGAATGTAATCTGCGTCCCTTGATCTCCATCTTTGGAGGTGTATTTGCCACAAAATGCCATGCCAGACTCAAAGTAATAAGCCTCAACCTGATACCCTTGCTCGGTCAGCTTGTCGTAGATACCAATAGCTGGTGCCCATGCTGTATTGAAATAACAGAAAAGAGATTTGCCCTCATCTGTAATCTGCGGAGGCTCCACTTCCTTGGTATCAATATCCCACTTAACACCCCAATTCTGGACTCGCCAATCCCACCATGAATCCTCACGGATCGTAGGCTCGTTAGCCAAAATCTTAGCTTTTTCCTCTTCGGTATCAGCAAACTCGGCATTGATCTCTGGGTATGTTTTAGGCACGGGAGTAACAGAGTAATCGGGCTCTGGGTAGATTGCTTTAAAAAACTTTTCATCTTCCCATGCTTTGACCAGCTTTTTAATCATCTTTGGATCATCATGGGTAATAAACAAATTGTTATCGCACCAATTAGGCATTTTCTTTCTCCTCTATTTGAAATAATTCATGCTCAAAACAAACATAATCGTTATGCACATCACACATACTGCATTCAGGATCGGGCTTTAATTCAAACCCTTTTTCGTAAAACTCATCAACCTTTTGCCGTCTGTATGCTAACCACTCATCCGTGGTCATTGATTCAATATCAGGCATTTTTAATTTCTCCATTAAATTCAGCATAACAATCAATAACAGCTCTACCCATATCACGATCTTCTAAATACTTTTCAGCCTTTTCTTCAGCCTCCTCTCGACTGTTTGCCTCAATTTCTATCGTGTCCGTCCACTTCTCAACTACAAAAAATTCATACTTAGGCATTTTTTTGCTCCTGTAAGTAGTTTTGAAACTGCTCAATAAAATACGATTTGCTGAGCTGTTTCTCTTCATCCATGGGTGCGATCTGCAACAGCTCTGGGAATGCATCCCTCAACCGCATGGCATTTTTTGGATCAGCGTGTAAATACGCTTGAGCCAAGGAATAGGCAAAATGCCCACGATCCTCAATTAAGAGGGCAGACCGCCTACCTTGTTCATACTTCTGTGCATCAGTAAACATTAAAATACCCCCTCTTCCTCGTTATATTTCTCTGGGTCATACTCTGCCTCCCAGATGGACGGATTGGCTTTATCAATCTCCACCAAAGTATCGCCATCACCAACCTGAGAACCAACATCCAGAGCCTCCATCTCTTGAGCCGTTACATTGAAATAAATACGGGGATCAATCCAGCTATCCCAATAAGCATCAAACGGCACTCCAGACTGCACCACCCCAATATCAACGGCATACTCAACCCCGTCCTCCCCTCTGATGACGGCATGGTAGACCTTTACCTCATACTTTTTCATACATAACCTCCTAGCAAGTTATGACCACCAAATGATGATCCCCAAACCCTCCACAGAGGGCTTAGAGGCATCACTCAGAGAATGATCCGTGATCGCCTTGAACAATGGCTAAAGCCTCGGCAATACAACCGATAGCCTCGTCTAAATCCACCAACGGATATGCCTCTTGCATATTTTCATTCAGAGATTTGTAAGCCACATTCAATAAATGCTCTAATCTTTGTGTTTGCATAATTTTCCTAACAGTTAAGTTATGACCGCCAAATGGCGATCCCAATGCCCCAAAGGGCATCAGGATCACAGCACTTTTAGGCTGTTGCACTTTCACGAACACGGCTAAAGAATGGTGAACCATCCGCCTTAAATTCATACTCGTTAATCTCAATATTTTCAATAACAGACTCATCCGAGTAATGGCTTTCTACATCCGAGCTGATCTCACACAATGCGGATTCAATGGCTTGCTGATAGGCATAAAACCCATCCCCCGTTTTCTTAAACTCATCATAGAAAACCCCCCAGAGAGTCGCATCCAGACAGTAACCCGTGGGCATATGATCACGATTAAAAGCGGACAGCTCCAGATCAGTAAAAAAAGATTCGTCTAAAGTAGTGCGGACAAAAGATCGATATACCCCGTCACCTATTGACCAATCCATTACATCACCATGCAAACCCTTTACGAATGCTTTGATTGAGCCCATAGCCTCATCAAACCATGGATACTCAAACCGATCTCGGAAATACGCTACCGCCTTACCTTTAGCAGAGTCCGAAAGCTCGGCAAATTTATAAACAGCTACCTTTTTAATTTCCATTTCAAAACCTCCTAGCAGTTAATGACCATCAAATAATGATCCCTAAGCCCTTCAGAAAGGGCTTAAAGGCATTACTCAAAATCAGATCCGACCTCCACCCCATTTTTGCGTAGTATTGCTATGGCGTGATCGTTAAGGCTCATAACCCCGTCATACTCGGACAGCGATCTTTTGCCATCACGATCAAACTCAAACCAGAGCCCAATATATTCAAACCGATCCAGAGTCGGTATATCCCATTCAATGAAGCCCGTATCATCTTTGTTGTAATACAGATCCAAAGTAGATTCATGCTCGCCTAGATCCCTTTCACCCCATGAGCCCTCAAGCTTTAACGGGGATTTCACTTTCATAGTGTCGATTAACTCAGCCATTTATAGCCCTCCAAAAATTAGAAATAAAAATACGCTTCCACCTTAACTATTAAAAAAAACAGATCCACTACCCTACAGAAACAACAGCACAGCCGAAACAGCGACCCAGACCGCATAGGCACCAGCGACCCAGACCAATAAATTAAACAGCCAATTTAGACGGGGAAACATTTAAACCGCCTCCCGTGAGATAGCGACCCCGTAACGGCTCAGGAACCGCACAGCCTCACTATCACCAGCCACAGCTTTAGAAACAAGCTTAGAAAGCTCTTGGATGGGTCTGGAGGGGTTAGCGATTCCCAGATGGTGCCGAGCAATAGCACGGGGCACGGGGCGAGAGTTGATAAAAAACTGAATCATCAGTAACCCCCCTCACGCTTCCAATAATATTCCTCGTCTGTTGAGTAATACTGCTCGACACGATTACGCCCAGCCAGAACCTTTCCAGACCCCTTACAAACCTCACAACAGATATCGTAAGCCCCTTCGAGGTAATCGCTAAATTCCTCGTCATCCCATTCCTCACGATCCGAGCCCGTAATAATGCCGAGGTGCTTAGCGTGTTTGCCCTCGCCCTCACAGTTGGAGCAGATCTCCCAATTTTTATGCATTTTTAAACCTCCGCAGATTGTTAAACCAAGACCCCAGCTCTGGGGTTTCGCCCTTCTGGGCTCATCAGTTGGCTAATTGTTTCTGGATATCTCTCCCCAGCTCGATCCAGCTCTCAGGATGCACCAGACCGAGGGGCGGATAGTCTTCAGGCTTAGACTTTGCGACCTCGGCAGAAAACTGCTCCAGAGCTGTGAGGATCATCAGCGTAGCGAGAGGGTGAGAGTTAATAATTTGATTCAGTTTTTTAGATTTCATGGTTACAGGTTCCTAAAATAATGTCCGTCAGCTTCCCAAAAATCATGGCGTAATTCACAGTCCCAGAAGGCTTGAAAATCAAAATAATTTCGGACAGTCTGGGGGACATCTGACAGCATTCCCGATTGCTCCGCAAAATCCTCAGCAAAGGCTTTGGGGCTGTCATGCTCGCCCCAATAAGCCTCTTCTATCTTGCTTATTTCACAGTCGGAAGCATAGGAGAAATTAGAGCAATAAGCCTCAATCACTTCTATATCAAGGCTTGAGCCCTCCAGATCCTCGGCAAAATCAGCCCATTCGGTCATGCTAAAGGCATCACACGAGCTGGAATAAAAAGGCTTCAGGATCGAGCCCTCATAATCAGCCATCAGGATTTCATCCACAACAGCATTCGGGAACGCAACCTCCAGAGCCTCCCGAATATCCTCCCAGCTTCTGACGGGCATGAGATCCACCCAAATACCTTTTGACGGAATCCCGTCAATATAGAAAAAACCAGCGACAGAAGAGCCAGACGCTGGGGCAGTTGCCGCATTCAAGCGAGCATTGATTGATTGATTTAGATCCATTTTAAAAGCTCCTATTCATAACGGGGGCGATACTCTGGAAACGGCTTAGCCTCGCCCTGATTGATTAAAAAACAATAAACACCCTCGCACAGCACAGAATCAATGGATGGCTTTCCCTCATTCATGAGATCAGCCTCCGCCTCGATACTGTTTCGATAGGCGATTGCCTCCGCCTTAGTGCTAAATACTTTGTTCAAGGGGTGATCCTCTGGGTATCCACAATCGAACCACCAGCCCCCCTCTTCTGGTCCGCCATAGGCACGATCAGTTATAAATAAATGCACGGAAAACATAATTAAACCCTCCTCTAGTTAATGATGTAAAAAACATCCTCAAGCCCTCCAAAAAGGGCTTTGAGCTGTTTTCTACTGAGAGGCATCCTCTAGCGTGGTCATAGCATCTTCAAGGCTTGAGATGCTCTGCTGGAGGTTATCGATAGCGTTCTGAGCAGACTCGCCCTTGTCGCCATTCTGGAAGCTCTCAGGCATATTCGAGAAAGCCTCCTCCTCTTCGTTTAAAACTTCCTCGATCTGGCTCCGCAGATCATCCAGCTTTTGGCTAATGTCGCTTAATGTTTCCCGTCTGGCTTGATTCATAGAACCCCCTCTTTCTGTTGAATTTCATAATCACGAATGGCAGAAAGCACTCTAAGGCTGGTGATCTGGCTCGCATAATTGCCCTTGGGCGTGTATACAGTTTTCATACCTGAACCCCAAACATTAGCCGTGTAGCCGTTATCCAGCGTGTAAGTGTGGACTGTATCCAGACTGTGCTTAGTAAATGTTTTTTTAATTACTTGCATGCAGAAACCTCCAAAATAGTTAGTAGATGAATAGGTATAGATACACCTACCGATAATCTTACTGCAAAAAGATCTTGACAAGCAACACCCCCAGAAAATGAAAAGTTGAGCCTAGTATTTATAAGGCTCTGGAGGTGATCAGCACCAGACACGCAAACAGAGCAGACCGCAAAGCCTTACAGAATAAGGGGCATGCTGTCGAGCTGACCTGGGAGCAGCTTAGGGGTCTCTATATAAATAAAGGCTTACAGGGCGATCGGAATAATGGGCCCATCTTTCACAGCCTCCAAACCCTTATAAAATCAGGGCTCGGAGTTGTGATTTTTAACAGATAAACCGCTAAGCCTTATTCTCGCTGGCTTTTAGGTTCTCATTCGCTACGATCAGAGCATGGGCAAATCGTAGCTTGCTGATGTCTGGGAGGGCTTTCCACTCTGGGCAGTCCTCGAAGATCTCATTACAGATAGTTAAAGCGTGTTCTAGTTGTTTGATTGTGTGCATAAATCCTCTTCAGTTGTGAAAGCTCAAAATTAAGCCCTCATATAAATCAAGACGGATCAGACCGCAAAAAGTGAGGGGTCACAGCGAAATAAATTTAAAACGGGGCAAATAGCGAAGCGAAACAGCCCAGCAGTTACAGCCACAGGAGAGAAAACAATAGGAGAGATCCATAGAAGCTCTGGCACTTGCAGACTGTCCCTCTATTGCCCTAAGATCACAAACAACGCAATTCTTAATAAATACCCATATGACCAGACTCACCAGAAAGCAGATAGAAGAGGGGCTAAAGGCAACACCCATAGAGCAGATACTGCTAGGAGTTGCTGGAGCTAAGCAAACCAAGTTGAGCCCTTCACAAATCAAGTTTGCGGAGCAGATGGCACTAGGAAAAACTAAGGCGGAGTCTTACCGCCAGAGTAGACCGAATGGACGCAAGAGTAAGGCGAAACCAGCCACAGCATCACGCAAAGGTCAGGAGCTGGCAAAGGTGGACGCAATACAGGCACAAATTGAGGCGTTTAAGGTGGCTCTGGAGGCTCAGAAATATACTACCCCTGCACACTTGAGGGCTCTCACAATCCACAAGCTGACTGAAAAGGCTCTAGACCCAGACATAGCACCAGCCCAGCAGATCAAAGCTCTGGAGCTTCTGGGCAAGATCACAGAGGTAGCACTCTTTACCGAGAGGCGAGAGGTCATACAGACCAGCAACAGCTCAGAGATAAGGGCAAAGCTCCTGAACTCTATTCGTCTGGCACTTTCTACCCAGACCGCAGAAACCATTGAACCGAATCAGGCTGACGATCTGCTGGCTGAGCTGTCAGGAGTCCGTCCAGATGATGACCAGACCTCCGATTATGTAGATGAGGATATGCATCAGGCTGACCAGAACACCGATCCAGAGCCCCAGAGCCCTATTCAAAACCAGAAAACAGCAACCCCACCAGACCCCGACCCCCAAAAATCGACATCTACAACAGCCAGCCCCTTGCATAGTATTCCACACACTCAATCCACTCCAGATTCCGCTGTTACCACTTCAGGTGTAACACCTGTTACAGGTGAAAATGTAGTAAATTCAACAGCTTGCGTGTCAAGTAGTAGTAACCCTATACTATCGAAGGGGGAGGGGGCATAGAAAATGGCTATCGATAAGGACGTTGTTCCACGTGAAACACCCCCCGTCAATGATTCGGGTCCCATCCTAACCCTAGACCCAGATCAGTTAGAAGATCGGCTTGCTAGGATGAGCGAGAAAGATAGGAAGAAGTTATTGGATATGTTAGATAGTTATCAAGCGGTAATGTTAAAAAGATGACAGATTATCGGGCCCGCTCTCCAGAAGAGCTCAAGTGTATTGAGTACATGAAGATCTTGTTAAAGGTAGATACGGATGCGCTCTTTCGGATTTTGCAGGTTATGAAGATGGAGATTTATAAAGAGGAAGCGAAGAAGCAAGCAGCGGTCGTGATTAATAAAGCAAAGGAGAATAAATGCTAAGTGAAGAATACCCAGATTTATTGAAAGCCGATGGGTTTGATGAAGCCGTTATTGGCGTGGTAGAAAGACTAGGGACTCAGGCTATTTGTTATGACACCGAGAAAGTCATTGAGATTCTAATGCGGGATATGTCAGAAGAAGACGCATGGGAGTATTTTCAATACAACATTGCTGGCGCTTGGGTTGGTGAACACACCCCGTTTTTTCTAACAAGGGACAGCTTTGAGAAAGAGTAAAGAGATGACCCCTGCGCAAAAAGAAATATTTTTGGTGATTGATTCCTATTGGAAAATGTTCGGCTTTGGACCCTCGATTGATGACATTATGAAAATGACGGGAGAAAAGAGTCGGGGTAATGTATCTCGCAAAATGTGGGCCTTGGTAGATTTGGGGGTTTGCAAAGGGGTAAAGAGACGTGCAAGGTCAATACGGCCTACCTACATAAAGGTTAGAGATCTTGAGTGAAGCATTAAATCGGCTATTAGATAGTCTTAGTCCTGGAGACCAAGAAGGCTTGCTTGCCATAGCCCAAGAATTTAGTGATTCGGTCGTGCGAGAAAAAGGCCAAAAGTCCTTTATGGAATTTGTCAAAGTCATGTGGCCTGGGTTTATTCACGGAAGACACCACGCTGTTATGGCTAAAAAATTTGAGGAGATTGCTAATGGAAAACTTAAACGCCTTATTATTAATATGCCTCCCCGCCATACTAAGTCTGAGTTTGCCAGCTACTTATTGCCAGCCTGGTATCTTGGCCAATTCCCTAATAGAAAGATTATTCAATGTTCTAACACCGCTGAACTAGCCGTAGGATTTGGACGCAAAGTAAGGAACTTAGTTGATGGAGAAACCTATGCAAAGATCTTTCCTAATGTTGCTCTGCGCACTGATTCAAAGGCTGCTGGTCGTTGGGCTACTAACGCTAATGGTGATTATTTTGCTATTGGTGTGGGCGGTACCGTTACTGGTAAAGGAGCAGATTTACTCATTATTGACGATCCGCACTCGGAACAAGAAGCCGCTTTAGCCGCCTCAGACCCCTCGGTCTACGATAAAGTCCATGAGTGGTTTACCTCTGGACCAAGGCAACGTCTTCAACCTGGAGGCTCAATCGTCATCGTTATGACCCGCTGGGGTAAACGAGATCTAACGGGTAGAGTCCTTCAGTCCATGGTCGAACGAGACGGGGATGAGTGGGAGGTCATTAATCTACCCGCTATCATGCCAACTGGAAAACCACTCTGGCCTGAGTTCTGGTCTTTAGATGAATTAGAAAAATTAAAAAACGAACTACCAATCTCTAAGTGGTCAGCCCAGTACCAACAAGATCCAAGTGCCGAAGAGGGCGCCCTAGTCAAACGGGAATGGTGGCAAGTCTGGGAGAAAGAAAACCCGCCAATCTGTGATTTTATTATCCAGTCTTGGGATACCGCCTTTACCAAAAACGAGCGTTCAGACTATTCGGCATGCACGACTTGGGGAGTATTTCGTCTAGACGAGGATCCTACGGATATACATATTATTCTGTTAGACGCCCTAAAAGAACGGCTAGAGTTCCCTGAATTAAAGATAAGAGCGCAACAGATGTACAGCGAATGGGAGCCCGATGCGTTTATAGTAGAGGCTAAGGCTTCGGGAGCTCCGCTAGTCTTTGAGCTACGAAGAATGGGTATTCCTGTACAAGAATTTACGCCAACCCGTGGTAATGACAAGATCTCCCGTGTAAACTCTGTAGCAGACATCTTTGCATCAGGAAAAGTATGGGCGCCAAGAAAGCGCTGGGCTGAGGAAGTGATTGAGGAAATGGCAGCGTTTCCCAATTCAGACCATGATGACTTGGTAGACTCCGCAACACAGGCGTTGATACGATTTAGAAAAGGCGGTTTTATCCGATTACAAACAGACGAGGAAGACGAGATCAAGTACTTCAAGTCTAGGCGAGCAGCAAGTTATTACTAAGGAACTATTATGGCTATCGAAAAAGCACTCTATGCATTACCACAAGGTCTTGAAGCAGCCTCTGCGATGCAAGAACCAATTGAGATTGAGATTGAGGATCCAGAATCCGTCAAGATTGGGATTGATGGCTTAGAGATTCAGATTGAACCTAAAGAGGAAAGCGCAGACGACTTTGACGCTAACCTTGCCGAATACCTCAGTGACGGTGAATTAAATGAAATTGCTGGTGATTTATTAGGCGATGTTGATTCGGATATTGGCGCCCGTAAAGAATGGATGCAGACCTATACAGACGGCATCGAGCTTCTTGGAATGAAGATTGAAGAGAGAACCGAGCCATGGGAAGGTGCTTGTGGCGTCTACCACCCACTCCTCTCCGAAGCTCTTGTTAAATTCCAAGCCGAGACTGTCATGGAGACCTTGCCTCCCGCTGGTCCAGTAAAGACCGTGATTGTTGGCAAAGAAACACCAGAAAAGATGGCAGCTGCGGATCGTGTTCAAAAGGACATGAACTACCAAATTACCGAAGAGATGCCAGAGTACCGCCCAGAACACGAAAGAATGTGCTGGGGTCTAGGTCTTTCAGGTAACGCTTTTAAGAAGGTCTACTTTGATCCCTCGTTAGATCGCCAAGTTTCGTTGTTCGTGCCAGCAGAAGACTTAATTGTTCCTTATGGCGCATCCGATCTACAGACAGCAGAGCGTGTTACCCATGTCATGCGAAAAACCGAGAACGAACTACGCAAACTGCAAGTGGCAGGTTTTTATAAAGATGTAGACCTAGGAACTCCTAGCACTGCATTTGATGAGGTAGAGAAGAAGATTGCCCAGAAAATGGGCTTTCAAGCTACCTCAGATGACCGCTATAAAATACTAGAAATTCAAGTTAACCTAGATATTGAAGGTTTTGAAGATAAAGATAAAGACGGAGAACCTACAGGAATCGCATTACCTTATATTGTGACCGTTGAAAAGGGAACGCAACAGGTATTAGCGATCCGTAGAAATTGGAGACCCGAAGATGAAACTAAGCAAAAACGTCAACATTTCGTCCATTATGGCTATGTTCCAGGCTTTGGCTTTTATTGTTTTGGGCTTATTCACCTTGTCGGTGCTTTTGCTAAGTCTGGTACTAGTCTTATTCGGCAGCTCGTGGATGCTGGAACACTCTCGAACTTGCCAGGTGGCTTTAAGACCCGTGGCATGCGAGTCAAAGGAGACGATACCCCGATCTCCCCAGGAGAGTTTAGGGACGTTGACGTTCCTTCTGGTGCGTTAAAAGACAACATCCTTCCGCTTCCATACAAAGAACCCAGCCAAGTTTTATATACATTGCTGGGTACTATCGTAGAAGAGGGAAGACGCTTTGCCTCGGCATCAGACATGAAGATTGCCGATATGTCAGCCAATACCCCAGTCGGTACAACTCTGGCTATTTTGGAGAGAACCCTCAAGGTTATGTCCGCAGTTCAAGCCCGTGTTCATTACTCAATGAAACAGGAGCTCAAACTCTTAAAAGACATTATTCGTGACTACACTCCTGACGAATACAGCTACCAGCCAGATGTAGGCAACCGCTTTGCTAAACAGTCAGACTACGATAACTGCGATGTAATACCAGTATCCGATCCTAATGCAGCGACTATGAGCCAGAAAGTTGTTCAGTACCAAGCGGTTTTACAATTGGCTCAACAGGCTCCTCAGTTATACGACTTAGGGCAGCTGCACCGCCAGATGCTAGAGGTCTTAGGGATTAAGAACGCTAAGAAGTTGGTCAAGATTGAAGACGACCAGATGCCAGAAGATCCTATTACGGAGAATATGAACATCCTAAACATGAAGCCTGTGAAGGCGTTTATGTATCAGGATCATCAGGCACACATCACAATCCACATGAATGCCATGAAAGACCCCAAAATTGCAGCATTAATGGGTCAAAACCCACAGGCACAAGCAATTGCCTCAGCTGCCATGGCTCATATTCAACAGCATTTAGCCTTTGAATATAAAAAACAAATGCAAGAAATAATGGGAATGCCTCTGCCAACAGGCGAAGAGGACGAAGCAATCCCACGAGATTTGGAAGTTCAGATCTCACAAATGGCGGTCGATGCTTCCAATGCCTTGTTACAGCGAAATCAGACCGAAATCGCTGCCCAACAAGCGCAACAAGCAGCCCAAGACCCAGTAATTCAGATGCAAGCGAAGGAACTCGAACTCAAACAGGCCGAGGAACAACGCAAAGCAATGAAAGACCAAGCCGATGCAGCAGAAGCAGCTGCTCGATTGGAAGTAGAAAGAGAAAGAATTGCCTCTCAAGAACGTATTGCTGGCGCTCAGCTTCTGGCAAAAACAGAAAAAGACGCTATGGAAGTCGAAATCAAGAGAATGCAAGAACTTTCCAAGATGCAACAACTAACTAAACCTCAAACAGGAAAAAGATAGTGGATAAAAACTTGGATTACCTCTTAAATGAGTACCGTGACCGTATAAATATGCTCCAAAACGCTATTTCTGCGGGAAATTGTGCCAATTACGAGGAATATAAGTACGCTTGTGGACAAATACGGGGTCTTGAGTCCGCATGTTTAGCAATAACAGACCTCAAACAACGAATGGAGAAATCTAATGACTGAAATACTAATCGGCTCAAATCCCGATGACGTATCCGCAGTAACAACTCTGCCTCAAACAGCAGAGGAAAAAGCAAAACAACTACCCGAACCCTCTGGATACCGCATTTTGTGCGCTATTCCAGACATTGAAGAGAGTTACGAAAGCGGGATCCTCAAATCGGATACCACACTGCGTCACGAAGAAGTACTTTCAACGGTGTTTTTTGTTGTCAAAATGGGTCCTGATTGTTACAAGGACGAAAGCCGTTTCCCTACTGGGCCATGGTGCAAAGTTGGTGACTTTATCCTAGCCAGACCAAACTCTGGCACACGATTAAAGATCCACGGACGTGAATTTAGGATCATCAATGACGATTCTGTAGAAGGAATAGTCGAAGATCCCCGTGGCATAACCAGACCTTAAGGAGAAAATAATGCCTGAATTAGAAATGGAAGAATTTCAGTTCCCCCATGAAAAAAAGGAAACCGAAGAAGAAGAACAGCTTGAAATAGTCATCGAAGACGATACCCCAGAGGAAGACCGTGCCAACTCAGCACCAATGCCAAAGGATATCGTTGAAGAGCTTGACACAGATGACCTAGAAGCCTTTACTGGCAGAGCTAAGGAAAAACTTTTACAGCTTAAAAAGGTTTGGAACGATGAGCGTAGAGCTAGAGAAGCATCAGCACGGGAAGCAGAAGAAGCATCTCGTGTAGCGCAGCAGTTGCTTTCTGAGAACAAGCATCTTAAGACCAAGCTAAGCGCTGGAGAGCAGACCTTGCACAGCAAGTACAAGGAAAACATAGCCCATGAATTAGAAAAGGCTAAGTCGGAATACAAGAACGCATATGACTCTGGCGATTCAGATCGTCTTGTAGAAGCTCAAGAAAAGCTAACTAAAGTACAGCTTGAATCCCAACAGGTGGAGCAGTACAAACCAGAATTTGCAGAAGACACTTTACAAAATGAAGAAACTCCTGTACAAATACAACAACAACCTCAAAGATTGGACTCAAAAACCCAATCTTGGCTGGACAAAAACAGCTGGTATGGGGTTGATGAAGACATGAGCTACCTAGCGATGGGTGTTCATAGACGCTTGGAAAGAGAAGGAGTTCCGATAGGATCTGACCACTATTTCAAGGTCATTGACACAGAAATGCGTCAAAGATTCCCAGAGAAATTTGGGGTCGCAGAAGAGACCAAATACTCTTCGGAGACGGAGGCCAAAACCTCTGTAAAAACTAGTAAACCGAGCACGGTAGTTGCGCCAGCGACTAGGTCTACCTCTCCAAAAAGAGTCAAACTTACGCCAACGCAAGTACAACTGGCTAAGAAATTTAATCTAACACCAGAGCAATATGCTCGTGAACTTACT
>TARA_R110002126_G_scaffold107463_1_pt1 | contig 28725 bp, 39 predicted proteins | sample TARA_R110002126 | Tara Oceans TARA_R110002126 (sample SAMEA4397536) | marine metagenome | biome: Polar Biome; feature: [DCM] deep chlorophyll maximum layer (ENVO:01000326); material: water (ENVO:00002006), including particulate matter (ENVO:01000060) such as... | depth 30 m | reverse complement strand
CCTGAGTTTACGGCATCGGTCAGAGATACTCGCTGCTCCTCATTGAGATTTTTCCAGGCGATGACACCCAGGGATGCCACAGCACAGACAAAGATGGTGCGACGCATAAAACTCATACATAGAACGCAGCAGAGAGCTGCAAAAAAGGGAGCAATAACTCCTCTTTCCTGAAGGAAAAAGAGAGCTATAACTCCCCTCGATGCAACCGTCAGGTGATCAGAAGGGAACTTCTTCCAGCGTCGGTTCTGCTTGGGCCGGAGCTTGCGCTTGCGGCATCAGAGGCGGCTCTTCCTGTACACCAGCAGCTTTCGCAGCTCGTGCGGCGGTAGAGAGTTGACCGAGGCGGATGGTGGTGTACGAGGTAGCAATTACCTCCATACGACCACGGGGTTCACCCTCTGGCGTTTGCCAGGTGTTGTAGCGGAGTCGATACTCAAGGGCGATGGTGTCACCTTTGTTGTAACGCTCAGAAAACGCAGAACCAAGACCGTTGTAAGCGACCATTGGCACTGGAGAATCCTCTTCTCGCGCATCGATTGGAGCTACACGAAACTCTGCTACGGACAGAGAATCGTTGGGAGTGCGGACCTTGATGTCGGACACGATCGTGCCGACAATAGATCCGGTGTTAGCAGCAGACATGGTGTGTATGCAAAGGACACAGACTTCAGGATTGAAGCCTGCAAGAAACCTGACCTGGGGCCAGGCTTGATGCAGACATCAGATACGTAAGACGTCTTCAAGGTATGCTTCGTCGTTCATGTTCTTGCATTCGTCCTGCACCACAGGATGCCAGATGCCAGAGATGTCAGAGAAGCAAACGTAGTTATCACGAGCCCACTGACGGAACTCGCTCTCTTCCTGTGCAGTCAGATCTTTGAACAGTTTCATGGGTGAAAAAACAAAGTATGCAAATATAAAGAAATAGTTAAGAAGCAACCACATCGTATGAAGCGCAGCAGATAAAATCCTGATATGCTTCGTCCATTACTCGATATAACTCCTTAACGCCAGTAGGTACTTCTTCTAGAATCTTGACGTTAACTTCGTGCCATTGGTTGTTGTGCAGAACGTCAAAATGAAGCGTTCTGCCAAACATTTCGTAGTAAAAGGTTACGCGGTGCTTGCTATTAGCAGATGGAGACCAGCTAAACATAAGTTTGTTACGTAGGTCAGAGCCCCTGTGTGGGGCAGGACTGAGGGAGGCATTGCACCTCCCAGGCCGCTTAGACGGATTCAGCCGCGACTTGCTTCCAGCTCAAGCTGTTTCTTGAGCCAACTCAACAAGTCTTTGTTGCTGGTAAGGATCCGATCAGCAGTAACGATGAACGGAGTCAGGTCCAGCTCTTTCATGCCATCCATCCAATCCTCGAAGGCTCGAATGAAGGACAGTCGAAACAGCTCCAACTCCTGATCCACCTGGGGTGAACGGAGTGTCGAATCTCTGCGAGCAAGGAGCCGCAGATCCTGGAGTTTGTGGTACACAGCAGCTTCGGTCATGGCGAAGGTGGTAGTGGTATGCAAAGGTGTCTGCTGGATTGCAGACAATAACTGTGGGAGGACTTACACCTCCCTGTGCCGTGTTTACGGACTCAGTCTTTGGTCAAGCCAAGCAGCTCTTTGACTGCCTTCTTGACCCTGGGTCGTGTCACAACGTATGCGACACTTGCTACTGCTGTGCCGATGCACAGCGCAGCGATAGTACCTTTACCTTGCGGCAGGCGGTTGACCGTTGCTTCTGCAGCAGCTTCCGCAGCGTCTTGAACAAAGAAGAAAGCTTCTTCGGAGGGGTGCAGAGTAACCATGGTGTTGAATTAAACGGTGCGGTGCCTATCTCCGCTGGAGGCAATTGCTGCACTGAGGTTTGCACTCAGTAAACCGCTTAACGGAGCAGCCAATACAAAAGATGATCAATTGTATTAATGAATTCATCGCGTTCCGCAAAATTTGACCTATCTCAAAAAGGGCTAAAACCTTTTCCACAATGCTCTGCCGAACAAAATTTCGACTTGGCAGTTTTCCTCCTGGGGGATCCTTGAGAGTGGTTGCAGTGCAAGGGATCCTGGAGGGAGTGCAAGCGTCATATACTTATTAAAACAATATAAAGTTTGTATCAATTGATACATTTAGGCTTGACAAGGTAGGATTGGTGCTCTAGGAACAGCCAATCCCACCTATCTAGTGTCAAACTTTCGTTAGCACACTAGGCACCGTTCTTTGACGGGGCGATTCGGGGGCATCACCGAGGTCCAGATCGGTCCATTGCGTCGACCACCAGTCCATTGCAGACTGTTCATCTTCGCTAATGTAACCATCAACGTAGCCGTTGTTGTTAAACATCGTTTCAACGCAGCAGGTGAATACAAATCCTGCTTACCCTTACAGATATAACTGTCAAACGAAGGGCTGAGACGCTCAAACGAAGGGTTTATACTGTCAAACGAAGGGTTAGTACCATCAAACGCAGCAACTTAACCATCAAACGCAGCAGATGCAGCAGCTAAAACGCAGCAATAACATCGACAGGACATGCCCTAACCTTTCTTTTTTCCTACAGCGTCCTTCTCTCCGCTGTCTTCATCTGATGTCTCCCGAATTTTGAGAGCATTTTGAGGTAGTTTTAAGCGCCGCAAGGGTTTAAACTGCGTTTTAACAGCTCACAGAGCTTAAAATCAATTTATATAGAGAATTTTAATAAAATGCCGGTTTCTCCAGCCGATTTTGTTCGTTGGGCGGCTGCTACAGGTAAAAAATACCCGCAGACAGCAGAAGAACGTGCTGCAGCAGCACCTGAAGCCTTTGCCTATTCCCGTAACCTGGGGCGAGCCGGTGCTAATGCCCCCGGAACGCGTGTTGGAGGTCGAATTGTATTTGAACAACCAATTTCAGCGCAAAATGCAGATGATAACTCCGTATTGCAATCTCCAATAACGCCAGACAACAACATTCCTAAAGTTGCTGGCACTCTGGACAACACAATGACCGGAGAGCATTATGACAACCAACAACGTGACCTTGTTGAAGACAATCGCCGCAGCAATAACCTCGTTGATAGGGTTGGTAAAGTTGCGCTTGCTGCTGGGTTAACCGCAGGTGGGGTTGCCCTGGCAACAAACCCAAGTGCTCGTGCGGCTGTTGGTAGTGCATTCAATACGGCTCGCCACCAAGCAGAAAGTGTTGGCAGCAGAATTTCCGCATTTCTAGGTGGCTTAGGGGCAGAAAGGGTTACCGATAGTGAGTTTGTTCAAAACAGTGGCGATATAACGCCGCCGACAACTTCACAGCGCTATCAACAAGAAAAGATCCCTAATGCTATGCAAGCAATGCAAGCAGCTAAGGGAGCGAATGTTGGTACGCCTGAACGGGAAATTGTTCCAACTACAACAGAAGCAATGGCTGTAAAACCTGTCACAGAAAGTGATATCATTACTAGCAGTCAGACTTTCGCACCAAGAGAAGCTGGTTATCGCAGTTCTGCACTCGCTGAGTTTGAACAGGCCGTTCCTCCCTCAGAAGCAATACAAACTGCTCGTCGTCAGGCAGCAACTGAACAGCTTTCACGGGCTTCTGAAGCTATTCGTAGTCGCGAACCATATCAACCCAATATCCCTGGCGTTAATACAACGTTGATGGAAATGCGCTCTAAGGAGCTTGGTGTATCACCAGAAGCTGCTGGTATTTATCAGTCGCCTACTGCACCTTCTAAGCTCGGCCCCACAACCGAGCAGATGCAACTACTGAGCCAGACACCTGATCCCTGGAGTGGTGAGTACACGCCTACGGTCTCAACAACGTCACAGCAGACTGCAGACCTTAAACCAACAGTCGGTCAACGGGCAGAAGAGTTCTTGACGATTCTTGATTTAGGCCGGAAGGAAAAAGTGCAGATGCCAATGAGTTCAATTGGACGCGGCACTGAAGTAACTGGTGGATTGACTGGATCTCTGGTAGGCGAACCAATTATCACAGAACAAGTCAGTCCTGCAGCCATTGAAGTTTCTGCACCTCAAGGCCCCGTTCAACGCGGTCGCGTCGGCATTCCAGAAGAACATCGCTCTGCCTATAAGTACATGACAGCCGCTGCAGAACGCGGTGTTGATGTACCATTTGATCGTGCTCTGAAAATCATGACCAATCCGCAAACTTCTATGAGTTTTGCAGAGCAACAAGCCTTTGAATTCTCTGAACCTATTGCCCTTACTGGTCAGACCTTTACGCCAGGTGAACGCACCACTGGTCAGATGCGAACGCTGCGTACCGGCGAGCAACGAAATCAACGGGCAGAAGATATGCTAGAGCGCTACTCGCGTGAAAATGTGGGTGGCTTAACTCCAAAAGGTCGTCAATCTGCAGGGGCACAGCGGCTTCGTGGCATTGAAGAGCAAGATGAACCGCGTGCTGTTCTGACTACGCCAACGGGTCGTGCCATGCGAAACATCAGCGCACTCGATCCAGAAGCCCTTGCTGGTGGTGAAATTGAATACGCCGCTTTCACCGGACAAACCACCGGCTCCAACCCTGAAGCTGCTGCTGCTGCATTTAAATCTGCTACGTCGTCACAAAAAGTTTCTCAGTTGAATTCTCTGTTCAGCCCTGAAACCAGCAAGATTATGCTGCATCTTAAAACTGAAAAAGGCGTTAAACCAATAGCTGCAGCAGAGTTGTATCGTAGTTTTAAACCTCTTGCTGACAACGTTTTTGATCGTGCTGCTAATTACTATGCAGGTAAAGCAGGCATTGAACTTCCTAGCAAGGAAACTAATTACGGAGATTATCTCCAAACAGCTAACTCTGTCCTCTATGGAAATAAAGAAACAGCCGCTACAGCAATACCCCAGATGGCAAGTGCTTTTAACCAGGAGCTAAAGGGCCGCGGCTTAAACCTAGCGGTAAATCAAGATCCAGAAATGGCTAATCAAGCCATTCACACGTTAATGGGAATCGCCCGCCGCACCACTGGTGGCGAACTTGCACTTGAAAATTTTAGCCGCATGGCAGGACGCGCAAGGTCACAAGGGTTAGTTCGTACACCTGGCACACAAATACCAGTCAACATACCTGGACCCAGCGGAACTCAAGTTACTTCTGCAATGCGCCAAGCTGGATTGTAGAGCATAGAATAAATTCAAATAGGTCTTAATTATGACTTTCCTGGAACCAATCATCGCTGTTGCGCTGGGTGCTGGAATCACGGCCCTTGCTGCTTTTTTGAATCGGAATAAAACCGCTAAGATTTTTCTTAAGTACGGCCCAATTGTTCAAAAGGCTTACGACATCGTTGACCCTGTACTGGATCAGAACCTCCACAATTGGAAAGGATCTCAGGTTGACCGGGCGTTTGAACTTGTTGTCGTCTCTGTGTCTGATGGAAAATTGACCGCAGAAGAAGTTAAGACAATTGCTTTCCACATGTCTAAAGCTTGGCTGCCTCAGAAAGCTGCTGATAAAGTACGCCAACTAGAACAAATGTCTAACGTAGCACCTGAAATGGTTGCTGCTGCTGAAATTGCTGAGCAAGTAAACGTTCTTAGCTATTGATTCAACATGGCCGAAGATAAAAATTGGATCCAAGGAGCAATCAAGCGTCCCGGTGCTTTCACTAAAAAAGCAGAGGAGGCTGGTAAAACAACTAAAGAGTATTCTTCTGATGTTTCCAAGAATCCTGAAAAGTACGACAAGCGCACCGTTCGTCAAGCACGCCTCGCCCAAACACTTTCTAAACTTCGTAAACGCAAAAAAACCAAAACAGAAAGCTAACTGATTCATGCTGGCCCCCTTTTCAAAATCTAGCTCTTCCCCTCAAGATCAAACCTGGCGGGAAGGAAAGAGTCCCTATTCCGGTACCCTGGGCCCAAACCGAACGACATCTGATTTTACAGATGCTTTTGTTTCAAAGCTAAAAGATAATCCAGGCTATGAAAATTTTTATAGTGGCAGCAACTTTAACCAGGAAACAGCACAAAAATCACAACAAAAAATAGACCAATCTTCGACAAGCCAAGAGCCTGTATTTTCAAATCCTGACGATAATCCTTTTGCAAGAGATTTTTTATCTAAGTATTCTGAAGGTGTAGCACGAGGTCTTATTTCAGAAGAAGATAGGGTGGGAGCAGATAAACTTAGTATATTAGCTTCTCAGCCAGCAGCAGCCGGATCTTCTGAGAAAAATCCAAACACGATTAACCAGTTCCCTGGTCAAGGTGGTATTCAAATCGGATGATGATTCCCCAAGCAATTAGAACCGCTGGTACAGCTCTTAAGCAATTTCTGACTGACCCCCAAAGCCTTAAGCAGATGGGACAAAGCATTGCTGCAGAAACCGCTTTTGCAACCGCTGCTCAGCAAGCTGTTCCCCGCATGCTCGGTCAGAGGCCAACCCAAACCATTCCACAATCGTTCCTCCAGGCTGGAATTCAAAGTGCTGTCGGAACGCCGGTTTCTGGCGCTCTCCAAGCAATGGGAGCACCTACCCTGGGATCAACCATAACTGGTAACCTTCTAGGTGCTGCCGCTGCAAACCGTTTTGCTGGTCAGATCGAACCTGAGATTGTTCAAGAAAACAATCCAGATTTTCACGAGCTTTATGCCATGCAAAAAATGAATGCAGAGACTGAACAACAACGTGTGAATGATCAGCTTCAACTTGCCTACGCACGTAACTACAATCCTCCCAGCTTTATTTATCACCACAGCTCCAAAGACTCTGGCGAAGTAGCAAATCAACTAGTTAAGAATATTCTTCGTTAAGCAAAGTGAACATCAACACTACACTGAACTACCTGACCAATAGCGCCCAGGCTGTTCAGCGTTTTGCTGGTGAAGCAATTAGTAAAACACAATCAGGAATCCAACGTAAACCCTGGGGTAAATACGCAAGCGCCTACGGTCCGACCAGTGAAACAATCCGCTCTGCCGTTAAAGGGCAAGGTCAAGGAATGGGTGCATCGGACGTAGCGGCTTCTACAGTTCTTGATGCGTTGACCAACGAGACGCGCAAGGACGTCTGGCGATTTACCAACATGCACCGAATGGTTGGAGATGTTGGACAGTACGTTGCACCACGGCTTGGCCTCGACTCCCCTCTTGCTGGCGCTGCTGTAGCTGCAGCCGTTCCTATTGCCGTTGGTGCATTAAGTGGACAGTTCGGTTCGCCGTTAGAAGGAATGCGCCCCGCTGGCTACAAAGCAGTTGCCCCAACCTCCAAAGAAAAAGATCCAACAGGCAAGACTCCCCAATCTGCCGCTCTTGAAGCAGGGATGCGATATTTCTTAGGGCAAAAAAGTCAACTTCTTCCCTATAAAGATTTCAAAGAAGAGCGTCCTGATGTGCTGCCTTCTACCTATTCAGAATATCAACGGTTTCAAAGAATGAGGCCAGAACCTGGTCAGTTGGTTTCCGTTGACCCGGCAACACAATCATTCTCTGCTCTTGGCGGTGTCATCAAAGGTACAGCACGGGGCCTTAACGATCCTGAGCTACGCCTTAAAGGAGTTCCTGTTACGGCTAGTTCTGTAATAGGAACGGCTGCAGGACTTGGTGCAATCAAAGCTGGTTCACAATTCTTAAATCCAAAAGTATCCATACCGTCTGGAACCAGGGAAGAACTGATCTCAAAAGGTGTTCCTCTCGGCGCACGAGTTGCAGAAACCCTAGGCCGCTACACTGATCCAGCTTTGCTTGCTGCTGGCGCGATCACAGCGGGTGCTGTTGGTCTTGCTGCTAAAAAAGTCTTTCAGAAAGCAACAGAAAAAAGAATCCAGAAAGAAGACCCGATAGAATACTTAAGATATAAACACGGATCTTTTAAAGCCGCTGCAGAAGCTACTGGTAAACCAGAAGCAATGAGCTGGCAACAACTAGTTTCTTAAACAAACCAATGGGAAGTTACGGCGGGTACGGCCCTAATCAAAGTCAAATTAAATCAGCAATGGGAGCTGGAACGTATTTTGCATCTCCAGGCAGTCCGAACCCCCTTGGTTCTGGATCCAACGTTTCCTCTGGTTCTTCTAGTAAATGGGCCGAAGCACTTAAATTAGCTAGTTCCTTCGGTGGAGACAAAGATCGCAATAGTTATCGAGATCAAGCTGCTCAATTTGGTAGCGGTGTTGGCGCCAACACTTCGGAAGGTCCTGATAAATGGTCTAAGATTTACACACCAACACAACATCAACCTGTCTATATGCCAGGGGTCCAGGGCGAGAAAGGATTAGCCGGAGATATTATTGGCGCTGGTGCTACACTCGGCGCTGCTTTTATCAGTGATATTCGTTTTAAAGAGAATATTGAAAAAGTAGGCACATCCTCTTCTGGTACTAACGTTTATCGTTGGAATTACATCGGATCTCCTCAAAGGTACCAAGGTGTAATTGCGCAGGAAGTACCGTGGGCATGTGTCGATAAAGATGGAATTAAATACGTCGACTATTCAAAAGTTGATGTTGACTTTCAAGAAGTAAACGCTTAAGCGTATCTCTACTAAAATACTAACCAAGAGGATCTAAATTATGGCCATTCAGTTTGTACCGATGTTGCTAGGCGCCGGGAGGATGGCAATGCAAGCCATGCCCTACCTGACTGCTGCCGGTGCGGCTGCCCCTTCCCTGATGGCTGGAAAGCCACTGGAAGCTCTCGGGCAGGGGGCCATGGGGTACATGGGTGGTGGTCTGCTAAAAGGAGGCATTGGTGCAGCAACCAAAGCCGGCATGCGAGCTGCCCCTGGCTTGGCAGGACGCGTAGCTCCGAACTTGGTTGATGCTCCCGGCTTTGCTCAAACCGCAACCAGGCTTGCTAGGGTTGGTATTCCCCTGGCAGGGCTTGCTGCTGTACCGGCTGTCGCTGGGCTTGCTGGTGCTGCAGGCAGGGCTATTCCTGAAGCTGCGCGTGGCACGGCTGGCGCCGTAACCGGTGCAGTAGGCCTGGGCCAAGCAGCGACCCGCCAACCTGGCGCCCTTACTTCACCCATCTATCCCGAAGGTTCTGTTCCTGACATCAGCCGCTATGGTTATCCCGGACTGATTTCCCAACAAAACCCTCTGGGCGAATGGCAGGCTAACCTCGCGTACCAAAAGCAACTTCAAGATGTTGAAAATCAAAACATCATGAAGCTCGGCAACTACCAGCTTCTTAATGCTGATGAAGTTAAGCGTCGCGACTTCCAACGCAATGCAGCGGCTGCTCAACTGGCAACAAACCTCGCGACTCAATCCCAGCTTCAGCTCGGTGCCCAGCGCAACGCTGCTGCTATGGCTGGCCAAGCTTTGGCTGATGTTGGCGCTACTTCCCGGACGCAATACAGCTACCTCTGATAATGAATCCTTTTTCCACGCCATACGAGAATGTTCTCTCCGTGCTTAGCACAAGCGATGCATGGAAGAAGTATTTCCCTGGAATTCAAAAAGGTGGTCTTGAAGTAGCTTATAAAGACTCTGGAAAAGCTGAAGTTCCTTCTATGAAGGGAATTGACTTTACAACTGGTAAGAACGTTGATCTTGGTAAATACTTAGGAGATAAAGGAACTGACGTTAGCAGCTTCTGGAATCCTGCCGCAGCAGAACCTTCCAGCAATGAGTTGAATCCTCCTGCTTATAGTGAACCGGCAAGCCCATTGAGTAAAACTGATATCAAAGATATCATTGATTACCAACGTGGGCAGACGCGTCAGACCAGAGCGGAAGAGGCCGGTTACAACCTTGGCATGATGTATCCTTTGCAAAAAGCTGTGACTGATACAGCTTTATTAATGCGGCAAGCAGATCTACAAAACAGAGTTGCTGGTGAAACTGCTCGTCAAAATATGCCTGAATCTTTTGCTCAAAGATCAAACGTATTCCAGCAGGGGAAAGCCCTGGCATCCGGTGCGTTTGCAACTGAACTTGGTGCTGTATCAGAAGCCGCATCCAGAGCCCGTAGAGACGTCGTAGCCGGTCTTATGGCTGGCCGAGGCCGAGCGTAGGCTGAGATAGAATCAACTTAACCTAATAGCACCATGGGAAAGAAAAAAAGCGCACCTGCACCACAGACCACTTACACTCCGCCGCCTCCGCCTCCTACAATTGTTCAGACTCCTACTCAGGCCGTCCGAACTGAGTCTGCGCTAAGTGAGGTTGCTCAGGCACAGCAACGCCTGAACATGGAACTTGGCTCCCAGCTTGACCGTACCAACGAAGAGTTCTTTGCTGGTCAGGACATCCGCCGCACCCAGGCTGTTGGTTCAGAAACCCGGCTTGGTCAGAAAGTTGCTGGTGAAGAAGAGCGTGCAGGTATCGTCACTACTGGTGAACAATCACGGCTTGGTCAACGGGTTGCTGGGCAAGAATCACGACTTGGTCAACGGGTTGCTGGGCAAGAAGAGCGTGCAGGCATTCGCACCACTGGTCAAGAATCGCGGTTCGGTCAACGGGTTGCTGGGCAAGAGCAGAGAGAAACAATCGGTAAAACTGGTACGGAAACCAGGACGACGGACTTGCAGCAGGAGATGTTTAGGCGCTATAAAGAGAACAGAGATTACGAACAAGCTCAACAGCAGTACCGCGCATGAAAGATTGGATTCAAGGCCTTACCAACAAAGACCGCGAATCTTTTCTTGCATTCTGTAAACGATCTGCCTCTCCAATCCAAATGTATCTTTATGCCCGGTTTTTGGGCTTTAAAGGCAGCATAACGGATTGCGATGAATGGTCGCAAAAAGAATACAAGAAAAAGAATTTTAACCAGATCTTGGAAAGCGAGATCGAGTTCATGCAAGAGGACATTGCCAAGCTGCGTGAAGCTATTGATATGGGTATAGTGAAGCAAGACATGGGTTCCGCCAGGATTGCCATGCTTCAGAAAGAACTTCGCGGCGCCATCAAACAGCTTGCTGATGACAAGATCCTCATGGATAAGCAGGGCCTTGTCCTTGCTGGCGCGGACCGAGCGTTACGTGAGATGCTCTCCATCTTTCGGGACGACCCCATTGAAGGCCCCCTGGAAGAGGCTTCTATGGGAGTCTGGACCAAGTTGTTGGCAGAAGAATCTTAACCGAACAGAAAAGTCAGTTTAAACCTGCTATCTTTAGGGCATAGCTGGCTTAGTAATGACGGGAACATCACTTCATTCGGTTTATCGACGCACGGCGCGTGCAGCAGCTCAACAACGTGTTGTCAAGTCGACTACCGGAATTGATATAGATAGGGCCCAAACAGATTTTGCCTACTTCTGTGAAGCGGTTGGAGACAAGCCTCCAGCTCCTCATCATTTAGAGTGGCACAAATACTTAGGAACCAATCAAGATAGTGAGTGTTTGGTTGGAATTGCAGGACCAAACATAGATATTCTCGCTCCCAGAGGTTCAGCAAAAAGTACCGTGCTGGGTTTATTTACAGCGTGGGCAATCGGTGTACATGCTTTACAAAAAAAACCTTTAAAAATTCTTTACATTTCTTATACCGTAGACGTAGCAAGACCTAAAAGCGCTTCTATTAAAAGGATTATTGATGAAAGCAAAGCATATAGAGAGGTCTTTCCAATGGTTAAGATTGCTAAAGGTATCAATTCTAATGAATATTGGAGCATTGATTGGAAGTTTGCAGGGATTAAATCTACGGGTGAAGAGGAGTTTACTGTATGTTGCGCAGGCCTAAAAGGTGCTGTTACTTCTAAACGCTCCCAATTATGCGTATTGGACGATGTGGTTAAAAGTTCTGAGGATATAAAAAACAGGGAAGTCCGCCTGGCTATGGAAGATAACTGGAACTCAGTTATTGTTCCGACTATGTTCGAAGGAGGTAGAGCTATATGTTTGGGAACGCGTTTTCGTCACGACGATGTACACTCAACAACATTTATCCCAGCTAACAACTGGGTTCAGGTTGTCCAGTCTGCAATCTCTATTGATGAACATGGAGATGAACATTCGTACTGGCCTGACATGTGGTCGCTTGAGTATCTGCAAGAACGCCGCAGGCAAGCTCCTATTGCGTTCAGCTTTCAGTACCAAAACCAAATTGTCCAGACCAGTGAGTTGTCGCTGACTCCAGACCTAATTATCAAAGGAGAAATTGCAACTCAATTTGATTGCATCGGCATTGGCGTGGACCTATCTGCTGGCATCAGGGAACGCAACGACTACACCGTGTTTGTCATGGGTGGACGGGTTGGCAACAAGATTCACATCATTGATTTCAAGAGAATTCGCATCATGGGAAATCTTGAGAAGTTGGAATCTTTGATGGAGATGATGGAAGAGTGGGGTATTGTCCATAAAAACAATGGCCAGTATTTTCCCACTGGCAACCAAGTTGAAGTTTGGTCAGAGGCTGTTGCATACCAGGCGTCCCTGGAAGCAGACTTTAAACGCATCTGTCTTGGAGATCATGGACTTTACAATATAAACTGGCATCCAGTCAAAGGTTTCCGTGGAGACAAGGTTGCCAGGTTCCGAGGAATTATGGGTTTATTCGAGCAACACAACATAATCTTCAACAAATACAGGAAGTTCACTGCGTTGACCGAGGAGATTCTTAACTTTGGAGTTAGCTCTCACGACGACGCTGTTGACGCTCTTGTTTGGCTTTGCACTGGTTTAATGACCAGAGGAGCATTGCAGTTAGAGTATTGAAGATTTAAACTAAAGAAATCACATAACAATGTCTACCAGCTATTACGACGTAGAGCTTGAGCAGGATGCTTACGGATCCGCCGTCATTCCTCTCCCTGATGAGCTGTGCCACGACATGGCTCTTCAACCAAACGAACGGTTTGAGTTGGAAGTGGAAGACGACATCATTACGCTAAAACGAGTGGGAGCTGGCTACGATATTGATTAACTGCCTTAGGCAACCTAAATGAGCGACAGCACCAAAACCATAATTGACGATATCCTTAAATCGGTTGTAAACCGAGACGGGAGTGGCGTAGCTGACACCATGCTGGTGAATGCTCACTTGTCACAGCTCAGGATGTTTGGGATAAGACAGGGTGTTGAATTTTACCCAAATCAAGATAACTTCGGTACGCAGCGGTTTGACTTTGTTCAGCAAGTCCTCAAGTTTAACAAGCTCGACGCCAGGCTAGACTCGATCTGGGATCGCTTCTTGTGCTACGGCAAAGGTCTTTTCTATATTCGGCCAACTAAAAAAACCTATCGTCTCTATTGGTTTGATAAAGATGCCTATAGAACGTACTACTCTCCAGACGGTGACCTAGAAGAAGTCATAATCATTTATGCGTACAAGGTTCGTGCATCCCGTGGATTCCAGGGAGTCGGACTGAATACGGATAAGCGGTACATGCGTCTGCGGATCACAGCTTCTGAGATTGAAGAGTTCCACAGCGAGCAGGAGATTACGTTTGATATGCCGACAATGGAGTTCGGCATCATGGACAAGAAGACTGTTGTCAACACCATGGAATTTATTCCGTGCGTTGAAGTCTTCAACAACCCAGACGCTTTCGGAACAGAGGGGGCTGGTGAGTTTGATTGGGTGGCCAATCAGATTGTGGCTCACGACGAGATGGTCAAGAACATCCGAGCCAACCTTTCTTTCTTTGGTAACCCGACACTCCTATCTTCCAGGCCCAAACAGGACATCATTGAAAGCAGTGATTCTGATGTTGCTCAGCGCCCCAGCATCTCCAGTCAGTCCGGCTTCCAATCTGACTTCTTTCTGTCCAGCTCCACGTACAAACAAGACAACGTCACCCGTAACTCCCCCGGCTACATCGGTAAGCCGGGCTCAGGCATGCGGGTTCCGAGGGTCATTGCCAACCTGGAGCCAACCGATCGTGTCGGCTTCATTACGCCCAACGCTGTCAGCACTGACCAGGCTCGGTACGCTGAACAGCTTCGCAGCGAGATTCGGCTTGCCCTGGGGGGAATCGATGACCTTAGTATTACAAACGTCACCGCCACTGAAATTAAATCAGCTTATGGCCGTGTAAGTGCAACTGCAAAGAAAAAGTGTTTGCAACTTTATACCTATGGAATTTGTAAATGCTTTGAGCTAATGATATTTCAGGAGGAACAGATCTTCCGTAAATCCCTAGCATACGCATCAGGCATTAAGTATCCCATCCCTCCGGAGGATACAGACGACGAAGCCTCGATGGTTAAATATGAAAAGCAAAAAACAGCTTACGAGAAGAAATTACAGAAAGCACTTGATACTGCTTTGGAGACAAAGGAGATCCCTGATGGTGTCCTTGGCTTAGCCCCAGACGGTGATCGCCAGGTCAATTGGAGGTGGATGGGCCCTGTATATGAAGACACCGCACAGGATAAACTTAACCAATCTATCTTCACAAGAAACCTACAAGAGTTAGGTGTTGATAGCATTGAAGCACTGAAGTATTTATTCCCTTCTAAAACGGATGACGAAATCGCGGGAATGCTCTCCGGTTTCCCATTCCGAATGGTAGGGGAAGTACAGAAGGCTTACTCTGCATTCATTGATCTAATCAATCTAGAAATGCGGACACCGCACCCGCAGCAACCAAATCTTCCAATGGCTGCGGATCCGAGACTTGATCTCACCCCCTTCCTTTACCGAACTCTCGAAAGCCTACAAAAAGAGGTAACCTATGCAGGCAGATACCGCAGTGCAGATCCAATCGGCACCCCAAGCATCCCCGACCCAGCCGATCAGCTACGCGGCCCAAGTAGCCCAGACGGCAGCTCAGGCTCCGGCGGTCTCGACCAATTCTCAATGGGTGGCGCCTTACCAACAAGTGGTGGTCCCAGCCCCTCAAACCCAGGCCCAGATGGGGGTGAGCAGCTACCAATCCAACCCTACACAGTACTACCCCCAAGCGCCACAGGCGCCTCAACCTCAGGAAAATCCGTACAAGGAAGCGTTCAATCGGGTAGTGGGGCTCCTGAGTTCGCCCGTCCAATTCCCATTCCAGGGTCAACAATCAGACGCGAACCAAACAGTCGCACCGGTCAACTACGATTCCCCACTGGCTCCCCAGTACAGCAACGCGGGGATGCCGACCTCTTTGCCTGGGATCAACAGCAACCCGGCCTACTCCAGCGGCTATTCCCAAACTTCTCAGGAACTGACAAGGGAGCAGCTCCAAGCAAACGGCGTAAGTGAAGCCAGTCTGCAGGTCATCGACCACTTCGGTGCCGATGTTCCCGCTATCCTCAACAACTACGCCTGTCAACTGGAAGATTCGCTGATCACCACGAATCAACAGTTGATGGAGGCCGTTAGCCTCCTGCAGGAACTTTCCGGTGAGCACAGGTCTTACGAGACCATCCTGACCGATCCGGATGTACTGGCCGATTACACCTGTGAATTCTTCGGTGAGAACGGTCCCTACCCTGTGGCTGATGAGGCTCCTGCCCAGCCCCAGATGATCCGCACCGCTGGTCAACAGTTCCAGGTTCCTGCCGCTCCCCAGCGGCCTGAGATGCCTGTTCCTCCCCAACCTCAAGTTGCCGGTAACCCCGCCGACTTCTGGAACAGCTTCGGCTCCCTGGCTGACCGCGACCCCGCTAACGCCTGGCGCTATCTGAATCAGGCTGCCGCCAACCCCGAAGTCTTCCGCCAGAAGCTCCTGGTAATGGAATGATATCAGGATTACGAATAAACACCATTTATCCGTAAAACAACTAAATGTAAAATAGGGGGTAGCACATAGCTCCCCTTATTTATTTTATATAGACAATGACATCAAAAAAGTCTAGTACCAGGGATAAGGCAAGTAGCTTCCTGTCAGGCTTTGGTACGTCAGGCGGTCCGATTGGCTCTCCTGCTTTGATCGGTTTTGGTGCTACAGACGTCGCTCAACAAGTAGGGTACGGCAATAGCGATCAATATCTAGCAATCCGCATGGCTGGTGGCGCACCAATCGTCGGTCAAGCCAATGCACCGCAACCCCGTATGCCACAGGATCTTGACGCTGCCTACTTGAAACTCAATCTTCCCGGTTCGCCTCTACCCCGTAATGGACTGCTGATGCCGCAGTTCCTACGGTCTGCTGAGATGATACAAAACCAGATCTCAATGAATGAGCAATATAATTTAATGAAGGGAATGCCACTTACCGGACAGCTTCCAATGTCCATTCAACCGCCCGCTTCTCGTAAAAAGTAATCTCAATGGACAAAGCAAAAGCTAAGAGCGCAGTTAAAAAATCTGAGAGCCGCAAGAAGAGTGCTCCAAAGGAAGCTGCCCAGATTCAGATGCAGATGCCCCCTGGCGTGACCCCTGGCATCAACCCTGAAGTAGGTGCCATGAATGTATCCCTACAGCCTGCGGACGGCTACGTCAACCCCTACCGCGCCTTGGGTACGATGGTTCCCAGCCCCTACGCGCCTGGCAATATGCTGCCCGGTTACAACGCTCCACAGATGACCGGCGGCTAACTTATTAATCGGGATTGATAAACTGTTGCTATAATTTTTTTAATGGGACGAAAGTTCCAGGCCAGTAATGGCACGAACCTTGAAAACTGAATAAATTTTCCAGTTCTTGGTCCATTACTACCATGGATCTTTTAGATCCTGGTATCAGCTAAACCTTATGCTGTAATACCAACATGTTTATTGATAATGATTTTCCGAAGCTGCTAGGTGCAGAGCTTTATCGCCCTCACCCCGCGTAGATATATGCGCCCTAGCCCTGCAAAGAGCTAGTGAAAACCGCGTGAATTCAGGGAACCCCTCCGTCAGTACACCGGGTGTGTTATGATTGGGGAATCCTGAGCCAAGACCAGACGTAATTCTGGTAAGGTGCAACGACTACCTTTGTCATGTTAACTACAGACGAGAAGTTTTTAATCGGAACTGTACTTGGAGATGGTAATTTACACCGTCGATTTAAGTGGGAAAATGTAACCAGCATCAAGTTGGCTCATGCCCCTAAAGAGTACGATTGGCTGCAATGGAAAGTTGACAAAGCTTCAAAGATTTTAAATTCTTCCGCGAGCATCACTAAAGCTTTAAATAAGGGAGACCTTAAAGCTTATCAATGGTGTGCAGGCTTTTCAAAGTTTGTTCACTTATATAATTTGATGTATAAAGAAGGTAAAAAAATCTTTTGCCAAAATGTTCTATCGGAATTAGGTTTGCAAGAGTTGGCAATTTTTTGGTGTGACGATGGTTGCATTGTTAAAAATCTGCGAATTAAAACAGATCCGAGAACCGGTAAACAGTATCCAAATCCTTTGCAGGAAACTGTGGGAAATTTGGCAGTTTACGAAGACTTTGAAACGACCTCTACTATTGCAAACTGGATTCTGAAATTAACAGAAGCCCGGCCATCTATAAAACTTCATAAAAAAACAGGTCTTTATTATTTGCTGTTTAACAAAAAGTCTGTAGAGAAACTGTGCAATGCAATTAAAATTTATGTTCCTAATTGCATGGCACATAAAATTGACCTCACTACGATACCCGTAAGTGAGCGAGCCCGAATTCTAAAAGAAAGGGCAATAAGAAGGCAAGAGCGCGCGGCAACCCCTGTGGTTGATGATATAGTCTGAACTTGCAAAATGGTAAATTGCAAGAACTAAGGTATAAAAAACCTTGGGATAACAAATTGATATCGTGGAAATGGCAGCAGAACCCGTGGTGGTTCACGACTTCACAAAACAGCCAGGGCAGACTGTTCAACTTGATCGTTATCGTTTCTGGGGAGCCCCTGGTACGAAAACCCAACGTGAACGGACCCAAGATCAAACGATCGGTACTGCTAACAGCCGTTCGATCGTGAAGGATAAGGTCCTTGTTTCTCTTAGGGAATATACAGGTCCTGCTGATCCTAATAACGCTAACCTCCCGAGTACCTTCAAAATCGCTTAAGTCTTTGGGCGCATAATTGAGTAATCAATTAATGAAAACTCTGTGAATTGCTGGAACCCCGCCAATTTTGGGCAATCAGCAGCCAAGCCAGTCAGGAATGATTGGAAGGTTCAACGACTAGAACAAGTAATCCAGACCGGATAAAAGTTCCACGAGCGCAGAGCATCCTATCAGGATGAAGATATAGTCTGAACTTACAGGATGGAAAACTGTAAGAGCCAAAGGATAAAGAGCCTTTGGGATAACATAATTGCGTGAGACTCTGATGACCGCTCAGCGTTTGCTGCTGGATAGTGGGAACCTTAATATGTTCCACCAATCCATTGGTTCGCTGACCCTCCTGGACGACTATCGCCGCTGGCGTGATCGCGTTTTCCTGGATGAATTCTCTAAATCTGAAGCTCGCGGTGCGGCTTCTGATACCCAGGGTGGTTACTACTACCCGAACGGTAAAGTTAAGACCAACGCAACTACACTGACTGCTTATTCTGCTACCGAATATGCTTCAGAGCGTTATAAGTTTAACGTGAAAACTGACTTGCTTGAAGTTGTCAAACAGCTTCGTAAACGCAACACACCAGTTTTTGCTGACGGCTACTACCGTTGCATTGCTGATCCCTCTTTCATGAAGGATCTGCGTGCTGACCAAGGCTTCCGCGAAGTCGCTCGCTATCCTGGCATGGGCCAGCCTAATCCCCTTATGGGTATGATGGCTCCCAACGCTGCTATCTATGGCGGCGGTCAGTTTGGCCAAGCACAATTTGTTGCGGGCGAACCCGTAATGCCCTCTGGCTTTGTTTTTGAAGGAGTCCGCTTCTTCGAATCAACCAACTTCGCAGAAAAAACCATTACTGTCAACCTTGCAGACGGTGGTGGTGAAATCTCTCACTCCACTCCTCCTGCCCTTTTCTTTGGTCCTCAGGCAGTGGGCGTCGGTATTGGTGGTCCCAATGCTCAAGTTCTTATCAACAACAACGACGACTTCAGTCGCTTTATCATCCTGATTTGGCAACTGTACGCCGGTTTTGCGAACTTGAACAAGGACTTCATTACCGCTGCATTCACTATCGTTTGAGGAAGGAGGTAACTACCAATGGCTGCTTACAAAGAAGAAGCCGGTGCTGTTCTGCAGCCCGGTAATCAGATTAATCGCCTTTCTTCGTACAACACCGAAGGTGTTTACGGTTGGCCTGGCGTTGAAGCCTATGAAATGATTGGTTACGCCAAGATTGATAATCTTGCCGCTACCAAAGCTTCATTCAAAAGCTTCGACATCATTGTTCCGTCTCCTGATCGTCGTCCTGATGACCGGGTGCGTGACAACCGCACTGCTCTGACTGTGCGGGCTAGCGCTGGACGCCCTGCCTACGTGTATGGTGCTTCCCTTGCCCTGGCACAAGACCTACCCTCTGGTGGCCTGGCCGGCTTCCCCGCCTCGCCTGTCACCGCTAACTTGGGCGGCACGGATACCGAGCTTCTGCTCCTGGGTCCGAACAACGCTGGCGTACCTCTCGGTGTGCCTGCTACCCAACTCAGCGGCCTTGCTGCCGCTACGTCAACTCTGACCATTGGTGCTACGGGCATTGCCCAAGGCGCCAGCGACACCACGACCGGCGATCTGCCGTTCTGGTCCGTTGTAGCTAGCCCGATTGTTGTTGGCAACGCTGCTAACTCGATGATGTATCGGGTTACGGCTGACACCGCCTTTAAGGTGTTCAACGTCAATGCCATCACTGACACCACTGTCACCGGTGACGGCGTGTTCATTAGCCAAGCTGCGTCTGACGCTGGTCAGGCGGCTTACCTCGTGTGCCGCGTGAACTACCTGCGTCCGGCTGCTGCTGCATCCTGGAATGACATCCAAGGTTTCGTCGATTTTGCTTCGCAACTCGGCGGCACTGATAGCTGATCATTCTGAACTGAATAACGGCGGGTCTAACGGCCCGCCTTTTTTATTGCCTACAAAGGTTGATGTTGTTAAGCTAAGCAGAGACTGAGAACTATTTATGCTCTATCGCTACCGATTGACTGGCGGCCTCGTTGAAGTTGTTTCCAAGCACGGAGAAGGCATCGTCATGTGCCTGGACTCACAGGATGAGGTCCTGTACGTAGAGGAAACCAGCTTGGTTCCGCACCTGGAAGCAACCACTGAAAAAATTAAAAACGAAGAAAAGCTTACGGCTGAGCTTAAATCAGAAGGCGTAAAAGACGCCAAGCTGACAACAAAGGATACGTTCCCCTCTGATCCTGGCATTAACGTCAACAACGCCAGCGCCAGGCAAATCGCAGAGCGCCTCCCTGGTGTCGGCCTGAAAACAGCCCGCGACATCAAAGATTTGCAAAGCTCCATGCCTGGTGAACGCTTCCAGCGTCTAGATCAACTGACGTCAATTAAGCGTGTCGACTGGGAAGAAATCTTCAAGGATAACCTGGTCCGGGTCGACTAACAATTTGCGCGTGCTAATGTGTTATTTGGCGCAGAGTATGTTGCGCCTATAACGCATTCTCACAAGTAATGCAACTCGACACTTTTTTACAATCTAAAGTTCGCTGGCACCTCGGGTATAACACTACATCAATACCTGCTGGCGACCTTGCTCGATTGGAAGAAGCCGTCAACAACATCCCAGATTCGTTCTGGTACTCCAAGATTGTCGAACAAATCAGTCGGTGCGACGAAGCAGAAAAGCGCACCGATATGACTGGCAGCGTTAATAATAATTCAGTTCCTCGTAATCGTTTAGAAAGCATCGCAGGTGATGTTGACCGAACGATTGCAACTTCAGACTTCAGAGAAACGCTGAAAACCTGGACGGCAATCTACTTGTACGAGACGGATCGATTAGCCCTACATCTTTATGTTCCTAACTACAGGAATCCAGAACAAGCAAGGTATCGATTCAATAGGGAAGGCGCTGAATTCATTCAAGCTCTTCCTGGCCCCGCTGACGTTGCTGTTGGCACTCGACTTATGCTCGCAAACAGCTTCCGCTAGCAACAGAACTTCAAGCGCAATCATGTCATCCCTGAACGCTCAACAGATTGCTTCTCTGCTCCAGCAGCAGGGATTCTCCAAAGAGAAGATTCCGACCATGACGGCAATTGCCATGGCAGAATCTGGCGGCCGCCCCCAAGCCTTCAATCCCACTGGCCCAGACAGATCGTATGGTTTGTTCCAGGTAAACATGCATGGCGGCCTTGGTCCTGCCAGGATGAAAGAGTTCGGACTCAAGAGCGAGAAAGAACTGTTTGACCCGCAGACCAACGTAAAAGCTGCCAAGCGTATCCTCGGTAGCCAAGGTCTCGGCGCCTGGTCTGTTTACAAGAGTGGCAAGTACAAAGAATTTTTACCCCAGGCCCAGCAAGCCCTTAAGGGACTTCCCGGTCAACCTGGCCAACCTGGCCAAGCGCCTAAACCGCAACAACCGCAGCAGACAGCAACAGCTCAGACTCCTGGTGGGATCACATACAACATTTACGTTGACGAATCTGATCAACCAATGCAACGAGATCCAATGGATTTCTTGCAAAAAATAATTCAAAAACCAGAAGGGCAGAGGTACAGCCCGGCTGAAGTTGCTACAGCTTTAACTTCTGCAATAGCCAACACACCTAACTACGACTTTGGTTTGAATCCATGGCGTCAATAATGCAGGTTGGCTATGTAGCCAAGCCAGGAGAAGATGTACTTCCAACAACTGGACCGCACCTTGATGTTCGTGTCCTGAAGGACGGACAGTACATCAATCCTGCAACTTGGCGATCTGGCCTGCAACGACTCAAGATCGGTAAATCTCGCACTCCGCTTTACAAGCAAGAAGGGAGTAGCTGGATGACTCCCTACCAGATCACATCTGGATTTGGTCCGAGGAAGGCCCCTACTGCTGGGGCCTCTACCGACCACAAAGGAATCGACTACGGGATTGCTGGCGGCGAACAGTTGTTCTGGGAAGGACCAGGAACATTCAAACCCGGCAGCGGTTACGGCAGCGTCACAACCCCAGAAGGCTATGAGGTTCGTCTGCTGCATACCAAGGGCGGTAAAGAAACTGCTGTCGGTGGTCAGCCACAGACTCAACAGATTGCTAAGGCCCCGCCGCAGCAGCAGACCCCTGGCGGCGAACAGATCACCTACAACGTCTATATGCGCCAGCAAAAAGAAAAGCAACCGACCTCTCAGGACTTCCTTTCTAACTTCCTGGTGCAGCAACTTACTCAACAGCCTGAGCAAACCGGGCTTCTCTCCCAAGATCAAATCTTTAAGGCATTGACAGCAGCAACAGCTACCTAATTATGCACAAACTGGGAAGCTTTAATAAATTAGGTTATATGCTGGGTCTCTATAAGAACACCTATCCCTACGAGCGGCCCCTGCAAGAGTCAACAGGACCCGGTATCAGGGGTGGCAGTCGTGGCGGACCACGCATGGCTGGAGATGCAATGCAGGCGTTCTTCTCTACCGGAAAGGAAACCGCTGCACCCCTCCCCCTGGAGGGCAATGCTGAGCTTCGTACCCCCTACCTTCAATAAGGTTGTTTGCGTTAGAATCAAAAAATTGAAGGCGTAGAGTACTTTGTCTAGTTCAGCTTCTAATAAGCAACCGCTGTTGGTTGACCGCCCAGCCCTTACGAGCACCTTGGTAAATGTGGCATCGGGCCAAACGTTCTCTACGAACCTGGCCCCCACCGCTGCTGGTAATGCCACCAAGGTGTTCGACGTTGATTCTGCATTGACGGATACATCAATCAGTGGCGCTTATGTTGATGAGATCTGGTTTCAATATTCAAAAAGAACAAACCTATTCATCGATGCGCTGACCGCTGTAACTGGTACTTACTCCGCTAACACAACTGTTGTCACGGTAACGATCGCTGGTGGACACAACCTTCAGATCGGACAAAAGGTTTATCTCGACTACACCAGCTACAGCTCTGGCTCTGTTCCCGATGACGAAATTATTACCGTAACTGGCGTAACATCAACAACCTTTACTGGTACGACAGCTACGTCTATCTCTGGTCCCATCACTGGCAACGTCAGTGTTTATCCTCCGATTGATTTTTGCTTCTACCTGGCAAACGTAACGTCAATTACTTCAACAACCCAGTTTTCTCCTTTGTTTGTAGTTAGTATTCCTGCTACCTACGAGAACCTGACATACAGCTTAAGTGCAAATGGTGTGCTGCCATTGATCAACCACCCTGTTGTTCAAGCTGGATCTGCTGCAACTACCACTGCTCCCAAGATGCGTGGGTTGATGATGAGGAAAGGTCAATCACTTTATGTTGCTGCCAGCGGGGCCGTTGCACTGACCAACGGATTCTACGTCAACGTACAAGCTGGATACTATTGATGGTCCGGAATGGCGTTCAATTCCGGCAGCTTTAGCTTTCCAGGTAAATCAACTCCTGGCGGCAAACCTTTTTTTGGATTTGATGATGCAGAACGCATCAAAAGAAAAGTAAATATAGAATCGAATCCATTTAAGTTCACACCAATAGATAGCAACATTAGGAGCCGAATTCGTTATTACGATAACGATTCTCTTTGGACCAGGTGGCGACGTGGTTACGAACTGTACACCATCACCCAAAGTGTGCTCGGATCTTTTGCAGATGAGCGGAGCAGTAGGGGCGACTATAGAATGTACTGTTCATTCCAACAGTTCCCAGGAGTTTTTATTCCTGTAAGAATATTTACATTCCCATCTGCTGCTCAAGAGACTGGCGAGCAGATAGTAGGAATGCGTGATGCAAATTCGTTCAACTTCTATGATTTTGGATTGCCGATACTAGCTGTCCGCTACTTAGGAGTGGCTGCTTCCGGTACGTACACCCAGTCAGGCACAACTATAACCGTTACAAAAGCAAATCACGGATTCTTCGTTGGTGAAAATATCTACTTGAATTTTCTTACTGGCGCTGGGATTGACGATACATTACCTGTTGTAAGTAAAACAGACTCTACTTTTACTGTTACTGCTTCGTCGCCAGCTACAACAGGGGGCAATGTTATCGCCTACCTATCAACTCCATTCGACGACCCGCGTTGGACAACAACACGCGTCAGGTTAAGGTCCATACCAGTACCGGCCCTATCTTTTACTGGCGAACGTCTGGCGGATCGTGTGAGTGAGAAAGACCCCGGAGTTGCAGCTACCTACAGCCGAACAGGTTCAACAGTAACTGTAACCTGTAGCGCAGATCACGGACTATCCTCTGGCAACAGAGTCTTTGTTTCCGTAGCCAGCGGCGCTGTTCCCTCTGGTCAATATGACATAACTGTATTAAATGCTACAGATTTAGAGATCACTACATTAGGCAGCGGCTCAACCTCTGGCAACTTAACTGTTATCAGGTTAATCAAAGGCTATCGCTACGATGATTACGTTGGCTATACAGTCACGGGTTCTGATGTAGCAACAAATGAATTGATCTTCCAAAGAGCAGATAGCTATGGATCTACAACGACAGCCGGGATAACTGATACTGTTGTACCAGCCCACAGGGGCTTCCAGGTTGGCAGGTTCTTGACTACAGAATTGCGGTGGCAATGTAGCTGTCAGGATTTTATTCGTAGATCTGGATATAATCTTTATGAAAAAGTTCAAAACAAGCGTTTTCCTGTCACGGCTATTACCTCCACCAAGCCAGGAGAAACTTTAAATAAAGACGGAACTCTCAATGACTTGCGAGATAGCCCAGGTTCCTTTAGTGATCTTGGCTACATTTCAGTGAACAATTTTTATCAACTACCTACTTATAAAGATACTAAGGAGACGTCATATTCAAATCTGATGTACTATCAGATCCGCTGGTGTAAACATATATATGCCTCCATGTTTTCTTTGTTTCACGACGAAGGGAATAAATCAATTTCCCTCAATGCTAAATATACACAAACTGGAGCAACTATTACAATTGACGCTCCTGACCATGGTCTACTTGCAAACACTAAAGTACAACTAAATTTTACAAGTGGTTCGGCTGCCTCTGGTCAATATACAGTAACCAGCATTGTAAATAAAGATGCATTCACAGTCGTGTATCCATTCAGTGAGACAACATCAGGTTATTGTGCTGTTGGTAATTTAAGGGAACATGAGTTTATTGCTGATTGGATTCTTGAGCCAAGTGATAAACCAGTTGGTGATGACTTAGATACCTTTTACCGTAATTTTGAAAAAGAAAAACTGAAAGTAAAAGAAGCTGCCGAACGTCTAATTATGTTAGAGAAAGGTACAAGCTGGATTGGTTCCAAGGAGATTACTGGATCTGCTAATTTGCCAGAAGCAGTTGCAGACTTTGACCCCCAACTCATTACTTCATTGTTGACAGATTCAATTAAAAGGGATCCGTCTGGGCAGCTTGACAGAAATGCCCCCCTGGCTAACAGAACAAACCGAATGATTTCAATGTTGAGTACGTTGTTGAACCTAAGTCCAACTGTGCTGCAAGATGTGAAATTTGGTTTGTTAGATCAACCACTTACGAACTACGTGTCAGGTTTTGAATTTGGTTTTGTTGATGGTGACGAATATATAAATGGAATTTCAGTTGCTCCGGCGTCACAAACAAGTACAATTGATTGTGAAACCTACAGTCCAATTACAGCTCAGGACACACTTGTAGATTCTGGTTTCTATATCAATACATAATCATGGCTGTTCAGGTCTTAAGCCGACGCTCCGCTCTTTTAAGTGATCGTCCCTTTCCAATTCGATTGGGCAGCGGGGAGCTTGCAGTTAACATCAACCCTGCCGAACCCGGTCTATTTTTTGCTGATAGCACCTCGTCTCCTTCCACTGGGTTGATTAAGGTCGGTCCTACCTACATCGGCACCACAGCACCGAACACTTCACCCATCGGTTACACACTGAACAGCCTAGGTGAATCCTGGCTTGACACGGCGAGTACAGAGATCCACAAGCTGTTTAATGGTACTACTTGGGTTACGCCTAAGGCTGTGGCATCAAACAGTAATGGTAAACCTTCAAATCCAATTGATGGTCAACTCCATTATGACAAGTTGATACCAGGGCTGTTTATGTACAACCAGGCAACTACAGCTTGGATTGCAATTTAATTGCGCGATGTACTCATGAGGATGTGCTCTAGAATACGATCCAACTTATTGTGCAGGGACTGTAGCTCCCTAAGGAAATCTTCTTTCAGCACATAGTCTCTGATCACCCTGTCCTCAAGGTCATCAATATCCTTTTTGATCTTATCAAATCTTCCGTCAATTTTGGATATGAAATTTGATAGTGCCCTGGACAGGCCAGCAAAAGCTCCGGCGCCACCAGAAAGAATAGCGATAATAATCTCTGGCGTCATGTAACTTTTGTTTCTTTGCTATAATTCTAAGGGATTTAACAACCTATAATACAAGTTGGCGCTACTTAACTCAGCATTATAAATGGCGACTCAGGTACAATTCAGAAGGGGAACCACTGCTGAGACAGCAAGCTTTACTGGCGCCAGTGGTGAGATTACGGTTGACCTGACAAAGCACGTCTGTGTCGTTCACGATGCTATCCAGGTTGGCGGCTATCCGCTGATGCTGGAAAGCGGAGTCAACTCAGCCTTGAGCCTTGGAACCCTTTCCAGTTGTTCTTTAAAATTTCTTAACGACCCAAACACTGGGTTCTTCAGCCCCGGCCCCGATCAGCTCACCCTGGTAACCGGCGGTGTTGCACGGATCACGGTTGATTCTGCTGGTGCGATCTCCATCCCTGGGAACTTTAACCTTGGCGGCAATTTCAATGCAACGGGAACTGGATATTTAGACCTGCCAGTTGGCACCACAGCAGAACGCCCCAGCAGTCCCAACTCAGGGATGGTCCGGTTCAACAACACCCTCTTGCAATTTGAAGGTTACAATGGCAGTGCATGGGGAACGATTGGAGGCGGTGCTACAGGTGGCGTCGGTAACAGTGTGTTCTATGAAAACGATATAAGCGTGACAGCCGACTACACTCTGTCTGCCAATAAAAACGCTGTGAGTGCTGGACCAATTACAATTAACAATGGAATAACGGTTACTATTCCAAGCGGCCAGGCTTGGGTCATCGTTTAAAAATTATGCCAATTACCATCAACGGATCTGGAACAGTTACTGGCATCAGCGCAGGCGGGTTGCCGGACAACTGTATCGTTACAGCAGATATTGCAGATAACAATGTTACGACGCCTAAAATTCCCGATGGCGCAATCACTCAAGCTAAGCGCAGTGAGCAGCTAACGCTCGGCACCACTAAAGCCAGTACGTCCGGTACCAGCATCGACTTCACCGGCATCCCGAGCTGGGTGAAGCGGGTGACGGTGATGTTTGACGGGGTTAGCACGAATGGGACGAGCATCCCGCGACTTCGACTAGGGGACGCCGGAGGGGTGGAAGATACAGGTTACGAAGGCTATTCGGTTAGAGGAGGTTCCGCCAATAACGCGTATAGCGCTGCCTTTTCGGCTGGCTTTGACTTTAATGATGTTTCCAACGCAGCTCTTGTTAGAACAGGTGAACTAAGGCTCACACTATTGACTGGAAACCAATGGGTAGTAGCTGGTATATACACCGCCATAGGAACCACGGCGTATCAAACAACGATGGCCGGATCTAAATCCCTCTCCGACACCCTAGACCGCGTTCGCATCACCACCGTCAACGGCACCGACACCTTTGACGCGGGGTCGATCAACATCATGTACGAGTAAGGTATAAATCATGTCATTACGTTTAAACGGCTCCACCTCTGGCTATTCCGAGATTGATGCTCCGGCTATAGCTGGCAACAACACACTGGTGCTGCCCACTACGAATGGTGCTGCTAATCAGCTTCTGAAGAACGGCAGTACTCCAGGGGTGTTGGAGTATGCGTCGATGACGTTGGATAGCGCGGGCAACTTAGGCAGTGTTGCTTCTATCAACGATGGCCCATTAGCCGGGATGCGGAATCGTATCATCAACGGTAACTTTGCTATTGGGCAACGCGGTACTACCTTTCCAAGCGGCTTCAATAACAATGATGCTTATACACTGGACCGTTGGTACATCCTTAGCGATGGTAACGATGCAATTGATGTAACACGAGAAACGTCAGTTGTACCAACCAATCAGAAATATGCCATTGCCCTTGATGTTGAAACGGCTAACAAGAAGTTTGGCATTGCGCAAATCATTGAAAGTGATAACTGCGTTGGGCTGACAGGCGGCACGGTAACTCTTAGCTTCAAAGCTAAAGTGAGTGCCACTACCAAGCTAGACAATGTAAAGGCTGCTGTTGTTGCATGGTCCGGCACAGCGGATACAGTTACAAGTGACATCATCAGCGCATGGGGCGCAGAAGACACCAACCCAACGTTAATTGCAAATGCTACTTACGAAAACACACCTGCAAACTTAAGCGTCACCACTAGCTACGCCACTTATTCAGTAACGGCTAACATTGACACAGCAAGTACAACCAACATTATTGTATTTATCTGGTCTGATGTAACCGACACCACGGCCGGAGACTTTTTGTACGTCACTGATGTCCAACTAGAACCCGGCCCTGTCGCCACACCATTTGAGCAGCGGCCGATTGGGACTGAGCTGGCGTTGTGTCAGAGGTATTACGAAGAAGTAGATGGTGAATTTAGGAATGACGGAGCTCTTGGTGGAACTAACATTTCAGTTGGTCACACATGGTTTTGCACGGTACCAAAAAGAATTGCTCCAACTGTTAGCGTTCTCAGTCAAAGCGCAACTAATGCATCTAATATGTCTAGCGTAACAGTCAAAAGCGTAAACGGAGCATTTTGCGTGTGGGAATACACAAGTGGAACTTCAATTATTACTCGCAACAAAGCTGCTGTTATTAAATTTGTCGCCGAACTGTAACCCTCATGACTTATCAACTAACCACCAGCACCAGCATCAAGCGCCTCTCTGATGGC